>Ga0306920_100001447_pt1 | contig 29465 bp, 22 predicted proteins | sample flu12Cox44000170_FD_204666 | JGI IMG/M metagenome (GOLD analysis project Ga0306920, IMG submission 204666) | Lab enrichment of tropical soil microbial communities from Luquillo Experimental Forest, Puerto Rico - flux4day.12C.oxic.44.000.170 (v2)... | ecosystem: Environmental > Terrestrial >... | reverse complement strand
CTTTGACATCTCCAACATGACGATCATCGAGGGCAACCGCGGCATCATCGTCATCGATCCGCTCATCTCCGCGGAAGTGGCGCGCGCCGGTCTTGAGCTCTATTGGCAGCACCGCCCACGGCGGCCGGTGACGGCGGTGATCTATAGCCACAGCCATGTCGATCACTTCGGCGGCGTGCGCGGCGTGATCGAGGAGGCGGACGTGAAGGCAGGCAACGTCGCCGTGATCGCGCCGGATCGCTTCATGGCGGAGGTGATGAAAGAAAACGTGCTCGCCGGCACGCCGATGATCCGCCGCGCCATGTTCCAGTTCGGCGGGCTCTTGCCGAGGGGTCCGCGCGGCCAGGTCGATGCCGGGCTCGGCAAGGTCACCTCGCGTGGCACGGTGACGCTGATCCCGCCAACGCAAGTCATCCGTGAACCGATCGAGGTGCACACCATCGACGGTGTCGAGACGGTGTTCCAACTCGCTCCCGACACGGAAGCACCAGCCGAGATGCATATGTTCTATCCGCGCCTGCGCGCTCTCAACCTGGCCGAGAACGCCACCCACAACCTGCACAACATCTACCCGATCCGCGGCGCGCAGGTGCGAGACGCCAACGCCTGGGCCAAGTACCTCAACGAAGCACGCGACCGCTTTGCCAGGAAAGCCGACGTGGTGTTTGCTCAGCACCACTGGCCCATATGGGGCAACGCGCGCCTGCTCGATTACCTTGGCAAGCAGCGCGACGCCTACAAGTACCTGCATGACCAGACGCTGCGACTGATGAATCACGGCCTGGGGGCGGCCGACATCGCCGAGCGCCTCGCGCCACCCAAGAACCTTGAACGCGAGTGGCACCTGCGCGGCTATTACGGCACCTTCAGCCACAACGCCAAGGCCGTCTACCAGCGGTATCTCGGCTGGTACGACGCCAACCCGGCCAATCTCAATCGTCTGCCTCCTGTGGAGCGGGCGAGGAAAACGCTGGCGTACATGGGCGGGGCAGCAGCGGCCATCGAAAGTGCCCAGGAGGACTTCGCCAGGGGCGAATACCGCTGGGTGGCCGACGTCATGAGCCAGGTGGTGTTCGCGGATCCGCACAACAGGGCTGCGCGCGAGCTGGGCGCCGACGCCCTCGAGCAGCTGGGCTACCAGGCCGAGTCGGCAACGTGGCGCAACGCTTATCTGCAAGGTGCCCGCGAGCTGGGCGGCGACATGGCATTGCCCGCCGCTGCCACGCGTGCCAGTGGGGACATCGTACGAGGCCTGAGCCTCGATCTCTTCTTCGACTTCCTTGGCGTGCGTCTCAACGCCGGCATGGCGGAAGGCAAGTCGGCCATCATTAACTGGGAATTCCCCGACGCCGCACAGCGCGGCGCGCTGACCTTGCAGAACTGCGCGCTGACCTATCTGCCCGATCGTCACGCACCCGATGCCGATTGCACGGTTCGGCTCGACCGCGCCACCCTCAACCGACTGATCGAGCGCGAGCTGGCGCTGCCCGCGGCGCTGGCGCAGGGTCTTGTCAGCATTGCCGGCGATGGCCGCAAGCTCGCCGAGCTATTCGGGCTTTTCGACGAGTTCTCGTTGGGCTTCGAGATCATCGAGCCCCTGCGCGCGAGGTGACAGCCCTGGGCCCGGCACTGCGCCGAAGCCGTGGCCGACCGGCAACCCGCGAATTGACAGCCCGGCGGGCCTGCACCTAAGTGACCGGCGCACGCGCTGAGGGGGGCGGCATGGGCGTGAGATGGCTCGGCATCATCTCGGCCTCATCTCGGCCTAATCATGAACGGTGCGACCGGGCGCATGGGCGTGCGTTCGATCATGGCCATCCGCGCGCAGGGCGGTGTCACGGCTCTGCTGGCCAAGGCCAACGGCATCACGGTGGTCACGCAGCAGCGCATGGCGACGCCGAAGCCGGTTTGGAATCCCGACGTCAAGCAGCCGATCGACTTTTTATGCCGGCTGGCGGCTGGTGCCCGACACGCAGAGCTTCGACAACGGCTTCAAGTTGCAATGGGAGGCCTCATCCGCCACGTCGCCGAGGGCGCGCCTTACAGGTGGGACCTGCTGGAAGGTGCCAAGGGCGTGCAGCTGGTGGAATGCGCGATGCGGAGCTGGAAGGAGCCCCGCTGGGTCGATCTGTCGGATTTGCCCGTTGCGTAGGGGCGCAGGTCGATCGCCCGTTGGCGCCCGACCGGAAGGCTAGCGCGGCATGAGCGCGGCCGAGCGCGGGCCGTTGAGGCCGTCGGTCAAGGCTCGCTGCAGTCCGGCCGGTCCCAAGGTCTGCGCGAGGCTCTCCGGCACGACCCACATGGTGTAATCATCCGCTTCGATGCCGTGTCGGCAGACGAGGCGTCCCGCCGCGATGCTGCAATCGGAATCCGCTAGCACCGCGAACCCGGCCCTCCGATCGTGCTTGAAGATGTGCAGATCGACCGGCTGCAGGAAGGCGGGGAGCGGGCCCAACTCCACGCCGCGGAAAACGCATCCGAGCGCATTGCGGCAGGCGCCGGCGCGCGCGCCCCAGGTGTTGGCGAAGCCCAGTGCCTTGCGTCCAGGCAGGAACATTGCCGGATGGTCGGCACCGGCGCTGATGTAGCAGCCTTCGCGCAGGCAGAGGACGGGATCGGCGACCTTGGCGCCGCCGCGGCGGATGCCGTAGGTGCCGGGCGCCATCGCGAGCAGGACCGCGACGCGGCTCGGGGCGGTCGCGAAGGAGGGCTTGATCTCGGGCTGGGGCGGGCTGGGAACGGCGCGCGGGGCCGCAGCCGCGATCTGCGGGGGCCGCGGATCTGGCGAGCTCGCTGCGGCAGCGGGCGTTTCGAACGGCGGTGCCGCAGCCGCTCCTTGTGGGGCGGGTGGCGGGACGGGCGGCGCCGTTGCAATCGCCTCGCCCTTCGTCGGGGGATCGGCTTTGGCGGGTGGGCTCGGGGCAACGGGCGCCACGGCTTCCTCCTGGAGCGCGGCAGCGGCCGGCGGCGGTTCGGTCGCTCGCGCAGCAACCTGGGGCGCAGGGGAGGGCGCCGCTGGAGACGGCGGCGGTGCCCCCGCCGCTGCACGCTGCACCTGCCTTTCGCGGCGCGCCTGGTTGGCAAGACGGGATTTGCGGATCCGCCGCACACGGTTCAGGTTCACAACCAGCCGCCGCGTCTTCTGGGCGCGCTCCAAGGCCAGCCGCTCAGCCATGTCGCCGCCAGCGCGCCGCGGCTCGCTTGCCGCCTGAGCCGGTCCCGGTGCGGTGGCCTCGCCTGCCAGCAGCTCTTCGGCCTTGGCGCGCTCTTGTTCAGCCTGCTGGATCAGGCGGCGTGCCTCCTCGGTGAGGCGTGCCTCCTCTGCGGCGGCCTGCATCTCCTGAGCCTCGCGGCGGGCGCGGGCGAGCATGTCCATTTCGTCTGCGCGGAGGCGTTCTGCGGCGAGCCGCGCCTCCTCGGCCGCCTTGGCCGCGGCGCGTCGCTTGGCTTGTGCAGCCCGGCGAGCCTCCGCCTGCTTCCGCGCGGCCTCTTTGCGCGCCTCCTCGGCCTTGCGTTCGGCCCCGCGCTTGGCGGCTGCTTCGGCGGGCTCCGCTGCTGGCTTTTGCTCTCCGCCCGAGGCAGGCTCCGGTTCCTGCGTTTTGTCCGCGCCCGTGGCCCCGGCAAACTTCTCCGCCATCCTGTGCGCGGCCTCGTTGGCATGGGCTGACGCCAACAGGAATGCGGCGGTGACCACGACAATCGCGCCACGCGCCACCGCCCTCACGCACATTGCCAACTCCTGACCTTGTCCCCGCGGCGTGATCTGTGATCCGTGGTCCCTCAACGTGGTCCGCTAACGTGGTCCCTTAACGTGGTCCCTTGGCGCGGTCCCTTAACGTGGTCCTTGGTTTGATCCCTCGGCGTGTTCCCCTAACGTGGTCCTCTGGGCATGATCCCTTGGCGTGATCGGCGCAATCTTGGCGCAATCCAACCACCGTGCTATCTCAGTGCTATCCGAGTCTCGGTCTTTCCATGCCGCCGGCAGGGCGCGCCGAACCCGCTGGCGGCCCGGTCTGGCACTGGCCCCGATCGTTGGGTCGACAATCTTGTTTGCCATTGCGGCGGAAAACGGGAGCTGAGCTGAACGAGGGCTGAACGAAGGGTTCACGACGCGGCCCGCGCGATCCCGGGATCTGCGTCTTTCTGCGTCTTGATGGGTCGGCTAGGACGTTTCGACCGCCCTGATTTCGGCTCACTTTACCGCGCTCAAGGCTGCCAGCACTTTCGGCGGCGACATGGGCAGATCCGTGAGCCGCAGGCCGATGGCGTTGCGAATGGCATTGGCCACCGCCGCTGGTGCCGGCACGAGCGGCACCTCGCCGACACCGCGTATGCCTTGCGGGTGTTTGTCGTTTGGCACCTCGATCATGACCGGCTCGATCATGGGGAGATCGCACGCCACCGGCATGCGGTAGTCGAGGAAGCTTGGATTATCCAGCCGCCCCTCGGCATCGTAGATGCACTCCTCGTTGAGAGCCCAGCCGATCCCTTGGGCCACGCCGCCCTGCATTTGACCCTCGACGTAGCTCGGGTGAATGGCGCAGCCGACATCTTGGAATGCGGTGTAGCGCAGAACGGTCACCTTGCCCGTCTCGGGGTCGACCTCGACATCGCAAATGTGCGTTCCGAACCCTGGCCCTGCGCCCTCGGTGTTGAGCGAGCTGCGGCCGTTGATCGGGCCGCCGGTGGCGCTTGCCTTGGCGGCGATCTGCGCCAATGTCAGCGGCGGGAACTCGCCGGCGTTGGAGCCTGCAGGACGCGCCTCGCCGTTCTCCCAGGTGACGGCCTCAGGATCGATCTTCCAGATCTTGGCTGCCCGCTCACGCAGCGTCTGGATCACCTCTTCGGTGGCCTTGGTCACCACCAGCGCGGAGGCAAAAGTGACGCGGCTTCCGCCGGTCAGCGCGGCGAAAGGAATGCTGCTGGTGTCGCCGATCAGAGCCTGCACCCGGCGATAGTCGATGCCGAGCATGTCGGCGGCGATGTTGACCATGGATGCGCGCGAGCCGCCGATATCGGGGTGTCCCGTGACGACGACGACGGTGCCGTCCTCGTTGACGTTGACCTGGGCACTCGACTCACCGCCCGCGTTGAACCAGAAGCCGCTGGCGACGCCGCGGCCTTGATTGGGACCGAGCGGCGCCTGGTAGTGCGGATGGCGAAGAGCAGCCTCGAGGGTCTCCTCGTAGCCGATGCGGGCAAACGTTGGACCGTAGGCTGCCTTCGTGCCCTGCTTGGCAGCATTCTTCTGGCGCAGCATGAGCGGATCCATCCGCAGGGTGCGGGCGAGCTCGTCGAGAGTGGATTCGACCGCAAATGCCCCGATCGGCGCACCCGGCGCGCGGTAGGCTGCAACCTTTGGCCGGTTTGTCACCACGTCGTAGCCAATGGTGTGCACGTTGGCGATGTTGTAGGGCGCAAGCGAGCAGCCCACCGCACCGCGGATGGGCGAGCCGGGAAATGCGCCGGCCTGCAGACGGAAGGTTGCCGACACGGCGGTTATTTTCCCGTCCTTGGTGGCGCCGATCTTGACCGTGCTCGAGGAGCCAGACGTCGGGCCCGTAGCGCGAAACACCTCCTGCCGGTTCATGACGATCTTCACCGGCCGCCCCGACTTGCGCGACAGCACGAGAGCCACCGGCTCGAGATAGACGATGGTCTTGCCGCCGAACCCCCCGCCGATCTCGGCCGGGATCGCCCGAATGTCGCTGAGCTTTGAGTTGGTGAGCTGGGCGGTCATGTCCCGGACCATGAAGTGACCCTGGCTGCTGCTCCAGATCGTCGTCTGGCCATCCTGCCCGACGCTGACGAGGCAGGCGTGGGGTTCGATGTAGCCTTGATGCACCGGCTTGGTCTTGAAGCTGCGCTCGACGATGACATCGGCGGCGGCGAAGCCGGCGTCGCAGTCGCCGAGTTTGTGCTCGAGCGTCCCGGCGATGTTGGAGCTCGTCGCCGGACCCGGCTTGGCACCGACGTTGCGCATGTGCGCATGCAAAATGGGTGCGCCCGGCTCAAGGGCTGCGTCGACGTCGATGACCCACGGCAGCACCTCGTAATCCACCTCGATCAGCTTGAGGGCCTGCGATGCGATCGTCAATGACGTGGCCGCGACCGCCGCCACTGCGTGACCTGCATACAGCACCTTGTCGCGCGCCATGACGTTGCGGCTGATGAAGCGCAGGTCCTGGATGCCGAGGGGTACCGGTTTGTCCCACGGGAACTCCACGAGATCGCGGCCGGACACGGCGGCCTTGACGCCCGGCAGAGCAAGGGCCTTTTCGAAGTTGATCGATCTGATGCGGGCGTGGGGGTGGGGGCTGCGCAGGATCTTGCCCCACAGCATGCCGGGCCTTGAGAAGTCGGCGCCAAAAGTGGCGCGGCCCGTCACCTTGTCCTCGCCGTCGGGCCTGTTGGTGCGCTTGCCGATCCACTTGTTGTTCGAACCGTTTGCCGTCATCGCTGCTCTCTCTCTGCCATTGCGTCTCGCTCGCGCGGCCGATTGCCTCGGCGGGGGAAGCGCGACGTTGCCTCGATGCCAATCATCATCCCTGGAAGGGAGCCTTGAGATCCTCGCCGCTATCCTACAGGGAACGGGCCATTGGACAACCGCGCTCGCGCCATGTCCGCTATGTCGGGATGGCGCCGCAAGAACGTGCGTGCTGCACTGTTTCTCCGCAGCCGGCCGATCCCCGGTGGCAGCTCGGTGGTGTGGCAGCGACGGCGTGCTTGACCGGCCTTGCCGCCCCCAGCTTCAATGGGCGGTCGCAAAGAGCGCCATCAGGAGCCCCAATCCCATGTTCGATTTCGACCGCGTGATCGAGCGCCGCGGCACGCACGCATCGAAATGGGACATGATGGCGCGATTATCGGGCATCGACGCGCCGGACGCGATCGCGATGTGGGTTGCGGACATGGACTTCGCCGCGCCGCCGGGTGTGACGGAGGCCCTCGCCGTCGAGACCAGACGGGCAATCCACGGCTACTACGCCAATACGGGCTCCTGGGACGCCGCGCTGGCCGACTGGATGGGGCATCGGCACGGCCTGCGGCTGGACCCCGACTGGGTGAGCCCGACGCCGGGGGTGGTTTCCGGGCTGGGCCTCATTATGCAGGCCGTGAGCGCTCCCGGCGACGAGGTGGTGGTCTTCCCGCCTGCCTATCACGCATTCCGCCGCATCATTCTCGCCAACGAGCGGCGCATCCTCGACGCTGAGCTCGTCGAGGCGAACGGTCGCTACGTGATGGACCTCGACCAGGTGCGAAGGAAGCTGACGGCGCGGACCAGGGTCGTATTCTTCTGCAGCCCGCACAACCCCGGCGGGACCGTGTGGCCGATCGAGGAGATCCGCGCGCTGGCGGCCTTCTGCGCCGAGCATGACCTGATCCTGGTATCTGACGAGATCCATTGCGATCTGGTATTCACCGGAAGAAAGCACACGCCCACCCTAGCTGCCGCACCTGCAATCGCCGATCGGCTGATCACCTGCGTCGCGGCGACCAAGACCTTCAATCTCGCCGGTGCACACGTCGGCGCGTGCATCGCTACCAATGCTGCATTGAAGCGGCGTCTCGATGCGCGCATCGCGGCGTGCGGCCTCGGCTCCTACAACCGCTTTGGCATGATCGCCACCGAGGCGGCGTGGCGGACCGGCGCGGATTGGCTCGACGCGCTCTTGGCCTACCTTGCCAGCAGCCGGGATCTCTTCGATGCCCGCATCGAGGCTGCGGCGCCCGGCGCACGCTCCATGCGGCTCGACGCCACCTATCTTGCCTGGGTTGATTTCTCCGGGACCGGCTTGTCGCCGGAAGATGTGGCCGGCAGGGTCAAAAACCGCGCGCGCATCTTCGCAAGCCCTGGCTCGCAGTTCGGACCGGGCGGGGAGACGTGGTTGCGCTTCAACTTCGCCACGCCGCGCCCAATCCTGCTCGAGGCGCTGGCGCGGTTGGACGAGGCGTTTGCAGACTTGCGAGTGGGCAGATGAGAGCTGGGCGATGAAGAAAGCCGTGGTCGGCGTGATCGCCAACACGCATCGCGTCGCGAACCGATACGCCGTTCAGCAGGTGGGAGAGCGAAATCTTCGCGCCGTCGTGGAAGCCACCGGCGCGCTGCCGCTCGTATTCGCCGGCGCGCCGGAGCTCACCGATATCGACGCGCTGCTGGAGGTGGTCGACGGCGTACTGCTGACGGGCGCCCGGGCGAACGTGCATCCGACCCGGTTCCGGGTCGAGCCCCATGCCGGACACGAACCCTACGATGAGCGCCGCGACGCGCTGGCGCTGGCGCTCATCGAGGTCTGCGTCAACCGTGGCGTGCCCATCCTGGGCGTCTGCCGCGGCTTTCAGGAGATGAACGTCGCGTTCGGCGGCTCGCTGCATCACGAGATCCGCGAGTTGCCCGGCCGCTTGAACCACCGCATGCCGCGCACCGAGACGGGCGAGATCCATCCCGACCCGACCGTTGTCTTTGCCGACCGCCACGAGGTCAGGCTGGTGCCTGGCGGCGTTTTTGCGCGCATCTTCGGCTGCGAGACCATCCGCGTGAACTCCCTGCATGGTCAGGGCATTCTGGAGCCAGGCAACCGGGTCGTGGTCGAGGGCGTGGCGGAGGACGGCACGATCGAGGCCATCCGCATCGCCGGCGCTGCGGGGTTTGCCCTGGGCGTGCAGTGGCATGCAGAATACGATCCGCAGAGCAATCCGGTGAACCGCGCGCTGTTTGGAGCGTTCGGCCAAGCGCTGTTGGCGCGCAAGGGTGTCGCCTAGCGGATTGTTCCCAACGGGGCCGCGTGGGGCAAGCGCATCGGAGCCGGCCAAGGAGGCAATGATGGGGAAGGTAGACCATCTCAAGTGGATGCTCGCCGAGGCAGGGAATGTCGTCGCCTTCACGGGTGCCGGCATCTCCACCGAATCCGGCATTCCCGATTACCGCTCGCCGGGCGGCATCTGGACGAAGATGCGGCCGATCGAGTTCGGCGAATTTCTCGCTTCCGCCGAAGCACGCCGCGAGTCCTGGCGGCGTAAGTTCGCTAGCCACGAGATGATGCAAACCGCCACGCCCAATGCCGGACACCGCGCGCTTGCCCGCCTGGTCGAGCAGGGCAAGATGACCGCTATCGTCACGCAGAACATCGATGGCCTGCATCAGGCCTCGGGCGTGCCAGGCGACAAGGTGATCGAGCTGCACGGCAATGCCACCTACGCGGCTTGCCTCGATTGTCGCCGGCGCTACGAGCTCGATTGGGTGCGGGAGATCTTCGCAATCGATGAGCGGCTTCCCCTCTGCACGGGCTGCGGCGGCATCATCAAGACGGCGACCATCTCCTTCGGCCAGGCCATGCCGGAGGCGGAGATGGAGCGGGCGCGGGAGGTGACGCTTGCCGCCGACCTTTTCATCGTGCTCGGCAGCTCCTTGGTGGTCTATCCCGCTGCCGGCTTTCCCATCATGGCCAAGCAGAATGGATCGCGCCTTGTCATTGTCAACCGCGAGCCCACAGACCAGGACGAGATGGCGGATCTCGTGATCAATGGCGAGATCGGCTCGACAATGGGCCGCGCCGTCGGCGTCAACTGACACCTGCGGGTTCGCCCGCCGGGCTCGGGCAGCCGCGTCCTTGCCAATCCAACTCCGGCCCCAACCAATTCCGGCCCAAATCCAACTCCGGCCCAATTGACTCCGGCCCAATTGACTCCAGCCTGACTCCAGCCCAATTGACTCCGGCCAAGCCTCATGCGGAGGCGCTCACGCCGGCGATGATGCCCGTGACGGTCCCGGTCGACGGTGCCGGCGATGGTGAAAGAACCGCGCGGATCCCAAGCCCGGTGCGGTCGCGGGTGGCGCGCTAGCAATCGCCAGAGCCGCAGCGTGCGACCAATCGCGCTGGCGCACCGACCCTTGCGGCGAGGGGATGCCAGCCCATGGACAGAGTCCATGCAAGCCCAAGGGCGGAGCCCATTTCAGTCCAAGGGCGGAGCCCATTTCAGTCCAAGGGCGGAGCCCATTTCAGTCCAAGGGCGGAGCCCTTTTCAGACCAAGGGCGGAGCCCTTTTCAGACCAAGGGCGGAGCCCATGCCAGTCCAAGGGCGGAGCCAGCCGCACTACGCCCGATGGCCGCGTGAGCGAGCGGCGCGCCGGCCCGTCCGCGTTCGCCTAGGGCGATGGCCGACGGGCGCCGGCCGGCGTGGCATAGGGCGAGAGAGTGCGCGCGATGTGCTCCCCGGCACTGCGGCTGCCCACCAGGGCGCCGTCGCGGACGATCGTCTTTCCACGGACAATGGTGGTCATCGGCCAGCCCGTCACCTCGAGCCCCTCGTAGGGCGTGTAGTCCGCGCCGTGGTGCAACATCGCCTGCCGAATGGTCATCTCGCGGCGCGGATCCCAGATGGCGATGTCGGCGTCGGCCCCGACGGCTATCGTGCCCTTGCGGGGATGCAGGCCGTACATTTTGGCGTGATTGGTGGCGCTCAAGGCCACGAAGTCATTGAGGCTGATGCGGCCCTTCACCACGCCTTCCGAAAACAGGATAGGGAGCCTGGTCTCCACGCCCGGGATGCCGTTTGGCACCCAGCGGAAGCTGGTGCGGCCCTTGGGTAGGAGCTTTCCCTGCTCGTCGTAACGGAACGGGCAGTGGTCCGACGAGAACACCTGAAACACGCCCGTCTCCAGTCCGAGCCAGCAGGCCTGCTGGCTCGCCTTGTCACGCGGCGGCGGGCTGCACACGTACTTGGCGCCTTCCATGTTGAGACCTTCCAGGTCCTTCTCGGTGAGCACCAGGTATTGCGGACAGGTCTCGCCAAACACCTTGAGGCCGCGCGCTTGTGCCCAGCGTATCTGCTCCATGGCCTCGCCGTTGGAAACGTGCACGATCATGATGGGAACGTCGATGAGCTCGGCCAAGCTGATCGCCCGGTGCGTTGCCTCGCGCTCGACCGGAATGGGTCGGGAGGTGGCGTGAAACTTGGGCGCCGTATGGCCCGCCCGCTCCAGTCGCTCGGTGAGGAAGCGGATCGCGTCGTAGTTCTCCGCGTGCACCATGACGAGGGCGCCCGTCTCGCGCGCCGTGGAGAACACCTCGAGCAGCTGAATATCCGACAGCGCCAGGTCCTGGTAGGTCATGAACACCTTGAACGAGGTGTAGCCGTCGCCGACGAGGGCCGGCAGCTCCTGCCCCAGCACCTGCGGCGTGGGGTCAGAGATGATCAAGTGGAAGCTCACGTCGACATGGCAGTGCCCTTCGGCGAGCGCGTGATACTCCTTGACGGCTTGGCGCAGGCTCTGCCCCTTCTGCTGCAGGCAGAACGGCATCATCAGGGTATTGCCGCCGAACGCTGCGGCGCGCGTGCCGCTCTCGAAGTCGTCGGCCATGACGATGCCGGGCCCGCTCGGCTGGGAGATGTGCACGTGGCTGTCGATCCCGCCCGGCAGCACCAATCGGCCGCGGGCGTCGATTACCTCATCGGCCACGCCCAAGTCGTCTCCGAGCGCCACGATCTTGCCGCCGCGGATGCCGACGTCGCACGCGACCGTGTCGCTGGCCGTGGCCACCCGGCCGCCACGGATGATGGTATCGAACTTGCTCATCAGCTGCCTCTGTATGTTGAATAGGCCCATGGCGATGCCAGCAGCGGCACATGGTAATGCGCTTCGGGCTCGGCGATGGCGAACCGGACCGGCACCACGTCGAGGAACGGCGGCCGGCTCATGGTCACACCACGCGCTGCGAAATAGGCGCCGATGTGGAAGGCGATCTCGTAGCTGCCGATGCGCAGGGGTCCGCCGCCGAGGAGGGGCGCGTCCGTGCGTCCGTCGACGTTGGTGACGGTCTCCTCGAGCACGCGCTGTGCGCCGCTGCCGAGCTCCTCAAGGACGACCCGCACGCCCGCCGCCGGTTTGCCGGACACCACATCGAGCACGTGCGTGGAAAGCCGCCCGTCCGTTCCGGGCTTGCCGGGTCCCTCCACGATCGCAACCAGCCGCAGGCGCGTGATGTGGCCGATCTCCTGCAGCGCCGCTGCGCGCTCCGCCTCCCTACTATTGGCAAGCCGCCGCGCGAATTCGCTCAGGATCGAAGCGCGCGTATGGCGCCGCACGCAGATGATGAAAGGCATGGCGAAGCGATCGCGATAGTCGGCATTGAGCCGCGCGAAGCGATTGAACTCTGCCGCGTCCAGGCGATCAAGGCCGAGGCTGCGCTGCTCCTGGCGCGAGGGAGGCGGCATGGCGCCGAGGCGCGCTATCTCGCCGCCCAATTCCGGATGAGCGCGGATGAAGGCCATCTGCTCGGCCTCGTCGGCACCCGTCACAGCGGCCATCAGGGCGCGGTGCAGATCGGCGACGGTGGCGAATGGCCGCCCACTCCAGGCCCGCTCCGCAACCCAGGGTGCATGCTCGAATACGCCGCCCAGCGCGACGGCGAATGCGTCGCGATCGGCGGCATTGAGCTGCGCGAGTTCGGTGCTCGCCCTCGCCATGCAGTGGCTCCATGCTGGCTTAAACATCTGGCACAGGTTCTCCCCCGAAGCGAGCCCTGGCGTGCTTCACTTCGGCCGCCGCGCAACCTACGATCCAAGCCATGAGCGAAAAGCGGGCCCGGGGCCGAAGGTCTGCGACAAGGGCTGAAGCCAGGGATGGGCGCAAGGCGTTGGGCTTCGGGCCGACGCTGATGGCCCGGCTCGATGCGCTCTCCGCATTCACCGAGGTTCCCGGCCAACTCACCCGCCGCTATCTGACGCCGCTCACGTTGCCGCCGTGGGCCAGGTACGGACCTGGATGGAGGAGGCAAGGCATGCGGGGCTAGGGTCGATGCGGTCTTGAACGTCGTCGGCCGCTACGAGGGAAAACTGCCGGGCGCACCCGCCATCCTGCTCGGCTCCCACATCGACACTGTCGTGGATGCTGGCAAGTACGACGGCAATCTCGGAGTGCTGGCCGCCATCGCCGCCGTCGTCGAGCTGGCGCGGCGCGGCGAGCGGTTGGGCCACGCCCTCGAGGTGGTGGCTTTCGGGGAGCTGCCCGTGGTTCCGACCGTCGGGCGTTGCAGCACGAGGGGATGCGAGGGCGGTGCGCGCCCAATCTAATCCGGTTAATTCAGCACAGCGTTGAGCGGCAAAGTGCGGGGAAAGAATGCCCAATGAGCGGCGCTTGTTGTGAGGGCGCTGAGGCCGATCATAGCGAGGAAGAAGATAGTGAAGCCGCAGGCGGTGAGGAGGAGCTTGAGGACGCGCATGACAGGTTCCCCTGGACTGTACGCGGCACACTGATCGATAGGACAACGCACAGGCCCATGGGGCCGTTCCAGGCTAAACCGGTTGTGCACAGGGCGTTGCGCTCGCCGTGCTGGCGAGCCCGCATCAGGAGCGCGAACCACCGGTCCCCAATCACTTGCGCGAAATCACTTGCCCGAGATCACTTTCCTGAAATCACGGGCGCACTTGCCAACCAGGCGCAGTGTGGCACGCTGGCGCCGAGTGTGGCGTTGCGGTTGAGCAGGGGGCGGCGGTGTGGGCGGTGCTGTGGGTCTGGGGTGAGGCGTTCCTGCGCTGGCTGCATCTCATCGCCGCCATCGGCTGGATCGGCTCCTCGTTCTATTTCATCCACCTCGACTACAGCCTGCAGCGGCGCCAGGGGCTGCCCGAGCAGGCTTCGGGCGAAGCGTGGCAGGTGCACGGCGGCGGCTTCTACAACATGGTGAAGTATCTGGTGGCGCCCAAGCGCATGCCCGACGAGCTCACCTGGTTCAAATGGGAGGCCTATACCACCTGGATTTCCGGCTTCGCGCTGATCGTCGCCATCTACTACGCCGGCGCCAGCCTCTACCTCATCGATCCGGCGGTCATGGCCATTGCTCCTGCTACGGGCATCGCCATCAGCATCGCCGCGCTGGTGCTCGGGTGGGCCGTCTACGACGGTCTCTGTCGCTCGCCGCTCGGGCGCAAGGATGCGCTCTTGGCCGCGGTGGGCTTTGCTTTCCTGGTGGCGCTCTCCTACGCCTTCACCAAGGTGTTCAGCGCGCGCGGCGCCTTCATGCAGATCGGCGCACTGATCGGCACCATCATGGTGGCCAACGTGCTGATGGTGATCATCCCCGGCCAGCGCAAAGTCGTCACCGATCTGATCGCCGGGCGCGCGCCGGACCCCGTGCACGGCCAGCGAGGCAAGCAGCGCTCGACCCACAACAACTATCTCACCCTGCCGGTTGTCTTCGTGATGATCTCGAACCATTACCCGCTGGCCTATGCGACGCGCTTCAGCTGGGTCATCTTGGCACTCGTGCTGGTGATAGGCGGGCTGCTGCGCCACTTCTACAACATGCGCCATCAGCGTCAGCCGAGCCCGTGGTGGACGTGGGGGTTGGCTGGCGTGTGCGGGCTCGCGATCGTGTGGCTGTCGACGCTCGGCCCTGCGACGAGCGATCGCCCGCGCAAGCGCGCCGATGCAGCAGGCGCAGCCGCGGCAACGTTCACGCAGGTCGAGGAGATCGTCACGAGCCGCTGCAGCATGTGCCACGCCAGGGAGCCGGTGTGGGCTGGCATCACGCTTGCGCCCAAGGGCGTGCTGCTCGACACGGCAGCCCGCATCAAGGCCAACGCCCGCGACATTGCCATCGCCGCGGCCTGGTCGAGCGCCATGCCACCGTCGAACGTGACGGACATCACGCCGGCGGAGCGGGAGGTGCTCCGCGCGTGGGCAATCTCGGATCGGGAGTAGACCCGCGCTCGCCTTCTTTGCGATCGTTCGGCGGCAGGGCGGACAGACTTATGGGCGGCGCCCCGGGGCCAAGTGCGCCGCCGCCGGCCGATGGCTTTCTCGGCGCCGCGGTCAGGCTCCCCGCTTCCACCCCTGCTTGGCGCCGTCGGCCCAAGCGCCAGGCCAGCGCTGCCTCACGCCACCGGCTCGAGCGCGGTTTGCGGATCGCGCGTGGTCACCCGGCGCAGGTCGCGAGGATGCTTCGAGTCGTCGTAGGGGCGGCCGCGGTGCAAAGTGCAACGGTTGTCCCAGATCACCAGGTCACCCACGCGCCAGCTGCGCCGGTAGACGAACTCGCGCTGGGTCGCGTGCTCCATCAGCTCGCGCAGCAGCAGCCGTCCGTCCGGCACCGGCCAGCCGACGATGTGCGATGCGTGCGCGCCCATGTAAAGGGTCTTCCGCTTGGAACCGGGATGGGCGCGCACCAGCCGGTGGTGCGCCGGCGGCAGGGCGGCGCGTTCGGCCTCGGTGTAGTCGGTGTGGCCGAGCTGGCTGCGCGAGTGGAAGATCGAATGCTCGCACACGAGGCCCTCGATCTTCGCCTGCATCGCCGGCGACAGCAGGTCGTAGGCAGCGCGCAAGTCGGCGAACTCGGTCTCGCCTCCGACGGGAGGCACCACGTGCGCAAACAGCATTGACAGCGCACCGGATGCCTGGCGGAACGAGGCGTCGGAGTGCCACAATTGGTTGCCTAGCGCATCCAACCGCCGGTGATCGTCGCGTGCGCAGCTGGTTGCTGGCGTCCAGGTTGGAGATGTCGGCGAGCTCGGCATGCTTCAACCGGCGCTCGACGCGATGATTGCGCGGGGGTTCGATGTGCCCGAACCGGTGGCCGAGGGCGAGCAGCCCGTCGTCGTCGAGCGATTGTTCGGGAAACACCAGCACGGCATAGCGGTCGATGGCGCGCGTCAGCTCCGCAACGGCGTGGGGCGCGGCAGGTCCGCGGCAAGATCAACCGCGCTCACCTTGCCGACGAAGATGGGATGAAGCTGCCGCACCTTGATGGTCATACCTTGCTCGTGGCCTGCGCTGCACCGCCCTTGGGGATATTGAACGGCGGGCAAGCGCACAGTCAATCGAGCAACCCGGATCTGGGCTCCCGATGCCTGAAAGGGTCTCGCTACGCCTCGCCGGGGCCGGCCGGTCGCCGAGCGGGTGGGGGACGCGAGCCGCCAGCGATAGGTGCCTTGGGGTCCGCGGTTGCGGCGGAGCGTTGCATGCGGCGGTACAGGCGGTCGCGGCCCAGATCGATGCGGTGCCGGCATTTGTTGCGCAGGTCGCTGGGGTAGCCGCCGAAGCCCACCTGCACGACCGTCTTGCTGCGCATCTCCTGCACGAAGTCGACGGCGGGCACGAAGTCGCTGTCCTCCGAGACGAGCAGCGCGATGTCGTAGACGTCGAAGGTGGCATCGCCGATCAGATCCGTGGCGATGTGCGTGTCGAGCATCTTCTCCGGCGCAATGGGGATGCCGCCGGCGGTGAAGTTGCAGGAAAGAAGCTGATCCTCCCGCGGCGTCCGCCGGAAGATCGGCACCATGGTGTAACCCAGCTCATGCTGGATCGTGCGCATCAGCTCGTTCCTGTGCGCCTCGTTCTCTTCGCGCCACCGCTCCACTGTCTCCTTGCGCAAACGGATCGGGAGGGGGAGCTTGTCGGGCTGGCTCTGCTCCAGCCGCAGCATGGTCTCGAGCAGCTTGAAATAGTCCTCCTGGAAGAGCGTGCCATAGACGTTGGTGCCGCGGTAGACCAGCGCCTGCGGGCTCTTGCGCACCTTCGACAGCCACTCGGCCGTCTCCTCCATCAGCACTTGCGGCAGGGTGGACCAGTTGATGTCGTGCTCCAGCGGCCGGTCGCGGTCGTGCACGACTTGCGTCCAGGTGCGGATGAAGTTGGAATGATCGATAAAGATCTTGACCTGCTGGAAGTGCCCCACCCGCAGCTTGCGGACGCGAGCCTTCAGCTCTTCGGCCGACGCAGATGCCTTGCGGGCGAAGGCGTCGATCTCGCTGATCTCGCGCGCTTTGCGCGTGGCGGCGGCGGAGGCCAGGAACAGATAGTCGACCTCGTCGCGAGCGTTTGCGCGGCGGCGCAGCAGCAGGACGATCCCGATAGCGAGCGTCAGCAGGATGGCGAGGAGCAGCCATGCCAGCGGCGCTTCGCCGGCGCCCGGCGTGAGCGCGCGCACGAAATCGCTCAGAAGCGTTCCGAGCCCCTGCATCGCAGCCCCCCAGGCTCTCCTCCAGACCGCCATCGAGGACGGCCTATCCCTCGTGGGCCGCGTGGCGAGCGTCTCGGAGAACGCTAGGCGGTCTGACGGTCTCGTTCAAGCCGCAGTTGGCAAGCTGCCCCGCGCCTTGCCCCCGCGCGACTTCGCACGCCATCCGCCACGAGGGTGGCCTGCTCCCCCGGATGGTGCGGCCGCGCCCGGCTCCAAGCGCCGACATCTCCACCCATGGTCCGGCATGGCATTTTCGCCACGCTGCTTGCAGGAAACAGCAGGTCTGGCCAACGGATCAAAAATTCGGGCACGGATCTATCGCCCGCGCGTGCCGATGTAGTGCAGGACGATCTCCCGGGTGTGCGGCTCATCGCGGTGCTCGATCAGGTAGATGGCCTGCCAGGTGCCCAGCACGGCCTTGCCGCCGGTGACCGGCACCCCAAGGCTGACCGCCGTCAGCATCGACTTGATGTGGCCCGGCATGTCGTCGGGCCCCTCGATGTCGTGGCGATAGCCGCCGTCGCGGGGCGCGAGCTTGTCCAGCGCATCGGCAAGATCGCGCAGGACGTCCGGGTCGGCGTTCTCCTGAATGGTGATCGACGCGGACGTGTGCCGCACGAACAGCGTCAGCAGTCCCTCATGGGCGCCGATGGAACCGAGCCAGGCCACGACCTCGCCCGTGACATCGGTGAAGCCGGGCCCCCGCGTGGTCACGGATATGCACCCCTGCGCCTGTCCAAGCCCTGAACGTTCTGACACTCGAGGCTCCCTCAGTCGCTGTTGTTGCCATGCATGCACATCGTCAACCGCAGCCCATCACCTGGTCGATCCTGCCACGCCCATGAACTCGCGTCGGCCAGCGACTGTGGGCCAGAGTGAGTGGCCCAGCGTGAGTGGGCCAAAGTGAGTGGCCCAAAGTGAGCGGGCCAGCGTGAGCGGGCCGGTGTGGGGGTCTGTCGAACCAACGCCTGCCGAGCCCCATGGCCAGGATGTAGATGTAGCGCGCACAATGGCGACTCAATTAGTCGCAACCGTTAATTTTCGCAATGGGATAACTGGCTGAAAGAAAAAGCGAAAATGAAACGGTCTTTAACCGAAACTTTACGGCGGATTGCGACCTTGCGGGCGAGCTTTCTGGTCCTGCGTCCCAGCCAACGCACGCTTTCGCCGGCGCGAACGAAGCCCTGCACCCCCCGCTTCGATCCCCTACCGGACCGCCGGAACCGGAGCGCGCGCGGGCGAGCATTGCCATTCCATCCGCGCCCGTGAGGGAACCGCCATGTCTGCCTCCGATGAGCGCAATAGGCAACCGGACGTCGCGCGCAGCGCGATGATCGCCGACATGCAGGCGCGGCTTGCGCAGTTCGGTCAACTGGTCGCCCAGATCCGCGAGGGGTTGCCCGAGCACCACAAGCGGGTCCTCACTCGCATCGAGCAGGGTATGGGCAGCCTGGCAGAGCGACTGGGTGCCCTAGGCAGGGAAGGACAGAAGAGCGAGCGCGTTGCCCTACCACCATCGCCAGTGGTGCCCACAAGCGAGCCACCAAGCGAGGATGAGCCGTGGGATCCCCAATCGGCCGAAGAGCTCATGCTAATCTGCGAGGCCGCGGAGGAGGAGTTGGCGGGCGCCGGTCCGCAGGCATACGCCCGTTGTGGACCGCAGCGGCGGACGGAAGCGTTTGCCGGGGCGGAGGCACCAGAGCCTCCGTCTCACGATGCGGCTTGGCTCGAGGCACGGTTCGCCGCAATCGCTGCGCTCATCGAGCGCGCCTTGGCGGATGCCCGTCCGGCAACGGCGCTCGCGGACCTCGATCGGCGCCTCGACCAGTTCGAGCGACGCTTGGACAGGGCGCTGGGCGACATGGCGCTCGGCGCCGGCCGTGGGGATCTGAAGCTGATCGACGCCCATCTGGTCGAGTTGGCCGGCCACGTCCAGGCGGTCCGCGAGCAGCTCGCCCGCCTGGACGCCATGGACACGCAGTTGCGCGAGCTGGCGCGGGCGCTCGAAGGCGCCGAGAAGCCGCGCGCCCGCCAGAGCCCAGTGCGCGAGGACGCCGTTGCGGAGCTCATCGATAGCGCCGGCGAGCGGGCAGCCAGCAAGGTGGCGGCATCTCTGCCGGCGGCCGCAGGCGGCCAGCAGCGCTTCGATGCGCTCGAGGCGCTTCTAGGGGACTACGTTGCCGAGCACCGCCGAAGCGATGAGGCCAGCGCCGGCGTTCTTAACAGCATCGAGGCGGCGCTGATCCGCATCGTCGATCGGATCGAGGCGATGGAAGCCCTGCTAGCCGCGCCGGCGGCGTCCGCTGCCGGCGATACTCCAGATCCCGATGGGCTCGAGGTCGAGCACGACCGGCTGGCCGAGGCCTACGCTGTAGGGGCGCGGGTGCTGGGACAGCAAATCCTGGAGCCGACGCTCGATGCGGCGGATTACGTCGCTGCCGATCGACAGCAGCAGCGCGAGAGATCGAGAGATTTGGCGGTGCAACTTGCAGTGGATGCGCCGGTGGCGCAAGACACCGAAGATTGCGGCAACGCCAAGGGGGACGGGCAAGGGCGGGCTCAGACCTGGGCCTCGGCGAAAGCGGGCTGGCATTGGACGGGCCTGCTGCTCGGCGGTGCGATGGCGGTCCTGTTCGGTGCCGGTTTCATGGCGGTCGATGCGTTTCTGGCCAAATCGACCCCGGCGGCGGCGCGACGCCGAGAGCCCGTTGCGCAGCCGGCGGCCGCAGCCGGCAAAGCCGATCTATCACCCCATTCTTCCAACGATGACAGCAGCGAGGCGGCGCCGGTACCACAGCTGCCGCCGCGTCCGGTCCTGCCGGACGCCACGCGCGACGATCCAAGCCAGGTTCAGCCGGCCCCCACGCGCCGTCTCGAACGGCTGCGGACGGAACCGGCAGCCGCCTCCTCGGTCGGCGCCACGCCGGCGCTACTGCCCCCTCCGGATCGCGCTGCAGCGGCGGTGGGTGACGGTGCGGCGACCCCGGCCACCACCACGGCGGCACGCCTGCAAGAAACCCTTGCCGCGGGCGATGCAGACGCCGAGTTCGAGATCGCCGCTCGCTTCGCGGAGGGCCTGGGCGTCCCCCGGGATCAAAGGCAAGCCTTCGTCTGGTACGAGCGTGCCGCCACCGGAGGTCTGGCAGCAGCGCAATTTCGGTTGGCCGCCTACTTTGAAGGCGGCATCGGCGTTGCGCCCGATCGGGAGCGGGCGAAAGTGTGGTACGGCCGCGCCGCCGAACAGGGCCACGTCCGCGCCATGCACAACCTGGGTGTCCTGATTGCCGCCGACGAGCGTCAGGCCGACTACGCCACCGCCGCCCGCTGGTTCGGGCAGGCTGCGGAGCGGGGGCTCACCGACAGCCAATTCAATCTTGCCATTCTCTATGAGAGCGGACGCGGCGTGGCAAAGGATCTGCAGGAAGCCTACAAATGGTTCGCGCTGGCTGCGCGCAGCGGCGACCCCTTGGCCGCACGCCGCCTTGAGCAAGTCGGCGCGCAGCTGCAACCGGGCGAGCTCGAAGCGGCCGAACAAAAGCTTGCCGTTTGGCGACCGATCGCAGCTGAAGCTGCCACCGGCTCGATCCGCAGCAGCGCCGAGCGCTAGAGGGTCTCGATCAGGGCGCGAACGCCTGCATGCGGGCGCGTGTCGGAAGCGCGAGTTCGGCCGCCCCGAGCGGGGCGAAATAGGCGTCCACCGTGGTCTCGCTCACGTCTTGCAAGCGGCCTGGACGCCACTTGGGCGCGTGGTCGCGATCGACGAGCACGGTGCGCACGCCTTCGTAGAGGTCGTGGGCCTCCAGACAGCGGCAGGCGAGCCGGAAGTCGCCAATGAGCGTGTCGCGCAGATCGAGGTCGTGGGCCATCCGGACATGGCGGTGCGCGATCTTGAGCGAGGTCGGTGAACGCGCGGTGAGGTCCTTGACGACGCCTTGTGCCCAAGCTTGCGCTGCGCCGTGCTCCGCCTGCAGGGCATCGAGGATGTCCTCCACCGTGTCCCGCGCGAAGCAACGTTGAATGGCGGGACGCAGCGGCTCCAAATCTCCGGGGCCTGGATCCTCGTGTCGACCCTCGAGGAGCTCGTCGATGACATCGGCGTCGGCGAGGCCGGCGCAAATCTCACCGAATCGGCGCGCCGGGATGCAGTGCGTCGCCAACCCGAGACGGTAGGCATCGGCACGCCCGATGGAGCGGCCGGTGAGGGCCAGGTACACGCCGATCGCGTCGGGCATGCGGGCGAAGGCCCAGCTCACCCCGTCATCGGGGAAAAGGCCGATGCTGGTCTCGGGCATGGCGAAGCGGTAGCCCTCACCGGCAACGCGATGCGTGCCGTAGAGCGAGATGCCCACACCCGAGCCCATCACCACGCCATTGATCAGCGATACCGTGGGCTTGGTGAAGCACTCGAGCAGCCAGTTGAGCGCGTATTCCTCGGCCAGGGACTTGACCGCCTCAGCCCTGCGCTTCCTCCCCCATTCCGTCATCTCCCGCAGGTCGCCGCCAGCGCAGAAGGCGCGGTCGCTGGCCGACGAAATGATCACCGCGTAGAGGTCGGCATCGCGCGCCCAGCGGCGAAAAGCGCTGGCCATGGCGGCGCGCATGGGAGTGGTGAGAGCGTTGAGCGCTTGCGGCCGGTTCAAGGTGACGCGTGCCGCGGCGCGGTCGGTGCCGATGAGGATGTCGCCGGTTCCGGCGCTGGCCTGGGCGTCTTCAGGGGCAGGGGCTAATTGCGACGGCAGGCTCGTGGGCCGCCTCCTCTCATCTTCCACAGGTTTGTCCGGCTCCCTTCCGCAACCTACAGAATCTCACGTTGGCTGCATTTTCGCGCTATACATGATTGTCGCGTTGGAGGGAAACTACAGTTCGATTCGCGAGGGGGTCGCAGTCGGGTCGGCAAGGGGCGCGAGGGCCAATCATTGATGACCGGTAAACGTTTGGCGGCGGCCGCAGCGTTGTGCGTGCTTGTCGCCCCGGGCGCGTTCGCGCAGGACGCTGCATCTGACACTGTCGTCTCGGCCACAGCCGGGCCGCTGCCTGCCGATGCGGTCGCCTGGTCGCCCCAGGAGGTGGAGGAGGCGCAGGCTCGCTGCGCCGTGCTGCTCAAGGGCCTGGCGGTGGTGGCCGTGGCCGGGCCGCCGCTGCGCGAAGGCCCCGGATGTGGCACTCCGGTGCCCATGAAGCTCATGAGCGTCGGCAGGAGCCCGCAGATTGCCCTGTCGCCGCCGCCAACCGTGACCTGCGATATGGTTGCGACGCTTGCCAGGTGGCTGGAGCGTGACGTGCAGCCGCTGGCGCGCAAGCACTTGGGCGCCCCCCTGGCGCGCGTCGAGACCATGAGCTCCTATTCCTGTCGCAACGCCTACGGCCGGGCGCACGGCCGCATCAGCGAGCACGGCAAGGCCGGCGCCATCGATATCGGCTCGTTTGTGACGGCGCGCGGCCAGGCGGCGCTCATTATCTCCGACTGGGGCCCAACTGCCCGCCAAATTGCGGCCGAGGTCGCGGCGGCCAGCAGGGCCGCAGCCGGTCAGGCGCACGCCAAGGCGCCCGCAGCGCCGAGCCCCAAGCCAACCGACATCACGCCAGTGCAAGGCAGTCTCGCCCTCGGCAGCCAGAGCGTGCCGGTGCAGCGGCCCGCCACGGCCGCCGGGATGATGCCCCTCGATCTTACGCCAAGCGTGCCCAACGGCATTGCCGGCATTACGCTCGACGTGTCCGGCCGCGCCTCCGCCCCCTTCGGCCTGATGGCTCCGAACCGGCTCGGGGGGCCCAAACCCGAGGCCGCAGCCGAGGACCCGATGGTGGCGCCGGGTGGCAAGACCGATTTTCTGCGCGCCGCCCACCGCTCGGCCTGCAAGGCGTTCAACACCGTGCTAGGGCCCGAGGCCAACAACGCCCACCTCAATCATTTCCACCTCGACATGGCCGAGCGCCTCAACAACACCAAGATCTGCGAGTGACGGCATCGGACGGCAACCGTCGATTTTCGCGCGATAGGCTGGGTGCAAAGAACCGAAGGCCGCGCGGGAAACGACAGGGGCGACCTTGGGATCGCCGCGCACCGGCGGCAAGGATGCCTCACCAGGCGCGGTCCGTCATCTGAGCGCGGCAACCGGGACGCTGCTCGCGCCGAAGCCGGTCGAGATCGCGCGCGTGTCCCGCATCGTTGAGCTGCCGGCGGCTCGGGAAATTCAGGATTTGTCGTCCGTGCCGATGCGCCGAACATGAGGCGATCGTCAGATCGTCCTTTGCCGGAAGATGGCCAATAGCCTGGGCCCACCGATGCTGCAGCGGCACCCCTGCGGGGAGCCGGGCCGTGCAGCAATGGGTCGGTGGTCAGGCGGTTCGTGCTCGCCCGCCAGGCGTGCCGGTCGCGATCGATGCGTGCCGGGCTGCCTGGTAGCGCCGACGCCGCTCCCTGGTTCGCGGTGCGGAAGGGCCTCCTCGGGCTTTGCCCGGTGCACCCTTCGCGCTGCGAGATGGGAGGGCCGAACCCCTCGGCTGAAACTTGCTCGGCCCCCTTGCCTTGGACGCGCCCTTGCTCACAATGGCTGACCCGGTTGCCGCATTGGAGCCGAACGCAAGGTGCCCCATGAAGCCGCTCGCCAGGCCATTGCCACAACACCGCGCACCTGAGGGGCGCACCCCACGGGAGCCTCCATCGCAGGGTGAGGCCGGCCGCTTCCCGTCCGTGCGCATGCGCCGCAACCGCAAGTCGGCATGGTCGCGCCGGCTGGTGGCGGAGCGTGTGCTGACGCCGGCCGACCTGATTTGGCCGATCTTCGTCACCGAGGGACGGGGCAGGCGCCTCCCCGTTCAATCGATGCCGGGCGTCGACCGACTGAGCGTCGATCTTGTGGCCAAGGCAGCCGAGGAGGCGGTGTCGCTCGGCATCCCAGCGATCGCGCTCTTTCCCTATACGGACGCCAAACTGCGCAGCGAGGATGGGGCCGAGGCCTTCAACCCCGACAATCTCGTCTGCCGCGCCACCCGCGCCGTGCGCAAGGCGGGCCTCGACATCGGCGTGCTGCTTGACGTGGCGCTCGACCCCTATACGAGCCACGGCCACGACGGGCTCATGCGCGACGGTGAGATCCGCAATGACGAGACGCTGAGCGCGCTGGTGCGACAGTCGCTGGTGCAGGCCGATGCCGGCTGCGACATCATCGCGCCATCCGACATGATGGACGGCCGTGTCGGCGTCATCAGGAAAGCGCTGGAGGATGCCGGCCACCAAAACGTACAGATCATGGCCTATGCCGCCAAGTACGCCTCGGCCTTCTACGGTCCCTTCCGCGATGCGGTCGGCTCCTCGGCCGTGCTCTGCGGCGACAAGCGCACCTACCAGATGGATCCCGCCAACAGCGACGAGGCGCTGCGCGAGGTGGGTCTCGACATCGCCGAGGGCGCCGACATGGTTATGGTGAAGCCGGGCATGCCCTACCTCGACATCGTGCGCCGCGTGAAGGACGAATTCGGCGTGCCTACCTTCGCCTATCAGGTCTCCGGCGAGTATTCGATGCTGACGGCGGCGGCAGCCAACGGTTGGCTGGCGGCCGATGCGGTGATGCTGGAGAGCCTCATTGCGTTCAAACGCGCCGGCGCCGACGGCGTTCTCAGCTATTTCGCACCCCGGGCCGCTCGGCTGCTGAAAGGATGAGCCTCGCACCCATCCCGGCCAGGAGCCTGGAGTTCCAGTGCCTTCACGGGCAAATTGCGCGGGGTGGGGGAATTTGCCGCGTCAAAGGCGCTTTGACGCGTTCAATGGCCGTCAGGCGAAAGGCCGGCCAGCGCACATTGGGGATGGCGGCGAGGGCCGAGGGGTTTTGGGGGAGGGAGCAGAATGTCGCACGGTCAGGAGCAGGGGCACGGCCTTGTGGAGGGAGAGAACAAGAGGATCGCCATCCTCATCTCGGTGCTGGCGCTGCTCCTCGCCATCGCCGAGACGTTCGGCAAGAGCGCCCAGACGCACGCGCTGAGCTTCAATGTGGAAGCATCCAACCTGTGGGCATTCTATCAGGCCAAGACCATCCGCAAGACCACCTTGGAGACGGCAGCCGAGCAGATGGAGGTCGACGTCCAACTGGCGAAAGACGCGATCGTGAAGGATCTGCTCGCGAAACGGGTGAAGGACTGGAAGGACCGGGCCGCACGCTACGAGAGCGAGCCCAAACCCGACAACAAGGGTGAGGGCCGCAAGGAGTTGATGGCGCGCGCGCTCAGGGCAGAGGCCAAGCGCGACCACGCCATGGCCACGTACCACAACTTCGAGTTCGCCTCCGCCGCGTTTCAGATCGCCATCGTGCTCGCCTCCTCCTATCTCATCACGGGCGTCATCTATCTCCTCTGGGGTGCGGGAGGGTTGGGAATGATCGGGCTCCTGTTCAGTCTGCTTGGCATAGCCGCACCCAACGCGCTGGCGTTTCTGGGCGGACCCTGATGGCAAGGCTGGCGGACGCCGCGTGGCGGCAGCCACGCCAGGCTGCTGAGAGCTCCAACCAGGGAAGGGAGGATCGGCGGTGGCAAACCGATCGCTGCGCGCACGAGCCATGAGCGGCGAGACGGTGCTGGGCTCGATGGTATTCGAGTTCTTCTCGCCCGGCATCGCCCAGGTGCTCAAGCTCGCCGGCTGCGAATACATCATCTACGACATGGAACATGCCGGCTTCTCGATCGAGCAGCTGAAGGAGCAATGCGCCTACTGCCGCGGTATCGGTATTGTGCCGATGGTGCGCGTGCCGCGCGGCGAGTACCACTTTCTAGCGCGTGCGCTCGACGTCGGCGCACAGGGGGTGATGGTTCCCATGGTCGATTCGGCAGAGCAGGCGCGTGTCATCGCCGAGGCCACGCATTACCCGCCCAATGGTCGACGCGGGGCAGCCTTCGGCTTCCCCCACGACGCCTATGCGGCGGGCGACCCCGCGGCCAAGATGAAAGCGGCCGACGCCCGCAACCTCATCATTGTCCAGATCGAAACGGAGCGAGGATTGGCGGCCGTAGAGGCGATCGCGGCTGTCCACGGCATCGACTGTCTGTGGCTTGGTCACTTCGACTTGACGAATTTTCTCGGCATTCCGGGCCAGTTCGACAACCCCGTCTACCTCAATGCCGTTAAGCGCATCGCCGCCGCCGGGCGCGCCCATGGCAAGGCGCTCGGTTATATGGCGGCAGACGCGGCCTTGGCCAAAGAGTACAAAGCCTTGGGCTTCAGCATGATCGCCACCGGCACCGACCAGGCCATCCTCATGGCCAGCGTGCGCAGCATCCTCGCCGCGGTCGCGGATTGAGCAGCGGCGGCAACGAAAAGCTCACTGCTGTTGTCCATGCGCTGTCGCCACGCGGGCCAGCACTGGATTGCGGCGCATCAATTCGTCGATCCGAGAGCGCTCCTTCTGGAACTCGGCCAGCTGCTTGCCATCCAGCTGATGCTCGCGTGGCACCTGGATCGACATCGGGTCGACGTAGCTGCTGTTGACCAGCACCTCGAAGTGCACGTGCGGCCCCGAGGCGAGGCCGGTTGAGCCGACAAAGCCGATAATCTGACCCTGGCGCACCTTGACACCCTCGCTCACGCCCGAGGCAAAGCGGGACATATGGCCGTAGGCGGTCTTGTAACCGTTGGCGTGGCGAATGCGGATATAGTTGCCGTACTCGCCCTTGCGTCCGACCTCCTCGATGACGCCGCTCCCCGCCGCCATGATGGGTGTGCCGGTCGCGCACGCCCAGTCGACGCCCGTATGCATCTTGGGGACTTGCAGGATGGGATGGCGTCGCACGCCGAAGCCTGAAGTGATCCGCACGTCCTCCCCGCGCACCGGCCGACGCATGAGGAACTTGCGCGACGTGTTGCCCTGCTCGTCATAGTAGTCGACGGCGCCGTCCGAAGTGCGGAAGCGATAGAACCTGTGGGTTTCGCCGGCCGAGGTCAAGGCAGTGGCGAGCAGCTCGCCCAAGCTGCCCTCGATGCCCTTGTCCTCGTCCTTGATGTCGAAGAACAGCTCGAAGCCGTCGCCGGCGCGTACGCGTTGGCGAAAGTCCGTCTCATAGGCATGGATCTTGAGGATCTGCAGGATTACGTCGTGGGGCACGCCCTGCCGCTCGGCCGTGTGCAGGAAGCTCGCATAGAGGCTGGAAGCCTGCGTTTGCTCGCTGTCGTTGACCTCGGCGTTGATGATGCGCTCGTCGATGGGGGAAGCGCTGGCGACGAACTCGCCTGCGGGGTTGCGCGCCACGGTGACCTTGTGGTCGTGGCCCTCGCCGAACACACTGACACGGACCGGGTCCATGCGGTTGGCGTGCACCACGGAGGGCACCAGGGTCACGTGCACTTCCTGGCCCGGCTGCAGCGCGCCCTCGGCAAGCGCGTTGCGAGCGGCATCCGTCATGGCGCGGGCCTGCCACGACTCGGCCCCGAGGCGCTGCAGGATGCGCACCAAGGTGTCCCCGCGCTGGGCCCTGATCACGCGGACCTCGCGCCCGGCGAGGTCGTCGGCCGGGTCCTCGGCCTCCAGCACCGTCTTGGGCAGGTCCGAGGTGTTAGGCGGGGGCGGCTCGGAGGTGCTCTTGGCCGAGGCGAGGGCATCGCCGGGGGGCGCGGAATCGGCCGGGAACCCCGGTCGCAGGCCCGGCTCCTGCGCGGCTGCCTGCACCCGGCTCACCGCCTCGGCCACCTCCTCCACCGTCAGCTCCTGGCCGTCTTCGTTCGGCATCACGCCGCCCAAGAGGTCGACGATCTTGACCACGGCGTCCTGCTGGCCGTCCGCGGAGGGCTCGGCGGCATCGAGGGGCGTCGTGTTGGCGTAAAGCTTGAACGGGTTGAACGGCGGGATGCGCTGCGCCTCCGCCTTGGTGACGGGGGCGAGCCGCGCCACCAGGCGGGCGTAGGGCTTGTTCAAGATGTAATCGCGGTTGCCGCGCCGCTGCCGCATGGCGTCCAGAATGACGAACTTCGTCGCCATCGCCCCGCTTGGGATCAACAGGCGGTCGGTCTTCGGGATCGCCCATCGCAGCCCGTCGACGTAGGCCGTCGGCAACTGCAAGGAGCCAAGCGATGCGTCGCGGGCGCGCTGGAGGCTCGACAGCATTCCCCCCGCGGTCTCCTGCGTGTCGGTCGAGCCCGCGATCACGACGAGAATGGCCAGCACACCCACGGCCGCAGCCAGGCAGGTGCTCACGAGCCAGCGAAACCGCCCACCCTGACGGGTGTCGGCGTGGTCGCTGACGTAAATGTCGCCCGCGGCGCGGCGTTCGGGATGTCCGTGCCACCGGCCCTGCCGCTGGTTGAGCCTAAGATGGAGGCGTCGGCGACCCAGCGGAGCGTGACGCTTGATGTCCATCCCCCCTTGTCGTTCCCCCCTGCGCCACGCCGGCGGATCCCCGGGGTTTGGCGCGCTTCGAATTCAAGCGAGCTCGAATTCGCACCCGCCGTTCTCACCCGAGCCGAGAATTGAACCCACGCGGGTAAATCACCCGGTTTGAAAAATTCACCTGGTCTAGAATCCGCCTGGTTGAAGTTCACCCGGTTTGAAGTTCACCCGATTTGAAGTTCACCTGGTATGAAGTTCACCTGTAGTTCACCATTGGTTGGGTGGCGCGCCTCCGGTGCGCCCCGGCGCTGGACCGTCGCGGATGTCCCTCGCAGCTCTCTTGCGTTGCAATGGGGGCCGTTTTGCGGCAAGCGTAAGCGTCGGCGCCACGCCAACGGCAAAATTTGTTCACCAACCCGTTGACACGGATCGAGGTTGAGATTAGGTAGGGGGCTTCGCGCGCCATGTGCTGGTGCGCGACAGTGGGCAGGCAATCTCTGGATTGAGCGCGAGGCTCTCCTGGGTCGACCGGGTGAACGGCCTCGCTTCCACGATGAACGGGGCGGCGCAAGCCGGACCGGGCGTTGTGGCCTCTTCGCCCCGAGCGCTCTTTGACAAGTGAATCGAAGAAAGGGAAACGCAGGCGGCGGGGTCCTGGCGGATCCAACAGGCGCGCACGCGTCTTGCGGATCGAACAGACTCTGGCGATCTCTGCGTTTCAGCCATCACCAAGGCGTATATGATTCGGGGCGACCCGGGTTGCATGCGCCGTGTGTGAAGGTGCCCGTTACGCAGAGATTCCTTGGAGTGACCTCCAAGCCAACCAGAATCGAACTTCAACTTGAGAGTTTGATCCTGGCTCAGAACGAACGCTGGCGGCAGGCCTAACACATGCAAGTCGAACGCTCGTAGCAATACGAGAGTGGCAGACGGGTGAGTAACACGTGGGAACCTTCCCTATGGTTCGGAATAGCCCAGGGAAACTTGGGGTAATACCGGATAAGCCCTTACGGGGAAAGATTTATCGCCATTGGATGGGCCCGCGTCGGATTAGCTAGTTGGTGGGGTAATGGCTCACCAAGGCGACGATCCGTAGCTGGTCTGAGAGGATGATCAGCCACACTGGGACTGAGACACGGCCCAGACTCCTACGGGAGGCAGCAGTGGGGAATATTGGACAATGGGCGCAAGCCTGATC
>Ga0306920_100001446_pt1 | contig 29470 bp, 32 predicted proteins | sample flu12Cox44000170_FD_204666 | JGI IMG/M metagenome (GOLD analysis project Ga0306920, IMG submission 204666) | Lab enrichment of tropical soil microbial communities from Luquillo Experimental Forest, Puerto Rico - flux4day.12C.oxic.44.000.170 (v2)... | ecosystem: Environmental > Terrestrial >... | reverse complement strand
GGAAAGCCTGACCCATTGGAAAAAGGTGCCCGACGCCCCAAGTCTTCGCGACTGAGGCGCGGATCCACCACTTGCTACGGCGCGCCGGCCCGCAGCCGGCGCGCTTCTTTTAGTACCAGCGGCCGCAGACACTCACCGCCGTCATTGCCGGGCTTGACCCGGCAATCCATCTTCTTGAACGAAGTGCTTCTTTTCGATGGATGCCCGGGTCAAGCATGACGAGTCGCGATCCGAAACCACTCGCACATGGAAAAAGGCCCCGCTGGCGGCAGCCAACGGGGCCCAGTCGAGGGAGGAAACGCCCAAGAGGGGCGGCGGTAGGAGACCTACCGCCATCACCGATCGCTCGGTGACGTCGCCAACCATAGAGGGCGTCTGCCGGGCCGAGCGTGAAGCAGCTCACACAGCGCAGCAGCGCGTGTTCGTGTGAATGGAATCAGCACGAGCGACGAACTCGGTCTCTACCCTCTCCCCGCAGTTTGCGGGGAGAGGGTCGCGAGCGCCCACAAGCGCGTTCACGCGCGTCTTCAACGCGCTAAAGGCGCGAGCCGGGTGAGGGGCAGCGGGAGCCCTAGTTAAAGACCGGATTTGCGTCGCGCGCTGCCCCTCACCCCGCCCTCTCCCCGCTACGGGGTCCCCGCGACGCCGTAAGCGCGGTTACGCGCGTGTTCGACGCGCCATGGCGTCGCGGGGTGCCCCTCGCGGGGCGAGGGAGTGCACCGAGTACGCGGCGTCAATTTGCTCTAGCGGACGGGCGCGGCGCGATCAGACCTTGATCTTCTCGTCCTCCACCACGCGTTTGACGGCGGGACGCTTGAGCATGCGCTCCTTGAACGCGGTGTAGTGCTTGAGCTCCGCCATCGGCAGCTCGCGGCGGATTCCCCAGGTGTAGAAGACGAAGCCATAGGGATCGAGCACGGAGTACTTGTCGCCGAACCATTCCCGTCCCGCCAGCTTGCCGTCGATCTGCTTCAAGTAGCCGTGGAAGGCCTTGAGGCCCGTTTCCTTGAGCGTGGGAAAGGCGGACGGATCGGCGGCGTAGCGCTCGGGCCGGCCGACATGGGCGTGCGCGGGATGCACGCTCGCCGCAAAGAAGCCGATCAGCGACAGCGCCTTGGCATCGGCCACCGCTTCGGTCGGCCACAGCCCGAACCGCCTGCCGAGATAGGGCAGAATGGCGGTGTTCTCGGCCAGCGGCTCGCCGTTGTCGAGGCGCAGCACGGGCACGCGCCCCTGCGGGTTGATCTTGAGATAGGCCTCCGTGCGCTGCTCGCCGCCGGCCAAGTCGACCTGCTGCGGCTGATATTTCTCGCCGCTCTCTTCCAGCACGATGTGCGCAGCCATCGAGCACGCCCCCGGGGCGTAATACAACGTCATCATCGCAAACCTCCTTGTGGGTGCAGGTATCGCGTCGTGAAAAGAAAGCTCGCCGGCGATGATAGGCCGCCGCCCTGCCCGATGCCAGCGCGACCGCGAACGCCGACACGCTCATCGCGCACGCAATCCTTGCGGCACACGCAGCGACGCGGCGGGTGGTAACACGTTTAAGCGTGAATTCATCGTTCCCAGCCAACACCGTTCCCAGCCGGGCCGGCAGTGCCGCGCCCTCTCACCGCCGTCAGCGCGACGAATCGGTGCGAACATTGTCAACGACTTCCCGAATAGCGGTGACGACAACGCTTGGGCGATCAAACTGAATAAAATGACCTGCGTTGCTCACAATTCGGTGGGTGCTGCGTGACGACCACGATGACATGTCATTTTGCAGATCGAGCCAAACGCTATCCAGCTTCTCGCCCTCGGTGGTGGACAGCCCCGCTGCTTTTAGTGATCCTTCCGGCGTCGGCCGCATATGGGTTAGCACAACTATGGGACGATCACCGAGGTTGCGAAATGTTCCAGCTTCATCGAGAGTTGCTGGCATTGCATGCATCTCGGCCAGCGCAGCCGCCAGAGAGTTCGACGTGAAAGCTTTCGAAATCTTGATCGTTTCGTTCGGCATATTGGGTCCGCCGACTAGGAAGAGAGCTCCCAAGCGCACGACGCCCGTCCACGAAAGATGCGTCGCGAACTTATATAAAGTCTCCCTAACAAAGGATTTCGGCAGCCTTCCGAGCGCAGCTTTTATACGTTTCTGTTGATCTGGATGTGAGGCATCCACATAGACTAGACCCACGACTTGGTCGCCGAAAAGCTTCGCGTAAATGGTGATATAAGGACCTCCCAACGAATGTCCGACCAGCACGAATGGTCCATTTTCACCGGCGGCGGCAAGCGTTGCATGAAGATCCTTCGCAACACCGACGCCGTCATGGGAGCCATCCTTATCGTCGCTCCAGAGGATCCCGGCCCGGCTATAGGCGCAAGCGCGTGTGAACTTCGCCACGGGATCATGCACTTTTGCCCAGCTCAATGCACCCTGAATACCACCCCCCGATTCGAACACGACGGTGGGGCTACCTGTGCCGCGGCAATCAATTTGGATTCGCCTCCCACCGATATTGAGGAGTCGGCCTGGCGCAGGAAATTCCAACGCTGCTTGGTGACGTTCGTACTGTTCCCAAGTTGGGCCGAAAATTAAGCCCATTACAGCTATAACGGCAATCAGGCCCCCAAATCCCAGAAAAAAGTTCCGAAAGAATTTTCTCATAACTCGATGCTTCATTGAATGAGCTCCAGCGCCATTGCTGTAACTCCTATGTCGAGAAAAAAAGATTGCGGCAAGGCGGGAAAAATCCCGTAGTTCGCCCGCGCTGCACCGTGAGCATCAGCCGGCCGTGCGGGCTCGTGGTGTCCGCCCAGGTGTCCTTGAGGCTCTTGAATTAAGAGGAGTCTAAGGCAGCAGCTTGTAGCGCGGGATCATCGCCACGACCAGGCGGCTCGCCGGATTGACCACGACGATGCGGTCGTCGAACTTGACGAATTTGTGGCCCTGCACGAGCGGAATCTCCCGGGTCACGCTCGCGGGCAAATCCTGCATCGGCACTTCGCTCGACAGCGCATCGGCGAGTGCCGGCGCCGGCGCCTGGGCGACCGGCGCATCGGGAATGCGCATCACGCTGTCGTAGATGCGGCCGCGCTGCTCGTCGCTCAGCGCGAGCTCCGCTCCCGCGCGCTTGCTGCCGGGCGAACTGACGCTGCCGGTGGTCTCATCCATCGCCGACGCATCCGTGTCGCCGACACCGCGATGGCCCTTCTGGGCCGCCGCGATGCCGACGCAAGCAATGAGCGTGGCCACGATCACGCCGCGGCGTAATGCCGGCTGCACACTCCACATCTGACGCTCCCCTGAAGCTTGCGCTTCGAAGGCTAGGGTTGGCGCCCTCCCAACCGTCTTAACGCGCGACCCGCTCGCTCCGTTTCATCGCCGACTGTTGCGCCAAAGCCTCAGAACGCGAACGGAGACTTTTGCATGATCCCCACGTTTTCAATGCATTAGCGGCGGCATCGCCATTAACCATCGCGGCAAGCGCGAACGGGCACCGGAGGCGCGCGGCGCGACGCGCCGATTTCGGCCCACAAAATGCCAAGGCCATCGTGTTCGATGGAACAAAGGACTCGAACCCGCGGACCTGGACCCTACGGACCTGGACGATGTATCCGACCCGAGTATTGCAGCTATGCGCGCTGCCCATGGCGCTGACCTTGGCGCTGGCCTTGCTTCTAGGCCCGGCGCGCGCGCAGGCGCCGGAACAATCCAAGGATGAGGCGCCGCTCGAACTGCCGGCCGACGAGCCGCTCGACCTTTCGACGCCCGAGCCCGGCGCCGGCACGCTCAAGGCCCCGACTCCGTTTGCGGGCAAGCCGTCCGCGCCCGATTGGAACGGCAAGGCCGGGATCGATTACAGCAAGCCCTCCATTCCGGCCACGACGTTCCAGCCGGAGCAGTTGCTCGCCGGCGCCGTCCCCGATCAATCGACCGGCGTCGCCTGGGCCACCATCACTGCGCCCGGGTTCGAGGCACCGCTCGGTTGGGACAAGACCTCGATCGAGACGCGAGTGGATCCGTCGCACGAGCAGGGCAAGCTCGGCACCACGTTGAGCCGCTCCGTGCCGCTGGGCGACGATGTCTCGCTGACGCTGCAGAACGGCGTTTCAATGACGCGGGCGCTCCCGAACGCGACGGGGCAAGCCCACAGCTGGGCCACCAGCCAGGCGCTGCGCTTCAACATCCTGCCGACCGACACGAGCGTGTCGCTCGGCGCCGACATTTCGAGCACCGACGACAAGTGGCTGCGCACGTTGAGCGCCGAGCAGAAGCTGTTCGGCGGGCCGTTCAGCGTCACCGGCTCGGTGAGCGAGACGCCAGCGGGCGAGCTTTCGAAGAGCCTCAAGGCCGGCTTCAAGCGGAGCTGGTGACTCCAGACCACGTCGCGATTGCGCGGAGTCCGTGCAATTATCCGTTCGTCCCCGCGAAAGCGGGGACCCAGACAGGCATGGCAAGCACGCGGCTCTGGATTCCCGCTTACGCGGGAATGAACGGAAGAGGTCCGCCGACTCGTTTCCTTAAGGCCCGCGGCGGCCTTCGCCCACCGATGCGTTGGCGTCCCCGAACACGCCCACCACGATCCGGCTCGTGCCCACCAGCAGCACGCGATCGTTCGCCACGGCGTAGCGATAATCCTTGGTTTGCGGCACGCGAGCGGCGAGCTCGTTGGGCACCGGGCGCAGCTCGATCGCCGGCGGCAGCTCGGTCCCGACATCGGCGTTGACGGCAGCGGCCGGCTGACCCTTCAGCGCCTGGTAGATCGCGTGGCGCTCATCATCGGTGAGCGTCTTGAAGGTGTAGGCAATGGTGATGAGCGCGTCGTCGGCCGCGTTCTTGGCGGAGAATTTCGCCGGCACCGTATCGGTATTGGCCGGCGCGTCCGGAACCGCCAGGGCGCCGTTGACGAACGCAGCGTTCGCCGGCGGAGCGGCGCTCGCGGCGTGCGAGCTCGGCTCTTCCTTGCCCATCTGGCCGGACGGAGTCTGCTGCGCCTTCTCCTGCTGCGAGCGCTGCTGCGCGTCGGCCGCTGGAGGCTGCTGCTGGGCGGCGGCAAGGCCGACGCTGGCGGCAAACGCCAGCGCAAGCGCGCTGGTGCGCAAGAGATCATATCGCATGGCTGTCTCCTTTTCGTGGCCCCGAGCGGGGCTATCCGCCCACCCCGTGCGCTGCGGCCAATCTCCCTGCCGATTGGGCGAAACGCTGGTTAACGCCGCCCGCGGCAGCAACGTTCCTCCCGCGGGCCATCGAGCGCCGACCGCCAAAGCTTCGCTCCGCCCGAGGGATGTTACCTGGACACCACAGCCGGCGGATATTCGCGACGCCGGTGCTCGCAAGATGCATTTGGCTGTGTCGTTCTTCTCGAACTCGGTTTAAGATTCGTGCGTCGGGGGGAGATTCGATGTTTCTTGCACCGCTTGCCGCGGCAGCGCTGGTCGTCAGCGTTGCGACCGCGCCGAATGCCGACCCGCGCGCCTTTCCGACCTTGTCGGTGCATCAAAGGAGCGTGGCGATGGAGTCGCTGATGCGCTCGGCGACCGAATGCATCGCGCGTTCCGTCAGCGTCGACCCGCGCTTCAATGAGCGCAACGCCGATCTCGGCGATCTGATCGTCGACTCCATGCCCCATTGCGCCGTCCCGGTGCGCGCCATGATCGACGCCTACGACCGCTATTTCGGCGAGGGCGAGGGCGAAGCGTTCTTCATGGGCCCCTATCTCGACGTGCTGCCGAGCGCCGTGAGCAAGTGGGTCAGGGACGCCGTGAAGTAATACCAACGGCCGTTGACACTCAGCCATCCACCCGTCATTGCCGGGCATAGCGCGTCGGAAGACGCGCGTGAACGCGCTTATGACCCCGGCAATCCATCCTCTTCAATGAAGCGCTTTTCCTGGATGGATGCCGACAGAACTTGAGCTTGCCCGAGTCCTGCATGTTAGGCGCCGCAAGTCGGGTAGACCCGACTTGCGGTGTCAAGCCCGGGCATGACGAGTCGAGAACACCGGCCGCTAGCTTCAGCGCAAACGCGGCGCCAGCGCCGGCCTGAGCACGAGCGAGAGCGGAAGCGTGAGCAGCACGATCGCGGCGACGACGATCAACGCCGTCGGCACGCCGAGCGCATCGCCGGCCACGCCGTAGAGCGCGGGCGCCAGCGCGCCCGCGCCGATGGTGCCGGTGTAGAACACGCTGAGCGCGCGCCCGCGCCGCGCGGGCTCGACCAGATCGGGAACCGAGCCGTAGAGCACCGACGACGTGCCGTTGAGCGCGATCCCGATGACCGGCAGCAGCACCAACGCGGGCGCCAGCGCCAGCGCCAGCAGCGCCACGATCCCGACCGCGGTCAATCCTTCGGTGAGCCACACGGTGGCGACGGCGCCGATGCGCGCGCCGACGAAGGCGCAGATGAGCTTGCCCGCCGCGCCGCCGGCGAAAACCAGCGTCAGCGCGAGCCCGACGGTCGGCAGGCTCGCGCCCTTGGCCGTGAGCACGAACGGCAGGAACAGCAGAAACCCCATGCGGGTCGCGCTGTCGAACATGCCGATCGCGAGCAGGACCGGGAGCGCGAAGCGGTGCCGGGCGCCGAGCGCGCCGCTGGCCGCGCGCTGGTGGGTCGCCTGCGACGGGATCTCGGGGCCGTAGCGCGGCGTCAGCACGAAGATCGCCGCCGCGGCCAAGAGACCGAGGCCGCCAAGCAGGGCGAGAGCCGGCCGCCACGACATCGCGACCAGCAGCAGCGAGGCCGCCGCCGGCATCGTCATCTTGCCGATGTCGCCGGCGAAGTTGTACGTGCCGAGCGCCTTCATCGAGCGCGGGCCGGCGAAGGCGCGCGCCATCAGCGAGGAGGCGAGCGGATGCTGGGCGCTGGCGCCGAGCCCGCCGACGAACAGCGCGACGAGGAGCAGGCCGAAGCCTGCGCTCGCGCCGGCAAGGCAATAGCCGGTGCCCGCGAGCGCGGTGCCGAGCGCCAGCACCAGCGCCGTGCCGAGGCGCTCGGCGATGAGCCCGGAGGGAATTTGGAAGCCGGCCATCGTGCCGGAGAACAGCCCGCGCAGCAGCCCGAGCTCCGCATAGCCAAGCCCGAACTCTTTCTGCCAGACCGGCAGCATGACGTAGATCAGATCGGTGTAGCCGTCGTGCAGCGCATGCGCGGCGCAGGCGACGCCGGCGGCGCGGCGTTCGTCGCGCTTGGCCGCCAGCGCGTGCGGCTCGCGCACCGGCTCGCTGGTGACGCTCATGGCGACTGCGGTTCGCGCTCCCTGCGTTCGACGAAAGCACTGCTGATGAACGAGATCACCGCCTCGCCACGCTGGTTCACGCCGGTGTTGCGCACGAAGATCATGCCCCAGCCCGGGCGGCTGGCCAGCGGCCGCATCTCGACCACCTCGGTCCCATACGAGACCGTGTCGCCGACATAGACCGGCTTGAGCCATTCGAGGTCGCGGAAGCCGGGCGACGGCCCGAGCCGGCCGACCGCCTCGCCGCGCGCACGCAGCTCCTCGTCCTCGCGCCGGCGGTAGGCGATCATCAGCCGCATCCAAACGCAGGCGGTGTGCCAGCCCGAGGCGCAGAGCCGGCCGAAATGGGAGCGCGCGGCGGCCGCCTCGTCGAGATGGAACGGCTGCGGATCGAAGCGCGCGGCGAAGGCCTTGATGTCCTCGGCGGTGAAGGTGTGGCGGCCGAGCTCGCTCACCTCGCCGACACGAATGTCTTCGAAGAATTTCATGATCTGCTCGCCGCGTTCGGCTGCCCCTCTCGCGCTGCGTTGGCAGCGCGCCGCCCGAACATCGGGCTCACGATCAAGGTCATCACCGGCTGATCGGAGGCATTGATGAGCTCGAAGCGGAATTTGACGAAGCCGATGTCGGGCCGGCTGCGCGAGGGACGCGTCTCGAGCACGGTCGCGCGGGCGTTGATGCGCTCGCCGGGGCGTATCGGCGCAAGCCACTTCACCTCCTCCACGCCCGGCGCGCCCATGAAGCTCGCGTCGCCGAGGAAGCCGTCGCTCAGCATGCGCATCAGCACGCAGCAGGTGTGCCACCCCGAGGCCACCAGACCGCCGAACAGGGTCGCACGCGCGGCCGCCTCGTCGAGATGCATGGGCTGCGGATCGTATTCGGCGGCGAAGGCGACGATTTCCGCGCGCGTGACGAGCCGCGATCCACACTCGGTGACTTGGCCGGGACTGAAATCTTCCCAATGCAGACGGGGCACGGCGATCCTGCGCTAGTGCGGTGGATTTGAAGTTGTGGGCTGCCGTTCCCTAGACGCCGCCTGCGGTGCGGTCAACGGGGACGGCGCCGAGGCCGTCGTGCGCGAGCCGCGCCGTCGCGTCGGCGGATTAAGCCGATGTTAACCACGAGGATTCGAGGGCCTCGATTGACCATCGGGATGCCGCAGTGCAGTGTTCGTATGCGCTCATGGCGAGGTCCGAGCGTAGCGGCGCGGTCGAGGCTTACACGGAGCGCGAAAGCGCGGAGCTGGCTGCGCGAGCTGCGTCAACGCATTGGCGGCGCCCCTGCGTCGGGAGGAGGAACTCCATGTTCGATTTTCACGACCTGTTCCAATGGGAACGATTCATCACGCCTTCGATCATCAAAATTTTCTACTGGCTCGCGGTCGGCATTTCGGCCTTGTTCGGCCTCTCCGGCATCGTATCCGGGCTCACCTTGATGGCGCTCTCTCCGCTCGGCGGTCTGTTCTGGATCATCGGCAGCCTGATCGGGATGGTGATCGGGGTGATCTTTGCGCGCATCATCTCCGAGTTCGTGCTGATCATGTTCCGCATCAACGAGCATCTCGGCGCGATCCGCCAGCGCGGACAGCAGATGTAATTCCAATACCTGTCCCGGACGCGGTGCAGCGCGAAGCGCACGCCAGGATTTGCACTATTGTGTCCATGTGGCGCACGAATGTGCGGCAACCTCGGTGCGCTCCCTCGCCCCGCGGAGCGCAGCGAAGCGGGGAGAGGGTTGGGGTGAGGGGCAGCTTGTGGCGCCCCTCACCCGCACGAGATTGTTGGTCAAGTCTTGAGCCCTCTCCCCGCTTCGCGGGGCGAGGGCATGAGCGGCGATAGTGCTGCGCTGCGCCCGGGACACCGCTCACGTCGCAAATCTGAAATGCATGACGTCGCCGTCGGCGACGGTGTAAGCCTTGCCCTCGAGCCGCATCTTGCCCGCCTGTTGCGCGCCGGTTTCGCCGCCAAGCGCCACATAGTCGTCGTAGGCGATGGTCTCGGCGCGGATGAAGCCGCGCTCGAAATCGGTATGGATGACGGCGGCCGCCTGCGGCGCCTTGGTTCCACGCGTGACCGTCCAGGCTGCCGCTTCCTTGGGGCCGGCGGTGAAATAGGTGATCAGATTGAGCAGCGCATAGCCGGCGCGAATCAACCGGTCGAGGCCCGGCTCCTTGAGCCCGATCGCAGCCAGATATTCGGCGCGCTCGTGCAGCGGCAGCACCGCGATCTCCGCTTCGATCTTGGCCGAGATGATGACGCAAGCCGCGCCTTCCTCGCGCGCGCGCGCCTCGACCCGGCGCGAGAAGTCGTTGCCGCTCGCGGCGGCGGCCTCGTCGACGTTGCACACGTAGAGCACCGGTATCGAGGTCAACAGGCCGAGCATGCGAAAGGCTTTCTCCTCCTCCGCCTTGCGCTCGACCAATCGCGCCGGCTTGCCCGCGCGCAGCAACCCGAGCGCCCGGTTGACGAGATCGAGCGTCTCCCTGGCCTCGCTGGCGTCCTTGTCGTTGCCCTTCGTTTTCTTGGCGAGGCCGTCGACGCGCCGCTCCAGGCTGTCGAGATCGGCGAGCATCAGCTCGGTCTCGATGGTCTCAATGTCGGCGATCGGATCGATCGCGCCGGCGACATGCGCAACGTCGGGATCGACGAAGCAGCGCACCACATGGGCGATGGCGTCGACCTCGCGAACATGGGCGAGAAATTGGTTGCCGAGACCTTCGCCTTTGGAGGCGCCGCTCACGAGGCCCGCGATATCGACGAAGGTGAGCCGCGTGGGCTTGATCTTGGCGGACTTCGCGAGCTTGGCCAGCACGTCGAGGCGCGGATCGGGCACCATCACCTCGCCCACGTTCGGCTCGATGGTGCTGAACGGATAATTCGACGCCTGCGCCGCCGCGGTCGCGGTCAGCGCGTTGAACACCGTCGACTTGCCGACGTTGGAGAGGCCGAGGATGCCGCACTTGAAGCCCATGACGTTGCTCTGATCGACTACGCCGCGCGTTTCACTCGTCGGGCCCTTCCGGCTCCTTGGAAACAAAGAATCCCTTGGCCTGCATGGCGAGATGCACCTTGTTCTGGAAGCTCGCATCCTGGCCTTTCGCCAGCAGCTCGGCGTTGTCCGCGATGATGGCGCACAAGGCTTCGACCCACGGCCGCTCGTCCTTGGCGAAGTCGTTGAGCACGTAGGACTCGACCAGGTGCTTCAGGCCGGGATGCCCGACGCCGATGCGCACGCGCCGATACTCGTTGCCGATATGCGCCGAGATCGAGCGCAGCCCGTTGTGGCCGGCGACGCCGCCGCCGGTCTTGACCCGCACCTTGCCGGGCGCGAGGTCGATCTCGTCGTGCACCACCACGATGTCGGAGAGCCCGATTTTGTAGAAATGCGCGGCTTCCGCCACCGCGCGGCCCGACTCGTTCATGTAGGTGCCGGGCAGCAGCAGCAGCGCGCGCTCGCCGCCGAGCGGCCCCTCCGCCGACACGCCCTGAAAGCGTCGCCGCCACGGGCCGATGCCATGGCGCTTGGCGATCGCGTCGACCGCCATGAAACCGATATTGTGTCGGTTGCCGGCGTAGCGCGAACCGGGATTGCCGAGCCCGACGAGGAGCAGCATGGAGTGATCATCCACCGTCGTCATGCCCGGGCTTGACCCGGGCATCCATCTTCTTACGAAAATTTTTGCGAACAGGATGGATTGCCGGGTCATAAGCGCGTCTACGCGCGTCTTCCGACGCGCTATGCCCGGCAATGACGATCTCAATTCACCGACTGTCCGCCAGCGCGGACGATGATAATCCAAACATCCTTACTTCTTTTCCGCGGCCGGAGGCTTCTTCTCCGCCGCCGCGGGGGCGGCAGCGGCGGGAGCGCCTGGGGCGGCACCCGGAGCACCCGCGGCCGGAGCCACGCCAGGCGCGGCGCCCGGGGCTGCGCCTTCGGGCGGAACGCCGGCCTCCGCCGCGGCGGCCGCCGCAGCGGCGGCAGCAGCGGCAGCTTCGGCCGCTGCCTTCATCTCTTCCGCGTAGCCCGACGGCGGCACGATGGTGACGAGGGTGTGATCGAACGTGCCGACCACGCGCACGTTCGGCGGCAGCGTGACCTCGCTCAGGTGCTTCGAATAATTGATCTCGAGGCCCGAGACGTCGACGTCGATCGATTCCGGGATGTTCTCGGGCGCGCACACCACCTCGACCGAGTGGGTCACGGTATTGACGGTGCCGCCGCGTTTGACGCCCGGCGACTGGTCCGCGTTGATGATGTGGACCGGAATGCGCACCCGGATCTGCGCGCCTTCGCCCAGCCGCAGGAAGTCGACGTGCACCGGCAGGTCCTTCACCGGGTCGAGCTGGAAGTCGCGCGGGATCACCCGCTGTTTGGTACCATCGACATCGAGCTCGTAGATGGTGGTGAGAAAGCGCCCGGCATAGATGCGCTGCTTGAGATCGGCGTGATCAACCGAGACGTTGAGCGGGGGCTTGCCGTCGCCATAGATCACGCCCGGCACGCGGCCGGCGCGACGCTCCGCGCGGGCGGCCCCCTTGCCAGCCCGCGACCGCGTCGCCGCCTTCATCTGCTTGACGGTCGTCGCCATGGTGCAACCCTCTTGAACAAAACGGCCGCCGAGATCGGCGCGGCCCATCCTCACCGCAGCATGCCTCCAAGCCTGTCCGGAACAAGCGTGTCCGGAAGCGTGTCTGGGCTGCGGCCGTGTTGGCGCAGGCGCGCGCCGTGCCGGCGGTTCGGCGCGCTTATAGCGAGCGCGATGGGGAAAGACAAGAAACGCGCACCGGCGCGCGCGGGCAAGAAAAACGACGGCGACCCAAGTGCTTATGGGTTGCCGCCGGCTCCGAGCTTGGCTTCGAGCGCGGCGATGCGCGCCTTCAAGGTCTCGTTCTCCTCGCGCGCGAGCCGCGCCATGTCCTTGACCGCCTCGAATTCCTCGCGTTTGACCACGTCGAGGTCGCGCAGGATGCGGTCGGCCTGGTTGCGGAACATGGTATCGAATTCGCGCCGCACGCCCGAGGCGACGCCGGCCGCGTCGTTCATCAGCCGCGCCATCTCGTCGAAGAAACGGTTGCTGGTTTGGGTCATCGCTGGTCTCGGGTTCGAATTCAACGCGCCTGCCGGAACAATGGTGACGGTTTGCTCCGCCCGCAAGGCCGGCCAGGACGCGTCCGTTATATCAGACCATTGCGGCTCGAGGTTGCAACGATCGACGTCGATTCCCAAGTCTCGAGCCGGCCGAAAGCGATGGGGCGAGCTCGCAACCAGAAAATCGGAAGGACCCCCGCGCTCGGCCGCTTGACTTCGCGGCCTCGCTGCCCGCATCAGGCGGCACCCAGCCGGCGAATCGCCCGATGCCGCTTTACGCCCTGCCCTTCCCCGTCTTCGACCCCGTGCTCATCAGCTTCGGGCCGGTCGCCATCCGCTGGTATGCCCTCGCCTACATCGTCGGTATCCTGTTGGGCTGGCTCTATGCGCGCGCGATCATCCGCCGCGAGCGATTCTGGGACTCACCGGTGCCCATGACCGTCACCGATTACGACGACTTCGTGCTGTGGGTGACGCTCGGCATCATCCTTGGAGGCCGGATCGGCTACGTGCTGTTCTACAATCCGAGCTATTTCGCCGCGCATCCGCTGGAGAGCTTGCAGCTGTGGAAGGGCGGCATGTCGTTTCACGGCGGCTTTCTCGGCTGCGTGATCGCCGTCGTCTTGTTCGCGCGCCATCGCGGCCTGTCCATCCTCTCGCTCGGCGACATCACCTGCGCGGCCGGAACGATCGGGATCTTTCTCGGCCGCATCGCCAACTTCATCAATGGCGAGCTTTGGGGCCGCCCGAGCGACCTGCCCTGGGCGATGGTATTTCCGACCGGCGGGCCGCTGCCGCGCCACCCGAGCCAGCTCTACGAGGCGGCGCTCGAAGGGCTGCTGCTGTTCGTGCTGCTCACCGCGTTGGTTCGCGCTGGCGCGCTCAAACGGCCGGGTTTCATCCTGGGCGCATTCAGCTTCGGCTACGCGGTGGCGCGCTCGATCGGCGAACATTTTCGCGAGCCCGATCCGCAGCTCGGCTTCCTGTGGGGCGGGCTGACCATGGGAACGCTGCTGTCGCTGCCGTTGATGGTCGCGGGCATCGCGCTCATGGCGGCGGCCATGCGAAAGAAGGCGGCGCGGCGAACATGACGGAGATTGCCCCGCTCGAGGCGGAGATTCGACGGCGCATCGCGGTCGGCGGCCCGATGCCGGTCGCGCATTACATGGAGCTTTGCCTCACCGACCCCGAGCGCGGTTATTACGCCAGGCGCGACCCGTTCGGCGTCGCCGGCGACTTCACCACCGCGCCCGAGATCAGCCAGATGTTCGGCGAGCTGATCGGCCTGTGGGCGGCGGCGACCTGGCGCGCGATGGGATCGCCCGGCGAGGTCAGTCTGGTCGAGCTCGGGCCCGGCCGCGGCACCATGATGGTCGACGTGCTGCGGGCGGCCAGAGTGATGCCGGACTTCCTCGCCGCCATCGGCGTTCACTTGATCGAGATCAGCCCGGTGCTGGAGCGCCTGCAGCGCCGAAGCCTGAGCGGCGTCGACGTGCCGGTGTCGTGGCATCGATCGATCGAGGAGGTTCCAGAGGGGACGCTGATCGTGCTCGCCAACGAGTTCTTCGACGCGTTGCCGACCCGCCAAGCCGTCATGTGCGCCGACGGCTGGCACGAGCGTGTGATCAAGATCGGCGAGGACGACAAATTTCACTTCAGCATCGATCGCGATCCGATCCCGCTGTTCGACAAGCTGCTGCCGAGCGCGCTGCGCGCGGCGAAGATCGGGGAGATCTTCGAGTGGCGCGCCGACAACATCGCGCTCGAGATCGGCCGGCGCGTGGTGCGCTCCGGGGGCGCCGCGCTGATCATCGATTACGGCCATGGCGAGAGCGCCATCGGCGATACGCTGCAGGCCGTCGGCGGGCACGAATTCGCCGAGCCGCTGCTGGCGCCGGGCCTGGTCGATCTCACCGCGCACGTGGACTTTCAGGCGCTGGCGCAGGCGGCGGAAGGAATGGGCGCGCGGGTGCATGGACCGCTGCCGCAGGGCGAGTTCTTGCGCCGGCTCGGCATCGAGCAGCGCGCGGCGGCGCTCAAGGCGGCGGCGCCGGCTGAATATGCCGGCACCATCGACGCGGCGCTCGTGCGCCTCACCAGCGAGGATCGCACCGGCATGGGCCGCCTGTTCAAGGCCATCGCCGTGGCAAACCCGAAGCTCGACCTCCTGCCCGGTTTCGAAATCTGAGCGGAGCGCCGACGATGGCGGCAAGAAATTCACGCCACGCGCAAGCGCGGCATGACACAATGGCTACGATGCTCCAGGCCGCCTCACTGCGCGCCCTCGCCCGCGTCCGCCACGCCTTCTTCACCCGCGAAGGCGGCGTGTCCGACGGGGTCTATGCGAGCCTCAACGGCGGGGCAGGCTCCGACGACGCGCCCGCCAAGGTAGCCGAGAACCGCGCGCGCATGGCGGCGGCGCTCGGCGTAGCGCCGGACCACCTGCTCACCGCCTACCAAGTCCATTCGCCCGACGTGGTGACGATCGAGCGGCCGTGGCGGCCGCACGAGCGGCCGCGCGCGGATGCGATCGTGACCGCCGTGCCGGGGCTCGCCATCGGCGTCACCACCGCCGACTGCGGCCCCGTGCTGTTCGCAGACGAAACCGCCGGCGTCATCGCCGTCGCCCATGCCGGCTGGCGCGGCGCCGCCACCGGCGTCCTCGAAGCCACCATCGCCGCCATGGAGCGGTGCGGGGCCCAGCGCGCGCGCGTTGCGGTCGCGCTCGGGCCGACCATCCGCCAGCCGAACTACGAGGTCGGGCCCGAATTCGTCGCCCGCTTCAAGGCCGAGGACGGCGCGAACGAACGGTTCTTCCGCTCCTCGGCAAGGCCGCAGCACGCCCTGTTCGATCTGCCCGGCTACATCGCCGCCCGCCTCGCCGCGGCCGGCATCCGCCGGGTCGAGGACCTCGGGCACTGCACCTATGCCGATGCGGCACGGTTCTTCAGCTACCGCCGCTCCACCCACCGCAACGAGCCCGACTACGGGCGGCACATCAACGCCATCGCGCTCGCACGGTAGCGCGCAGCAGGCTCGATCTACTCCCTCCCCCATGCTGGGGAGGGGGTGAGCGCCACCCCTCGCAGCCCCCATGAGCCTGAATCCACGGGGACAAAGCCCGATCCCGGTTGCCCGTCATATTGCCAGCCTTGCCGCCTCCTTGTTATCAGGGCGCGCGGGAGAGGCGACTCTCGCCAGGAGACAGCGATGCGGCCCAATAATGGAGCCATCAAACTGGTCGCCGGCAACTCCAATCCCGCGCTTGCCGACGCCATCGCCGCCTACCTCGCGACCCCGCTGACCAAGGCGGTGGTGCGCCGCTTCGCCGACATGGAGATCTTCGTCGAGATCCAGGAAAACGTGCGCGGCACCGACGTGTTCGTCATCCAATCGACGTCGTTTCCAGCGAACGACAACCTGATGGAATTGCTCATCATCATCGACGCGCTGCGCCGCGCGTCGGGGCGGCGCGTCACCGCAGTCATCCCCTATTTCGGCTACGCGCGGCAGGACCGCAAACCGGCGCCGCGCACGCCGATCTCGGCCAAGCTCGTGTCCAATCTCATCACCCGCGCCGGCGCCGACCGGGTGATGACGCTCGATTTGCACGCCGGCCAGATCCAAGGCTTCTTCGACATCCCGACCGACAATCTCTACGCCGCGCCCATGATGGTGCGCGACATCAAGGAGCGTTTCGATATCGGCAAGGTGATGGTGGTTTCGCCCGACGTCGGCGGCGTCGGCCGCGCCCGCGGTCTCGCCAAGCGCATCAACGCGCCGCTCGCCATCGTCGACAAGCGACGCGAGCGCGCGGGCGAATCCGAGGTGATGAACGTGATCGGCGAGGTCGACGGCTACATCTGCATCCTGGTCGACGACATCATCGATTCCGGCGGCACCGTGGTCAACGCCGCCGACGCGCTGTTGGACAAGGGCGCGACCGAGGTCTACGCCTATATCACCCACGGCGTGCTCTCCGGCGGCGCGGTCGCCCGCATCACCGCCTCGCGGCTCAAGGAGCTGGTCATCACCGACTCGATCCAGCCCACCCAGGCGGTCAAGGTCGCCCGCAATATCCGCACGCTCTCGGTCGCCAGCCTGATCGGCGAGGCCATCGGCCGCACCGCGGCCGAGGAGTCGGTGTCGAGCCTATTCGACTGACGGGAATCACCGATCAGGGGGGCGACGCGGGAACCCCGACCCCGACCGCTGACGGAACCTGTGGAGAAACGACTCCGCCGGCGAGATATCCACCAAGCGATCATCGCCACCCCGCTCGATTGTGCTTCAGCCACTGGAATCGATGGGGTTATATTCGACTCACCAAGTGATTCGCCCCGGAGCGGTCGATCAGCTCCACCGGGGACCGCGTCAGAGAGCGGCGTGGTGTGCGAGTGCGCATCCCACTTCCAGGGTGGAGACCAGCATGTCCCTCATCGACTTTGTCGAACAGCCCCAAGGCAACCCGCTCGAGGTCGTGGAGCGGGTGGCCGCGACCAACGGCTGGTCGTTCGAGCGCGCGGGCGAGGACGAGATCACCATCCTGGTGACCGGCAAATGGAGCGACTATCAGGTTTCCTATACCTGGATGTTCGACATCGAGGCGCTGCATCTCGCCTGCGCCTTCGAGCTCAAAGTGCCGGAGCGCTGCCGCGGCGAGGTGCAGCAGCTCATCTCGCTGATCAACGAGCAGATGTGGGTCGGGCATTTCGACCTGTGGATTCAGGACGGGCTGGTCATGTACCGCCACGCGCTGGTGCTGGCCGGCGGCGTCGAAGCGTCGGGCCGGCAATGCGAAGCGCTGCTCGCGACCGCGCTCGACGCCTGCGAGCGCTACTTCCCTGCCTTCCAATTCGTGGTGTGGGCGGGCAAGCCGGCGCGCGAGGCGCTCGACGCCGCCATGTTCGACACGCAAGGGCAGGCGTAAACCCGCCACGACCGCTCGCGTCACCCGCGGGCTTGACCCAGGCACGATTTAAGACGTGGATGCCAACGGAACTCGGGCTTGCCCGAGTTCCGCATGTTTAAAGAGTGCCGCAAGTCGGGTAAACCCGACTTGCGGTGACGAGCCGGGCACGACCGGCGGGAGCGCAGTCATGAGTTCATCGGCGAATCCGCAAACGCAACCGCGTCCGCTTGCCGATCTGTCCGGAACCATCCTCCTCGCCGGCGCGGGCAAGATGGGAAGCGCCATGCTGGAAGGCTGGCTGGCGCTCGGGCTTGCACCCAAGAACATTGCCGTGATCGAGCCGCAGCCCAGCCGCGAGATCGCGGCGCTGAGCGCGCGCGGCCTGCGCCTCAACGCATCTCGCGATGCGGTCGGCGACGTCGCCGCCGTGGTGGTCGCGGTCAAGCCGCAGACCGCCGACGAGGCCATACCGGTGCTTGCGCCGTTCGTGGGCGGCGCGACCGTGGTCGTGTCCATCATGGCTGGGCGGACGTTGCGATTCCTCGCGCGCAGCTTGCCGGGCGCCGCGATCGTTCGCGCCATGCCCAACACGCCCGCCGCGATCGGCCGCGGCATGACGGTCGCGGTGCCGAACGCGCGTGTCTCGCAGGCGCAGCGCGCGCTCGTCGACGCGCTCTTATCCGCGGTCGGCGCGGTGGAATGGGTCGCGGACGAGGCGCTCATCGACGCCGTGACCGCGCTCTCGGGCTCGGGACCCGCCTACGTATTCCTGCTCGCCGAGGCGATGGCACGCGCCGGCACCGCTGCGGGACTGCCCGCGGCGCTCGCCGCCACGCTGGCGCGCGCCACGGTCGCGGGCGCGGGCGAACTCCTCCATCGTTCGCCGCTCGACGCCGCAACCTTGCGGCAGAACGTCACCTCGCCCGGCGGCACCACCGCCGCCGCGCTCGAGGTGCTGATGGCCGAGGGCGGGCTCGAACGGCTGATGACCGCGGCCATCGCCGCCGCCACCAAGCGCTCGCGCGAGTTGGCGGGGTGAATCGATCGCCGCCGCTTCACGCTGCAGCACGCGGCTGCCCCTGGAACGTCCCGCCTTGCCGGCCTACATTGAGCGCACGCAAGGGATCAGGTCAGGAGTTCGGCCATGGCCCGCAAATCCGCGCGCAAATCCGCCCGTAAGGCAGCCGCGCGGCCCGCCGCGCGCGCCGGCAAATCCGAACGCGAGCGCATCATCGACGCCTTCATGGCGCTGCTCGCTGAAAAGCCGATCGAGCGGATCGGCTTTGCCGAGATCGCCAAAGCAGCGGGCGTCTCGCTCTCCGACCTGCGCGCGACGTTTGCCTCGACGCTCGCGATCCTCGCCGCGCACATGAAGGAGATCGACCGCGCGGTGCTCGCCGGCGGCGATGCCGAGATGGCCGAGGAGCCGCCGCGCGAGCGCCTGTTCGACGTCTTGATGCGCCGGCTGGACGTGCTCGCGCCGCACAAGGACGCGGTGCGCTCGCTCGTGCGCTCGGCCACGCGCAATCCCGGCCTCGCTTTCGCCCTCAACGGGCTCGCCGTGCGCTCGCAGCAATGGATGCTGACCGCCGCCGATATCGGCGCCTCCGGCCCGCGTGGCATGCTGCGCGCGCAGGGGCTCGCGCTGCTGTTCGCCTCGGTGCTGCGCACCTGGATCAACGACGAGGACGAGGGCCTCGCCCGCACCATGGCCGCGCTCGACCGCGGGCTCGCGCGCGGACAGCGCTGGTCGGGCTTTCTGGACGACCTGTTGCGGATTCCCGCCAGCGCCTGCCGCCTGCGCCCGCGTCGGCGCCGGCGCGCCGACGACGAGGACACGGTCGCGGCCTAGATCGGCACCCGCACCGTGGCGCGCAGCCCGCCGAGCGGGCTATCCGACAACATGATTTCGCCGCCGTGGGAGCGGGCGATGTCGCGCGCGATGGCGAGCCCGAGGCCGGCGCCGCCCTCGTCCTGATTGCGCGCGTCGTCGAGCCGCAGGAACGGCTTGAATACTTCTTCCCGCAGATGCGGTGCGATGCCGGGGCCGTCGTCGTCCACGGTGACGGTGAGCCAGCGATGGTCGCGGTGGCCGGTGATCGAGATCGAGGGCGCGTGCCGCGCGGCGTTCGAAACCAGATTGGCGAGGCAGCGCTTGAACGCCGCCGGCCGCACCGTGACGATCGGATGGCCGTGGAAATGCACGCTCGACTTGTGGCCGTTGCGCTCGGCGTCGGTCTTGAGCTCTTCCAAGAAGGCGCCCATGTCGGTCGGCGCCGACTGCTCGCCCGAATCCCCGCGCGCGAAGGCGAGATAGGCCTCCAGCATGCGGCCCATCTCGTCGACGTCCTTCTTCATGGCCTCGACCTCGGGACTGTCGCCGATGAGCGCGAGCTCGAGCTTGAAGCGGGTGAGAATGGTGCGCAGGTCGTGCGACACGCCCGCCAGCATGGCGGTGCGCTGCTCCAGCGCGCGCTCGATGCGGCGCTTCATCTCGATGAAGGCGACCGCCGCGCGGCGAACCTCGCGCGCGCCGCGCGGGCGGAAGTCGGGGACTTCCCGCCCCTTGCCGAAGCTTTCGGCGGCGTCCGCGAGCCGCAGAATCGGCCGGATCTGGTTGCGCAGGAACAGCACCGCCACCGTAATCAGCACCAGCGAGGTGCCCACCATCCAGGCCAGGAAGATATGCGAATTGGAGACGTAAGCGGCGCGGCGGGGCGCGAACACGCGCATCACCGCGTTGTCGAGCTTGATGCGGATCTCGAGCAGCGCCGAGCGCCCGACGGTGTCGATCCAGTACGGCCGGCCGATCTGCTTTCTGACCTCCTCCGACAGCGCCTGGTCCACCAGCGAGAAAAACGGCTTCGGCCCCGGCGGCGGCAACTCGGTGACCGGCAGAAAGTCGACGACCAGGCCGAGCTTGTCTTGCGCGATGCGGCGCAGCTGCGCGTGGTCCTGCGGGAAGACCTTGTCGATCTCGATCAAGGTGGCGATGTCCTGCACCACGCCGGCGGAGAGCCGTTGCGTGACCAGGTTGTAGTGCCGCTCCATGAACATGAACGCGACGACCGACTGCAGCACCACCATGGGCGCGATGATGATCAACAGCGCGCGCGCATAAAGGCCCTTCGGCATCATGCCTTTGAGCGTGGCGCTGGAGCGGTCGTAGAGCTCGTAGCCGCGGTCGGCGGCCGCGCGCAGCGCCCGCACGCTGGGCAGCGCCGCCACACTGGAGCGCAGCGCGGTCAGGCTCGAGCGCAGGGCGGCGATGCCGACGTCGAGGGAGGTCATGGCGCCGTCACCAGCCGGTATCCGATGCCGCGCACGGTCTGCACCAGCAGCGGGTTGGCCGGATCGTGTTCGATCTTGCGGCGCAAGCGGTTGACCTGCACGTCGACGGCGCGCTCCCCGGTCGCGCCGTCGTTGCCGGCGAGCGTCTGCCGCGGCACCGTCTCGCCGGGAGTCGCGGCCAGCAGGCGCAGCATGTCGCGCTCGCGATCCGTGAGCCGCACGGTCTCCTCGCCGCGCTTGAGCTCACCGCGCGCGAGATGGAAGCGGAAGTCGCCGAAGCGCACCGATTCCACCGCCGGAGCCGTGGCCGGGCGGGCGCGCCGCAGAACGCCGGCGATGCGCAGCGAGAGCTCTCTCGGCTCGAACGGCTTGCTCACGTAGTCGTCGGCGCCGATGGTCAGACCCTCGATGCGGCTCTGCGCTTCGTCGCGCGCGGTCAGCATGATGATCGGCACACTCGAGGACGCGCGCAGATCGCGGGCGAGATCGAAGCCGGTCTCTCCCGGCATCATCACGTCGAGGATCAACAGGTCGAAGCGCAGTCCCGCGAGCTTGGCGCGCGCGTCGGCGACGGTCTCCGCCGTGGTGACGCGGTAGCCTTCGGCGAACAGGAAGCGTGAGAGCAGAGCGCGGATGCGGCGGTCATCGTCGACCACCAGCAAATGGGGGGCGTCGTCGGGGAGAGCGGCGGACACCGTGGTCATGGCCCGCATCCCGGCCTCGGCTCAGCCGCGCGCCCGCCGCGCGCGGTCGGCGCGCGCGATGAACCGCAGCACGGCGTCGCGGTGGTCGACGTTGATCATGGCGGTGAGAAATCGGCAGGCGGCCTCGTGCGCGTCCGGCCCAAGCTCGGACAGCGCGCGCGCGATGCGCGCGGTTTGCAGTCCCGCGAGCTTCATCGCCAGGGTCTCGCCCTTCGCGGTGACGTAGAGCAGGCGCTGGCGGCGGTCGTTGGCGCCCTCCTTCTGCACCACGTAGCCCTGATCGATGAGCTGCTTGAGCACGCGGCCGAGCGACTGTTTGGTGATCTTGAGGATGTCGAGCAGCTCCGCAACCTTCATGCCGGGATTGCGGTTGACGAAATGCAGCACCCGGTGGTGCGCGCGGCCGAAGCCCAATTTCGCCAGCACGTCGTCGGGATCGCCGATGAAGTCCCGGTAGGCGAAGAACAGAAGCTCGATGACGTCCCAGATGGGCTCATTGCCGCGGCCCGCCCGGTCGGCGCTGGAAAATGACCGATCGGTTGCAACTGGGACGGTTAGGTCAGCCATGTTGACATATTTCGGTCAGATTGTTATCCAATAGACGGCCGCCACGAAAGGATCGTGCCCGCGGCCCCGCCCCGAGCGGATTGCGCCAGAGGCGCAAGCGCGCTCTCATGGACGGGCCGAAACATACCGGGTGTCGACCCGCGACGCAAAAGCATAAGGACGGGGACGATCCGGCGCCCGCGCGCCCGACCGCCTCCGAGGAGAAGCGCCATGGCAGAAAAACCGTACGACCGCCTCGAGGGGGTCATCTGGTACGACGGCAAGCTCGTTCCCTGGGGCGAGGCCACGCTGCACGTGCTCTCCCACGGCTTGCATTATGCGAGCTCGGTGTTCGAGGGCGAGCGCGCCTATGGCGGTGAAATCTTCAAGTGCACGGAGCACTCGCAGCGGCTGAAGCGATCGGCTGAGCTGCTCGACTTCGACATCCCCTACTCGGTCGCCGAGATCGACGCCGCCAAGCGTCTGGTGCTGGAAAAGAACGCCCAGAGCGACGCCTATGTGCGGCCGATCTCCTGGCGCGGCTCGGAAATGATGGGCGTCTCGGCGCAGAACAACAAAATCCACCTCGCCATCGCCACCTGGCAATGGCCGAGCTATTTCGACCCGGTGCAGCGGTTGAAGGGCATCAGGCTCGACCTCGCCGACTACCGGCGGCCGGACCCGAAGACGGCGCCGGCGCTGGCGAAGGCCGCGGGCCTCTACATGATCTGCACCATTTCCAAGCACATTGCCGAGCGCAAAGGCTATGCCGATGCCATGATGCTGGACTGGCAGGGCCGGGTCGCCGAATGCACCGGCGCCAACATCTTCTTCATCAACGACGGAAAGATCCACACCCCGATCGCCGATTGCTTCCTCGCCGGCATCACCCGTCAAACCGTGATCGAGTTGGCGAAGAAGCGCGGCATCGAGGTGATCGAGCGGCGCATCATGCCGGATGAGCTGACCCAATTCTCCGAGTGCTTCATCACCGGCAGCGCGGCCGAGGTCACGGCGGTGTCCGAGATCGCGCACTGGAAATTCACGCCCGCCGCCATCACCCAGCAACTCATGGCCGACTACACCGCCGAGGTGCAGCCCAAGGACAAGAAGAAGGCGGCCTGATTCGGCGGCGCTGGCCGCTGTTCAGTCAATCGCGGATCACCACCAGTCGGTCGGTGCCGGATTCCCCGCCCCACGCTTCGCCCGGCCGGCCCAGCATCTGGCGGACGTTCGCGTTTTTCTTGTCGCTGGGAAAGGTGGTGTAGGTCTCGGTCTTGGGATCGAAACGTTGCACGGCGTTGGCGGCCCAATCCGTCGCCCACACCCGATCCCTGTCGTCGACATAGATCGAGTAGGCGCCGGACTTGCTCTGCGGCAGCGGATAAGTCGCCCAAGCCTTGGTCGCTGGGTCATAGCGGCCGATCGCGCCGGCGTTCCAGAAGCTCACCCAAAGCACGCCCTTGGAATCCGACCAGATGCGGCGCGGCCCGACGCCCTTGCGCGGCGGATCGACGACGGTGGCTTCGCCGCTCGCGGTGTCAATCCGGGCGATGTGATCGCCGGCGAGCGATGCGTACCAGACGTCGCCGCCGGGCGTCCCCGTCATCCCGTACGGGCCCGCGCCTTTGGGCGCCTTGCGCACCTCGACCTTGCCGGTCGCGGGATCGGCGCGGCCGTAGATGCCGGAATAGCCGGTGAACCACACCTTGCCCTTGTTGTCGAAAGCGAGCGTGTTGAGGTTGACGCCGGGAAACTCCTTGGGCAGCGGGAACAGCTTGACGTCCTTGGTCTTGGCATCGACGCGCGCGATCGCATTCTGCCCGCCTTCGGTCAGCCAGGCATTGCCGTCGGGCCCGACGATCACGCCATGCGGCGCCGCGCCGGGCCCGAGCGGAATTTTCTCGAGCTGTCCACTTTTGGGATCGAAGCGGCCGGCAAATCCTTGGGTTTGACCGCTGAACCACACCGTGCCGTCCGGCGCCGGCGCGACGTCGTGCGGATAGGCGCCGGCCGGAAGCTGGTAGAACGCCATCTCGGCGGTTTGGGCGGCCATGCCCGGCGCGAGCGCCAGCGCCGCGGCAGCGATCACGGTGCGGATCATGACGTTTCCTCCCCGTGCGCTGGCGGCGCCTGCGCGCCGATCATTCCGCGGCCTCACGCCCGCCGCCCGGGCGCGTCCAGCGCTCGGCCAGGACGTCGTCGGAAGACTTGGCATCGACCCAAATCGTCCCACCCGTTTTCTCGCCGCCCGCAAATTCGATCTGTTTCCAGAACGGCGCGCGGGTTTTGAGGTAGTCCATCAGGAACTCGGCTGCGGCGAAGGCCTCCTGCCGATGCGCGGCGGCGGTGACGACGAGGACGATGTCTTCGCCCGGCTCGAGCCGGCCATAGCGGTGGATAACGGTGACGCCGAGCAGCGGCCAGCGCCGCTCGGCCGCCTCCACGTGGCGCGCGACCTCGGCCTCGGCCATGCCCGGGTAATGCTCGAGCGTCATGGCCGCGAGCGGGGCACCGCTCTCGTCGCTGCGGCAGATGCCGGTGAAGGTGACCACGGCGCCGATATCGCGGCGGCCCTGGCGGAGCTTTGCCGCCTCGCTGGCGGCGTCGAACGGCTCGCGCTGCAGTCGGATGGTGGCGGCCATCTCCGTCTCCGACCTGGCTAGCCCCCCGTCATCGGCGGGAAGAAGGCGATTTCGCGCGCGCCCAGAATGGCCGCGTCGCCCCGCACGTGCGCCCGGTCGATCGCAGCGCGAATCACCTTCGGATTCTCGAACGCGTGGGCATATTCCTCGCCGCGATGGCTGAGCCACGTCATGAGATCGGCGACCGTCGCGATGCCCGCCGGCGGCTCGATCTCCTCCTCGGGCTTGCCGATACGCTCGCGCACCCAGGCGAAATAGCGAAGCTTCAACGCTCAATCCTCGGTCAGATGACGCACGCCGGCGCGGAAATAGTCCCAGCCAGTGTACAGCGTCAGCAATGCCGACAGCCAGAGCAGGGCGAGCCCGATCGGCGTCACCACCGGCACGACCGCATCGCCGGCCTTGCCGGCGATGAGGAACCCGACGGCGACGAGCTGCAGCGTCGTCTTCCATTTGGCGAGTTGCGTCACCGGCACGCTCGCGCGCAACTCGGCGAGATATTCACGCAGGCCCGAGACCAGAATCTCGCGGCAGAGAATGACGATCGCCGCCCACAGCGACCAGCCGCGGATGGTGCCGTCGGCGGCCAACATCAACAGGCACGACGCCACCAAGAGCTTGTCCGCGATCGGGTCGAGCATGCGGCCGAAGGCCGATTGCTCGCCCCATTTGCGGGCGAAATAGCCGTCGAGGACGTCGGTCACGCCGGCGCTGATGAAGATGACCACGGCCACCCAGCGCAGCCACAGGCCGCCCTGCAGGATGTCCTGCCAATAGAGGCACGCCACCACCGCCGGCACCGCGGCGATGCGGGCATAGGTCAAAAGGTTCGGCACCGCGAGCCGCCGCGCTGGAACCTGTCTCGAGGTGACCGTATTCATGGTTTGAAGGAATACCCTTCCCGCGCCCGCGTCAAACGGGATGCTGGCGCCGTCCCCCATCGCCTTTGCCCGGCGCGGTCCGGAGCAGAGGCACGAGCATCAACTACAACCACCGCTTCCATACATAAATATGACGCGCATTCGCGGCTTGCATGCCTGTTCCACCGGCATCGATGCCGCCACCGAAAGCCCTACCCCGCGCGCTCGTGGAAGAAGTCGTAGATCTTGCGCGCGGTCTCGGCGCTGATCCCGGGCACCTTGGCGAGATCGGCCAGCGCCGCGCGCTCGATCGCCTTGAGCGTCCCGAAATGGTGGAGCAACGCGCGCTTGCGGGTCGGGCCGATGCCGGGGATTTCCTGCAGCCCCGCCTCGCGGATATCGCGCCGGCGCCGGACGCGGTGCGATCCGACCGCGAAGCGATGGGCCTCGTCGCACAACCGCTCGACGAAATAGAGCACCGGATCGCGCGGCTTGAGCTTGAACGGCTCCCGCCCGGGCAGGAAGAAGGTCTCCATCCCGGCGTCCCGATCCGGGCCTTTGGCGACCGCAAGGAGCGGCACATCGATGATGCCGAGCGCCGAGAGCGTCTCTTGCGCTGCGGTCAGCTGCCCACGGCCGCCGTCGATGATGACGAGATCGGGCCACGGTGAATCGCTGTCGCCATCCCCGATATCGATGGGCGCGCCGGCGTCTGCCGGAGCCATCGCGAGCGCCGCCGCCGACGTGGGCGGCGCGCCCGGCATCGGCCGCGGCGCCTCGTTCATCAGCCGCTTGAAGCGGCGGCTCAGGACCTCCCGCATCATGCCGAAATCGTCGCCGGGCGCGAGATCGGCGGCGCGGATGTTGAACTTGCGATACTGATTTTTCTGGAACCCCTCCGCGCCGGCGACGATCATGGCGCCGACCGCGTTGCTGCCCTGGATGTGGCTGTTGTCGTAGACCTCGATGCGCCGCGGCGGCCGCGCCAGCGCAAAGATCTCGGCCAGTAACTCCAACAGCTTGCGCTGGGACGAGCTCTCGGCAAGCTTGCGCGCCAGCGCCTCGCGCGCATTGGCGAGCGCGTGATCGACGAGATCCTTCTTCTCGCCGCGCTGGGGCACGCTCACCTCGACCTTGTGGCCGCTCTTGGTGCTCAAGGCCTCGGCGAGCAGCGCGCGCTCCTCGATTTCGTGGGAGATGAAGATGGCGCGCGGGCACGGCTTGTCGTCGTAAAATTGGGCGAGAAACGCGCCCAGCACCTCGCCGGCCGCGAGCGAGCGGTCGGCTTTGGGGAAATACGCGCGATTGCCCCAGTTCTGGCCGGTGCGGAAAAAGAACACCTCCACGCAGCTGAAGCCGCCGGCCTGATGCACGGCGAACACGTCGGCCTCCTCGACCCCGCGCGGATTGATGCCCTGATGCGATTGCACCGCCGAGAGCGCGGCGAGACGGTCGCGGTAGATGGCGGCGCGCTCGAAGTCGAGCGCGGTGGAGGCTTTTTCCATCTCCGCCGCCAGCTCGTCCTTCACCGCCTGGCTCTTGCCCGACAGGAACGCGTTCGCCTCGCGCACCAGCTCGCCGTATTCGGCAAAATCGATCTCGCGCGTGCAGGGGCCGGAGCAGCGCTTGATCTGGTAGAGCAGGCACGGCCGCGTGCGGCTCTCGAAGAAGGCATCGGAACAGGAGCGCAGCAGAAACGCGCGCTGCAGCGCCGTGATGGTGCGATTGACCGCCCAGACCGAGGCGAACGGACCGTAATAATTGCCGGCGCGGGAGCGCGCGCCGCGATGCTTGAGGATTTGCGGCGCCCAGTGGTCGGCGGTGATCAGGATATAGGGAAACGACTTGTCGTCCCGCAGCAGCACGTTGAAGCGCGGGCGCAGCCGCTTGATCAGATTGGCTTCGAGCAGAAGCGCCTCGGTCTCGGTCGCGGTCGAGACGAATTCGAGCGCCGCGGTCGCCGCGATCATGCGTTCGATGCGGGGGTCGTAGCCGGTCGGCCGGCCATAGGCGATGATCCGTTTGCGGATGTTCTTGGCCTTGCCGACGTAGAGCACGTCGCCCTTGGCATCGATCATGCGATAGACGCCGGGCGAGGACGGCGCGAGCTTGGCATGGTTTGCGATCACCGCACGGCCCACGGCGAGCGGGCCGGCGGCGGCAAGGTCGATGTCCTGTTCCGACTCGGGCAGCGCCTGCTCCTCGTCCTCCTCGACGAGCTCGGAGGCGGGATCGATGTCGCGCTTGGTGCCGTTCATGCTGCGAAGGTAAGGCCTCGGCGCGGCAGCGGCCACCCGGCGCGAACGGGGCGCTTGTGCGCAAGGCGGCGGGTGCACGCGCGCCGCGGGGAATGCACGACCAGATCATGTCCGGCTTGCTTTGCGCCCGCCTCGAGCGACGGCGCCATCCGCTTTGGCTCGGGAGCGAGACCGATTCCAAAAGTATTTAAACGTTAGTTTACCATATCGAGTGGTCGTAAAGCATTTATTTACCGTAGATAAGGCTATTCAGTGACGTATTTTAAGTTTAATTCTGTCAAATTATTTAAAACTTGAATGTGTCTTTCTTACACTAGACTAGGCGAAAATTAGTAATACTGTTCGATTCAACTGCTGCAAACGGAGGGCACATCATGAATCGCGTTGCTGTGGCGTGCGTTGGCCTATTGGCGCTAGCGGGAGGGTCGGCGGCCGCAGCCGATCTGGCGCCCTACTACCAGCCGGGGCCGGCCTACAATCCGATCTATACCTGGACCGGCTTCTACGTCGGTATCAACGGCGGTGGCGGCTGGGGCACTTCCCAGTGGGACGGTCTTAATAGCTTCGACGTGTCGGGCGGCCTCATCGGCGGCACCGTCGGCTACAACTGGCAGTTCGGCCAGGCGGTGGTCGGCGCCGAAGGCGACATCGACTGGTCGGGCATCAAAGGGACCACCACCGTGCTGTGCCCTGGGGGCTGCGAGACCCGCAACAAGTGGCTCGCCACCGTGCGCGGGCGGCTGGGTGTCGCCTTCGACCGCTTCCTGCCGTACTTCACCGGCGGGCTCGCGCTCGGCGACATCAACGCCACGCTGCCGCTCTTGCCGGGCGGCAGCATCAGCAACGCCGGCTGGACCGTGGGCGCCGGGCTCGAAGTCGGCGTCGTCAGCAATGTGAGCCTCAAGGCCGAATATCTCTACGTCGATCTCGGCAACTTCAACTGTGGCCTCAATTGCGGTCTCCTGCCCGGCGGCAACGTGTCGTTCACCACCAACATCTTTCGCGGCGGGGCGAACCTGCGGTTCTGACGCCTGAGCGGCACGGCGCATGAACAAGCCCCGGACCTCTGGTCCGGGGCTTTTTCGTTGGCTCAATTGGTCGCGCTGAAAGCCGGTCTAGCCCTGCGGCTTGGTCGCGGCGAAGGCCGGCACGCGCGCGGCGAATTCGTCGAGCCAGGCGACCAGCCGCGGATGATCGCGCCGCCACGTTCCCTCGAAGCGGAAATCGCGGTAGCCGAGCGCGCAGGCGAGCGCGATCTGACCCACATCGGGTGTCGCGGTGAGCGCCGGCGGCGCCGCTTCGAGCGCCGCCAGCGTGCGCGCGACCTTGCCGGCCTGATGATCGACCCATTTCGGCTCGTGCCGCTCCGCCGGCCGCCAGCGGCCTTCGTAGATCAGCAGGATCGAGGCATCCATCAGGCCGTCGGCGAGCGCCTGCAGGCGCAGGGCGGAAAAACGCGCGCCGGCGTCGTTGGGGACGATGCGGCCGCCGCCGGCGCGATGATCGAGATATTCCAGGATCACCCGGGAATCGAACAACACCGTGCCGTCCTCGAGCACGAGCGCCGGGATCTTGCCGAGCGGATTCTGCCGCCGCACGCTGTCGCTCGGATTCATCGTGTCGGCGGGCTCGACCGCAATATCGCGCTCGAGCCCGAGCACGTTCGCCGCGATCCGGACCTTGCGGACGAAAGGCGAGGCGGGAGAGCTGCGCAGCGTCAACATGGAAGGCCTGGCGATCGATGACCGGCGTAACCGCCGCGGCGGCTTGCAACGCGAGCGGTCGGCGGCCGACCGGCGGGTTCGCCCGTCAGCCCGTGATGACGAGGTTGACGGCCTTCGGACCCTTGCCCTTCTTGTCGGGCTCGACGTCGAAGGAGATGCGCTGCCCCTCGGTCAGCGACTTGAGCCCGGCGCGCTCGACGGCGGTGACGTGCACGAAGA
>Ga0306920_100001445_pt1 | contig 29474 bp, 20 predicted proteins | sample flu12Cox44000170_FD_204666 | JGI IMG/M metagenome (GOLD analysis project Ga0306920, IMG submission 204666) | Lab enrichment of tropical soil microbial communities from Luquillo Experimental Forest, Puerto Rico - flux4day.12C.oxic.44.000.170 (v2)... | ecosystem: Environmental > Terrestrial >... | reverse complement strand
GCGGAGGGATCATGGCTCGATCCGGCCCTGATCACGCCCACGCTGCGGCACCTGGATGCGGCGGGGTTGGCGCGCGAGGACGGGTGGGCGCCGGGTGGACTTGGGGAGCTGCCAGCGCCGCAGGTGGCGCGCGTGCAACAAAGAGAGGCACCGCTGTCGCCGGCCGTGGCGCGCGCCTTGGCGCGGGCTGCGGAGGGGTTCCGCCTCAACGAGGCGGAGGTGGCGGCGCTGTTCGATGCCCGCGGGGCGGACTTCGCTGCGGTGTGCCGAGCCGCAGACGAGCTGCGCGCCAAACGGGTTGGGGACACGGTCACCTACATCGTCAATCGCAACATCAACTACACCAACATCTGCACCTACGGCTGCAAGTTTTGCGCCTTCTCCAAGGGCCGCCACAACCTCGGCCATCGCGACAAGCCCTATGATCTCGATCTCACCGAGATCTCGGCGCGCACGGCGCAGGCGTGGGCGCGCGGCGCCACCGAGGTGTGCCTGCAGGGCGGCATCAAGCCGAGCTATACGGGCCACACCTACCTCGCGATCGTGCAAGCGGTGAAGTCCGCCGCGCCCGACATGCACGTGCACGCGTTCTCTCCGCTCGAGGTCCGCACCGGAGCCGACACGCTGGGCCTGTCGCTGCGCGACTATCTCTCCCGTCTCAAGGATATGGGGCTCGCGAGCCTCCCCGGCACGGCGGCGGAGATCCTCGACGATGAGGTGCGGGCCATCCTCTGCCCCGACAAGATCAACACCGCCGAGTGGTTCGAGGTGATGGAAGCCGCCCACGCCATAGGTCTCAGGAGCACCGCCACCATCATGTTCGGTCACGTCGACGGCTATCGGCATTGGGCGCGCCACCTCTTGGGCATCCGCGCCCTGCAGGAGAAGACCGGCGGTTTCACCGAATTCGTGCCGCTGCCGTTTGTGCACATGGAGGCACCGATCTACCTCAAAGGGCAGTCGCGCAAGGGACCGACGTTTCGCGAGGCGGTGCTGATGCACGCGGTGGCCCGCCTGGCCCTCGATCCCGTGTTTGCAAACGTTCAGGCCTCATGGGTGAAGATGGGCCCGGACGGGGCGGCGCTGTGCCTGGATGCGGGCGCCAACGACATCGGCGGCGTGCTCATGAATGAGTCGATCACCCGGGCCGCGGGCGCCATGCACGGCCAGGAGATCAGCGCTGCCGACCTTGCACATCTGATCCGACAGCGGGGGCGGACGGCACAGCAGCGCTCGACGCTTTATGAACCGGTCGCGCCCGAGCGCCCCAGCGCCACCACCGGCGACGCCGCGCTCAGCCTGGCTTGCGCCCAGCCCCCACTCTGAAGGCGATCGGCAACTCCAAGCCCCTGGGCGTCCTATAGACTGCGGCCCCCCTCTCCAAGGCGGCGCGGATCGCTCTCTGCGTAGGGGCGTCCTGGAACACGATCAGGGACGAGGTCAGCGCCATGCCGCCGATTGCGCCGTTCCAAAGTGCGTCCACGTCGGGCACCAGGTGCGTCGCCCGGTGCTCCTCGAGGGAGATGTCGACTAGGCCCGCGCCCTCCAGCAGGCGGCGGAACTCGCGAGCGTCTGTGAAGCGCAGGCTGGAATGGCCCTTCGGCAGCACGGCGGGAGGCTTGGCGCCGGCCTCCGCGGCCGCGTCGCGGATGAGTCCCTGGACACGCTGCTTGTCCGAACTGTCCCACCAGGAGAAGGCGATGCGACCGCCCGCTCTGAGGGCACGCAGGCACTCAAGAACGGAAGCTTCCGGATAGGGGAAGTGCCCGAGACCGAAGGCGCACACCACCGCGTCGAGCGCACCATCCGCCACGGGCAGATGCTCCACGTCACCGACTTGGAAGTCGATGCCGGGATGCCGTTTCCGCGCTTGGGCGATCATGGCCGAGGCGATATCGATGCCCATGGCCGTCGCACCGCGGCGCGTCGCTTCGGCAGCGAGCGCGCCGGAGCCCGTGGGCACGTCCAGCAACTGCATGCCGGGCCGCACCTGCACCGCGTCGAGCAGGGGCACGATGGCGAGCGCGGTCACCGGCGCGAGGAAGCCGATGTAGCCTTCCGCCAAGGCGTTGTGCCGTTCGCGCTCGTATGTGCGCAGCTTTGCCGCATCCTCGGTCGACAAGAGCGTGGCCATGGGTCACTCCCACAAGGGTTCGAGGCGGGCGCATCTTGGCATGAACCCACTTCTGCGGTCTGCGCAAAAAATCACCTCAGCGCCCATGGCTTGGCACCTGCCCGGCCGGTGGGTCGAGGGGGAGAAAAGGCAGGAGCGCGCCCCGCGGACCTGACCCATGTTATGAGCCGTGCTCGCCGGGCGGTTGCGCCGCCCCGAAGGTCCCCTGACGTTGCTAACAGGAAGGGGAGCGCTTGCCCGCTCCGCCCTTTGGGTGTCTGCGCTCCACGCTCGGGCGCCGGGTTGCGGGCAGTGGACGGGCAAGACGCTCATCATCCGGCGCCGGCCGGTCGGGATGAGGTGCGGCGCATGAGGGGGCCAACGCGAGCCAAGCCCGGCAGTCATCTTCACCGAACACCACCTCCGCGTCGAATTGCGCCACAATACGCCGCAAGGCGTCGCTACCTCCAAGATGGTTGAGGAACAGCTGCCGCGCACCCATCGCGCGAGCGGTGGACAGGGCGCGCAAGACAAGAGCCCTCTCGATGCCTTTCCCACGCCAGTCCCTCTCGAGTGAGAAAACCGCCTCGACCAGTCCCGAAGGGGCGGTTCCCGCGGGTCTGAGCTCGGCGGCGCCGCGCATTTGTCCTCCCTCGAAGCATCCAACTATCTTGTGCTGCGCCAGGTCGAGGTTGGCGACATATTCCTGCAAACAGGCATCGTCCGCCGGATGGCAGAAGCGCAGCAGCCGTTCTTCAGGGTCGAGGCGCAGCAAGTGATCGACAAACGCGTGGAGCTGTCCCGCACCGATCGTCATGACAGCGTCCCTCCAGGGATGCATCTCCAGCATGTGGCATCTCTCCAACTCGGTCAGGCGAGTCGGCCAGTCGCACAGCCGCATCCAGGTCGCCGGCGCAGCTTCCCGTGACGCAACTGGTGCTAATCCGGTCCTCTCCCCGATTCCACTTCACGCCGGCTCTTTAGCCCCGGCCCATCAATTGGCCGTCAACGCGGACTTGACGGCCAATTGACGCTTGCTCGCTGGGTCGCAAACGGGCGTTGGCGCCGGCACCAATTTGGGGACGAGGTGAGCCCAGTGGTTCAAGTTGCGATCACCCGAGCGGGATCACGCGAACCCCTCGCGGGGCAGAGCACTCTCAGCGGGGCACGCCGGCCATGCGCAGGGCTTCGGCCCGGGCCTTGCCCGTCCAAAAGGCGGCGGCAGGATGCCGGGCGAGGTAGCCGCTGACCGTGAGACTGGGCTCCCGTTTCAGGAGTTCGGCTGCCATTTGTCGCACCTCGTCGGGGGCCAACGAGTGCGAAGCGACCGAAGAGACACCGCAAACCGCGCCGTGCGCGCGCTGCTCATGGTCGCACTGTCGCTTCCCCTGGCCCCGCTTGGTGCGTTGTTCTGCACTTTTCTCGGTCCTCGGAGCAAGATGGAGACCATGCGCGGCCGCTTGATGCTCCGTTCACGGCCTGGCCGATCGAGGACCCTAGGACGGCGCTAGCACGTCCCGAGGAAGGCCCGGGCAGGAGCTTGTTGCCGGCATTGCCTCGAGCCGGTGCCTTTGTCGCCGCCACCGCCCAGCGCCCGCCCTCCAAGCAGCCATGCACTGCGCGTGCCGGTGCGGTGGTTGCGGATTCTCCGCAGCGGACGCAATGAGAGCGCGGTTCGCGGCTGACATCGCCGCCGCCCTTGCCAACCGCCCGCCGCGACGGCCATGCTGCCTGCGCAAACGAAACAGCGCTCGTTTGTGGCAACGGTGGGATCGGACGGGAGGTACGTGACATGAGCCGCTTATGCGAAGGGCGCATCGCCATCGTGACGGGAGCCGGACGGGGGGTGGGGCGCGAACATGCCCTGCTGCTGGCGGCGGAGGGCGCCAAGGTGATGGTCAACGACATTGGGGCCGGGGTGGACGGCGCCGGACGGGACGCTTCACCCGCCAGCGAGGTCGTGGCCACGATCAAGAAGGCCGGCGGCGAGGCCATCGCCAACGGCGAGGACGTGAGCGACTGGAAGGGCGCCAAGGCGATGATCGACGCGGCGATTGCCCGGTTCGGCAGGCTCGACGTGCTCATCAATAATGCCGGAAACCTGCGCGACCGCATGCTTACCAACATGGAAGAGCGCGAGTGGGACAACGTGATCCGCGTGCATCTGAAGGGCACGTTCGCGCCCTCGCGCCACGCTGCGGCCTACTGGCGCGACGAAAGCAAGCGGATCGGCGGACCGGTTAAGGGCCGCATCATCAATACGAGCTCCACCTCGGGCCTCTACGGCAACGTCGGCCAGACCAACTACGGCGCAGCCAAGGCCGGCATAGCCGCCTTCACCATCATCGCGGCGCGCGAGCTGCGTCGCTATGGTGTCACCGTCAACGCCATCTCGCCGACCGCACTGACGCGCATGACGGAGGGCTTGCGCCAGCTGAGCAAGGAGGAAAAGGCGATGCGCGACCCGAGGTGGGTCTCGCCCGCCGTCGTTTATCTCGCCAGCGAGGAGGCGCAGGACATCACCGGGCGCGTGATCCAGGCCGGCATGGGGCGCATCGCCGTGTGCGAGGGCTGGCGGCGCGGTAACGAGGTCAAACAGGTGGCGGATCCCAGAGAGGCGGGGGCGCTGGTGCGCGAGATGATGGCGCGGGTGCGCAAGAACTCGGGCATGGACGGCCTGGAGCTCGATTGACGCGCCCTCGATGGCGCCAGTCGCGAGACGAGCGCGCGGGCAGCATGGCGGGAAGACAACTGCGGGTGATGAGATGACGAAGTTGGCGCCGCACGAAGCAAGGATCACCGATTGGCTTGCCGCACAGCAGGAAGCGATGCTTGCCATGCTCGCCGAGGTCGTGAACATCGACAGCGGTAGCTACGACAAGTCCGGCGTCGACGCGGTTGGCAGCCGCTTCATGCGTTTCTTCGAGGAAGAGGGGCTCCTCGCCACCATCGAGCCCAACGAGCAATTCGGCAACGCCATCCACATCCAGCTCGACCACAAGCCCAGCAACGAGCGGCCGATCGTGTTGATGGGACACCGCGACACGGTGTTTCCCAAGGGCGAGGTGGCACGCCGATCGTTCCGTGTTGAAGGCGGCCGCGCCTACGGCCCTGGCGTGGTCGACATGAAGGGCGGCCTGGTGCTCAACGCCTTCGTGCTGGCGGCCTTCAAACGCTTCGGCGGCGCGCCGGCGCCGCTGGCCGGGCTCATTACCGCCGACGAGGAAATCGCCTCACCGTCGTCGCGGCCGATCATCGAGCGTGTGGGCCGGGCGGCGCGCTGCGTGTTCAACTCCGAGCCCGGCAGGCCCAGCGGCAATGTCGTGACCTCACGCAAGGGCGGCATATTCCTCATCTTCGAGGTCACCGGCAGGGCCGCTCACTCGGGGGGCAACTTCGAGAAGGGCATCAGCGCCATCGGCGAGCTGGCGCACAAGATCGTGGCTCTGCACAAGCTGACCGATCTGAAGCGCGGCATCACGGTTAACGTCGGCCTCGTGCAGGGCGGCCAGTCCGTCAACACCACGGCGCCCTCCGCAGAAGGCCAGATCGACTTGCGCTACGTCAAAGGAGAGCAGCGCCAGCAAATGTTGGCGGCTGTGCAGGAGATCATCGACACCGCCACGGTCCCGGGCACGACCGCGAAACTCGCGATCAAGGGCGAGTTCCTGGCCGTAACGTCCACGCCCGAAGCCGACGCGCTGTTCCAGTGCTACCAGGCAGCCGCCAGCGATGCCGGTCTGCGGGTGAAGGGCGAGTTCTCGGGCGGATGCGCCGACTCGGGCTTCACCGCGGGTGTTGGCTGCCCGACGCTGTGCGGGGTCGGTCCCGTCGGTGGCAACGCGCACACGACCGACGAGTACCTGGAGATTGACACTTTGGTGCCGCGGGCGCAGGCCATGGCCCTGGCGATCCTGCGTCTGCCAGCCGATGTCGGACAAACCTGATCGCGACGAGGCCAGCGCGCTCATTGCCGCTGCTCGCAACCGGAATGGGGGAGATCAGGAGCCAAACGCCGGCGATTTCCTCGCCGGCGCTAAGGCGATGATGCTCCCTTGAGCTGCCCTCCCCGTCATTGCCGCACTACAGCTCCAAGACGAACCGCTGCGGATCCTCCAGGCACTCCTTCACGCGTACGAGGAAGGTCACGGCGTCCTTGCCGTCGACGATGCGGTGGTCATAGCTCAACGCGAGGTTCATCATCGGCCGCGCCACGATCTGCCCATTGCGCACGACCGCCCGATCTTCGATGCGGTGCATGCCCAGGATGCCCGACTGTGGGGGGTTGAGGATGGGCGTCGATAATACGGAGCCGTAAACCCCGCCGTTGGAGATGGTGAAGGTGCCGCCCTGCATCTCCTCGATGGTGAGCTTGCCCTCGCGGGCGCGCCTGCCGAAGTCGGCGATCGCCTGCTCGATTTCGGCGAGTGACATGCGATCTGCTTCGCGCACCACGGGCACGACAAGGCCCCTGTCGGTGCCGACGGCGACGCCGATGTGGTAGTAGTTCTTGTAGATGATGTCCTGGCCGTCGATCTCGGCGTTGACCGCCGGGATCTCCTTCAGCGCCTGGATGCAGGCCTTCACGAAAAAGCCCATGAAGCCCAGCTTCACGCCGTGGCGCTTCTCGAACAGATCCTTGTAGTGGCTCCTCAGGCTCATGATGACGGACATTTCCGCATCGTTGAACGTGGTGAGCATAGCCGCCGTGTTCTGCACGTCCTTAAGCCGGCGGGCGATGGTCTGACGCAACCGCGTCATCTTCACGCGCTCCTCGCGCGCCGCATCGTTTGGCACGGAGGGTGCGCGCGCTTGCGTCGCCGGCACCGGCACGGCCGGGCCGGCCGTCGCCGTCGCATGGGCAACCGCTTCCGCCGGGGCGGGAGAGGCGGGCGCTCGCGCGGCAGCCGCCAGTGCGTCCTCCTTCAGGATCTGGCCGCGCCGGCCCGTGCCCGACACGTCGGCAGCCGTAAGCCCGTTCTCCTCCATCAGCTTGCGGGCCGATGGGCTGGGCGGCATGCTGGACGGCGTGGCGTCCTTGGCCACGGCGGCCACCTTGGGCGTGGCAGGCTCCCGCGGTTGCGGCGGCTGCGCCGGCGGCGTCTCGATCAGCCGGGTGGGCCGGAGCGGAGAGGCAACGGATGGCTGCCTGGCGGGTTCGCTTGCAAGCTTGGTCGCCGTGCTCTCGGGGGCTTTGACCGCGGCGCCGTCACGCTCGCGGATCGACCCCAGCACCGCGCCCACGGCCACGGTAGAACCCTGCGGCACCTTGACATCGGCCAGCACCCCGGCTACCGGCGCTGGCACCTCCAGCGTCACCTTGTCGGTCTCGAGCTCGAGCAGCGGCTCGTCGGCGTTGACCGCGTCGCCCGGCTGCTTGAACCATTGGCCGACGGTTGCCTCGGTCACCGATTCGCCGAGCGCGGGCACCCTTATCTCGATCGCCATCGGATTTCGACCTCAGAGGGAGAGAGCCTGTGCGATGAGCGTCTTTTGTTCCTGGTTGTGCTTGCTGGCGAGGCCTGTCGCCGTGGCCGCCGAGGCAGCACGGCCGACATAGCGCGGGCGTACCTCGCGCGGCGGCTCCAAATGCTGCAGCACCCATTCGATGTTGGGCTCTACGAAGCTCCAGGCGCCCATGTTCTTGGGCTCTTCTTGCGCCCACACGATCTCGGCCTGCGGGAAGCGTGACAACTCGCTGATCAGCGCGCGAGCCGGGAAGGGATAGAGTTGCTCCAACCGCAACAGATAGACGTCGTCGATGCCGGCGCGTTCACGCGCCTCGTAAAGGTCATAGTAGACCTTCCCGCTCAACAGCACGACGCGGCGGATCTGCCGGTCGGCCTGCAGCGTGATCGTCTCGCCCGGGCGCAACTGCGCATCGTCCCACAACAGGCGATGGAAGGTGGTGCCGCGACCCATCGCGGCGAGATCGGAGACGACGCGCTTGTGCCGCAGCAGTGATTTCGGCGTCATCAGCACCAAGGGCTTGCGGAACTTGCGATGCAGCTGCCGGCGCAGGATGTGGAAGTAGTTGGCGGGCGTCGTGCAGTTGGCAACCTGCCAGTTATCCTCTGCGCACAGCTGCAGGTAGCGCTCAAGCCGCGCCGAGGAGTGCTCCGGCCCCTGGCCCTCGTAGCCGTGCGGGAGCAAGCAGACGAGGCCGGACATCCGCAGCCACTTGCGCTCGCCTGACGAGATGAATTGGTCGAACACTACCTGCGCGCCGTTGGCGAAATCGCCGAACTGTGCCTCCCACATGACGAGGGCATTGGGCTCGGCCAGCGTGTAGCCATATTCGAATGCCAGTACCGCTTCCTCCGAGAGCATCGAGTTGATCACCTCGAATCGGCCCTGGTTTGGCGAAACGTATTTGAGCGGGGTGTAGCGCCGCTCCGTCTCCTGGTCGATCAGCACCGAGTGGCGCTGCGAGAAGGTCCCCCGCTCGCTGTCCTGACCCGATAGACGCACGGGGAAGCCCTCGTTGAGCAGGGTGGCGAAGGCCAAATGCTCGGCCATGGCCCAGTCGATGTTTGTGCCGGTCTCCACCATCTCGCGGCGACGCTGGAGCAGGCGCTGGATGGTCTTGTGCGCGTTGAAATCCTGCGGGATGGTGGTGATGCGGCGGCCTACTTCCTTCAGGGTCTCGATGGCGACACCCGTGTTGCCGCGCCGCGCCTCGTCCTCGGCAAAGCCGATGTCGGACCAGCGCCCGTCGAGCCAGTCGGCCTTGTTGGGCCGATAGCTGTCGGCAGCGGCCAGCTCCTCGTCGAGATGGGCGCGGAACTTGGCCTGCATCTGCTGGACGTCGGCCGCGGTGACCACGCCCTCTTTGATCAACCGCTGGGAGTAGATCTCGACCGCCGTCGGGTGCGAACGGATGGCCCTGTACATGAGCGGCTGCGTGAAGGCGGGCTCGTCGGACTCGTTGTGGCCGTGCTTGCGGTAGCAGAACATGTCGATCACCACCGGCTTCTGGAATCTCTGCCGGAATTCGGTGGCAATCTTGGCCACGTGCACCACCGCTTCGGGGTTGTCGCCGTTGACGTGGAAGATGGGTGCCTCGACCATCTTCGCTACATCCGAGCAGTAGGGCGAGGAGCGCGAGTAGCGCGGGTTGGTGGTGAAGCCGATCTGATTATTGATGATGAAATGGATCGACCCGCCGGTGCGATGGCCTTTGAGGCCGGAAAGACCGAAGCTTTCCGCCACCACGCCCTGGCCGGCAAACGCGGCATCGCCATGGATCAGCAGCGGCAGCACCGGCGTGCGCTCACCGGGCCTGCAGCCGTGCTGGTCCTGCTTGGCGCGCACCTTGCCCAGCACGACGGGATCGACGATCTCCAGGTGTGAGGGGTTGGCGGTTAGCGACAGATGCACGTTGTTGCCGTCGAAGGAGCGGTCCGAGGAGGCGCCCAGGTGGTATTTCACGTCGCCCGAGCCGTCGACGTCGTCGGGCTTGAACGAGCCGCCCTTGAACTCGTTGAAGATGGCGCGATGCGGCTTGCCCATGACGTTGGCGAGCACGTTGAGGCGCCCGCGGTGCGCCATGCCGATGACGATCTCCTTGATGCCGAGCTGGCCGCCGCGCTTGATGATCTGCTCCAGCGCCGGCACCATGGCCTCGGCGCCATCGAGGCCAAAACGCTTCGTGCCGGTGTACTTCACGTCGGCGAACTTCTCGAACGATTCCGCCTCGATGAGCTTGTTGAGAATCGCCTTCTTGCCCTCATTGGTGAAGACGATGTCCTTATCCTTGCCCTCGATGCGCTCCTGGATCCAGGACTTCTGCGCTGGCGAGGTGATGTGCATGAACTCCACGCCGATGTGGCGGCAATAGGTGCGACGCAGGATCTTGAGGATCTCCCGCACGGTGGCCATTTCCAGACCCAGCACCTTGTCGATGAAGATCGGTCGGTCGAGATCGGCCTCCGTGAAGCCGTAGGTTTCCGGCCGCAGTTCCTTGTGGATCTTCCGCTCGCTGAGACCCAAGGGATCGAGATCGGCGGCAAGATGGCCCATGACGCGGTAAGCGCGGATCAGCATGAGGGCGCGGATGCTGTCCTGTGTCGCCCGCAGCGAGGCCACCGGGCTCATCGCGACGCCGCCGGCGCTTGCCCGCGCCTGCAACCGCTCCTGGATGTGCTGCTTGGTCTCTCCCCAATCGCCGGTCAGCGCGCCGAGCAGCTCGCGGTCGCTCTCCTCATCGATTGGCGCGCGCGGCTTTGCCCACGATGGTCCCCCGCCAAGCCCGTTGCCGCCGTTGCGGCCGGACTGCTCCTCCTGCAGGCTGGCGAAGAAGCGGCGCCACTCGTCGCTCACGGATCCCGGATTGCGCTCGTATTGCGCCTGCATCTGCTCGATATAGGCGGCATTGGCGCCCTGCAGGAATGAGGTGCGCGCAAAGGCTTCGTTCTTGGGTTGACGGGTCATGGGCCGCTCCGGGCTCCGTCGTTGGGATGGCGGTGAGGGTCGCACGCATGGATTGACAAATGCGCATATAGGCGCGTTCGGCCTAACTACCATATCGATGAATTAAGGATAGGGGGCGGACCACTCGCCAAGGCGCAACATGAGCGGCCGCTCGCCGGTGTGCGCAAGGAAGCGGCAGCCTGGCGCTTGGGCGGCTGGCGCACCCTTCGAGTGCCCGCTGCGACCGCAGGGGTCCCGCGTGATCCTCGAGCGCGCCGTCCCACGCTTGTTGCCATCGCCCCTCTTGCCCGCCCGCATCCCCGCCATCGACCGCTGCGCCATCGACCGCTGCGCCGCCGGCGACAGCTCGGCAGAGCCGCGTTGGCGGAGGCGCCCGCCGCCAGTCGCGCCAAGCCGGCGGCCAGGGGCGTGGAGCTCGCCTGGGAGGCGGAGGCGCGGCCGGTGATCACGGGCGCTGATGCTCGCCCCATGGGCTTCTTATACGGGCCTCTGGTGGCGCGGCAGGCCCACCAGCCCTCCGGAAATGTGCTATGCGTGAAACCCGCGGGGGGCGGCTGCCCACCAAAGCGCGGCAAGGTCCTTCGACATGGTACCCAAAAACCCGGCAACCAAAAACCCGGCTACCAAGCACATGCTAGCCAAGAACGTACCAGAGAAGAATATGCCAGAGAAGAACAGGCCAGAGAAGAACAGGGCAACCAAGAAGAAGTCGCAGGAGGCGAAGCTCAACACCTATCGGGCCGGGCCCAACGAGCAGGGGTTCTTCGGCCTGTTCGGGGGCCGCTTCGTCGCCGAAACCTTGATGCCGCTGATCCTGGAGCTGGGGCGCGCCTACGAGGACGCGAAGGCCGATCCCAGCTTCCAGCGTGAGCTCGACGCGCTCAACGCCCATTACGCAGGCCGGCCAAGCCCGCTCTATTGCGCCGCGCGCCTGACGCGGCACCTCGGCGGCGCAAAGGTTTACTTCAAGCGCGACGAGCTCAACCACACCGGCAGTCACAAGATCAACAACTGCCTTGGACAGATCCTTCTGGCCAAGCGCATGGGCAAGACGCGCATCATCGCCGAGACGGGCGCCGGCCAGCACGGCGTCGCGGTGGCAACGGTGTGCGCCAAATTCGCGTTGCCGTGCGAGATTTTTATGGGCGCGGTCGATGTCGAACGCCAGAAGCCCAACGTGTTTCGCATGAAGCTGCTGGGCGCCAAGGTCAACGCGGTCACGAGTGGCGCGCAGACGCTGAAAGACGCCATGAACGAGGCGCTGCGCGATTGGGTCGCCAACGTACGGGACACCTATTACATCATCGGTACCGCCGCGGGCCCCGCCCCCTATCCGGCCATGGTGCGCGACTTCCAGTCGATCATCGGTCGAGAGGTGCGGGAGCAAATGCTCAAGGCGGAAGATCGTCTGCCCGATACGCTCGTTGCCTGCATCGGCGGCGGGTCGAATGCCATCGGCCTGTTCCATCCCTTCCTCGACGAGGAGGGCGTGGCGATCTATGGGGTCGAGGCGGGCGGCCACGGTCTCGACGTGCCCGACGGCCACTGTGCGTCGCTGACCGGCGGGCGGCCGGGTGTGCTGCACGGCAATCGCACATACCTGTTGCAGAACGCGGATGGACAGATCCTGGAAGGCCATTCGATCTCGGCCGGCCTCGATTATCCGGGGGTCGGCCCCGAGCACTCATGGCTCAAGGAAGCGGGTCGTGCGACCTACGTCGCCATCACCGACAAGGAGGCGCTCGAGGCCTTCCAGCTCTGCACGAAGCTTGAGGGCATCATCCCCGCGCTCGAGCCCGCACACGCGCTGGCGTTCGTCACCAAGCTCGCGCCCATCTTGCCCAAGGACAACCTGCTCGTCATGAACATGTGCGGCCGCGGCGACAAGGACATCTTCGCCGTCGCCCAGCACTTAGGGATGCAGATGTGAAATGGGATTATGAGTGGAGGCCGTTCCGCTATCCGCAGTCTTGCCGCAGCGCGGCTCTCCGGTGCGGGCGTCCCCGACGCCCCCTTGAGCGGCGAATCGCGGCGAGCATGGGCGCGCCCCAGGCTTCGAGGAGTTGAGGACGAGGTGGCCCGAGGGCTCGATCAATGCACGCCAATGTGAAGAGCGCTTCACGCATCGACCAGCGTTTCGCAGCGCTCAAGAAGGTGGGACGCAAGGCGCTGGTGACGTTCGTCACGGCGGGCGATCCCGACTACGCAACGAGCGAGAAGATCCTGCTCGGCCTGCCGGCCGCCGGCGCGGACCTGATCGAGCTCGGCATGCCCTTCTCCGATCCCATGGCCGATGGCCCCGCGATCCAGGCCTCCTCGCTGCGGGCGCTGAAGGCCGGCCACCGCATGAGCGATACCCTCGAACTGGTGCGCACCTTCCGCACGCACGACCAGCACACGCCGCTCATCCTGTTCGGCTACTACAACCCCGTCTACGTCTACCCGCGCGAGGCCTTCCTCGACGAGGCGAAAGCTGCCGGCGCCGATGGCCTCATCATCGTCGATGTCCCGCCCGAGGCCGATGAGGAGTTGTGCCTGCCAGCCATCGCCCGCGGCCTCAACTTCATCCGGCTCGCCACCCCCACCACCGATGCTGCGCGCCTGCCCGCCGTGCTCGCGAACACCTCGGGCTTCCTTTACTATGTTTCCATTACCGGCATTACCGGCACGGCGGCGCCCGACGTGGCGGCGGTCAACGCGCACATTGCCAACATCAAGCGGTCGACCCGGCTGCCGATTGCGGTGGGGTTCGGGGTGAAGACCCCGGGGCAGGCCAGGGCCATTGCCGCCGGCGCCGACGGGGTGGTGGTGGGCTCGGCGCTGGTCAATGCCGTCAAGGAAAGCTTGGGACCAAAGGGCGAATCAACTGGAAAAACAGCGTCCAACGTCCTAAATCTGGTGAAAAGCCTATCGCGGGCGCTGCGCCCCGCTTAAGGTGGGCGCCATCTCGGCACGAAGCCGATGGGGGCTGGAGCGGCCCCGTGCAATGGAGGGCTGAAGGAGTACGAGACGCGTGAACTGGATCAACAGCATCCGTCCCAAGATCCGTGGGCTGCTCACCACCAAGCGGGAAGTCCCCGACAACTTGTGGGTGAAATGCCCCGATACGGGGCAGATGGTCTTCTACAAGGACTTGGAAGCCAACCAGTTCGTCATTCCCGGCTCCAACTACCACATGCGCATGGATGCGCCCAAGCGGCTGGCGCATCTCTTCGACAATGGTGAGTACGAGATCGTGCCGGTGCGCGATGTTGCCCACGATCCGCTCAAGTTCCGCGACGGCAAACGCTATAGCGACCGCCTCAAGGCGATCCGCAGCGACACGCAATTGCAAGACGCCGTGCTGGTCGGCGAGGGGACCCTCGAAGGCCAGGCCATCGTCGCCGCCGCCCAGGACTTTCGCTTCATGGCGGGCTCGCTCGGGATGGCGGCGGGCGAAGCGGTGATCGCCGGCATGCTGCACGCGGTCGAGAAGCGCGCGCCCTTCGTCCTGTTTGCGGCCTCGGGTGGGGCGCGCATGCAGGAGGGCATCCTCTCGCTCATGCAGATGCCGCGGACGACCATTGCCGTGCAGATGCTGCGCGAGGCGCGCGTGCCTTATATTGTGGTGCTGACCGACCCCACCACCGGCGGCGTCACCGCCTCCTACGCCATGCTGGGCGACGTACAGATCGCGGAGCCCGGTGCGCTCATCTGCTTCGCGGGCCCCCGTGTCATCCAGCAGACCATTCGCGAGCAACTGCCCGACGGCTTCCAGAAAGCCGAATATCTGCTGGCGCACGGCATGATCGACATGGTCGTGCATCGCCACCGGATGCGGGAGACGCTGGCGCGTCTATGTCGACTGCTGACAGGCAGCGGCATCGCGGCGCGCATCCCCAGGCCGGCGGCCGCCATTGACAGCGGTTATCTCAACGGCAGTGTCGTGGACGGCACCACGATCGAGTCGCTGGCGCGGTCCTATGACGACGTGCTTGAGGCCCAGCCACTCGACGATGGCGAGCGCTATGAGGGGCGCGAGAGCACCCGCGACCCCGAAAAGTCCCGCACCAAGCCCGGAGCGCGGGACGGCGCCTTGAACTGAACGGCGGGTCGCGCAATTCCCCTTAGCGTTTCGAGCTGGGTGTGCTATCGCGCACCATGCGCACGAGCGATGAACTGCTGGCCGAGCTGAAGACGCTGCACCCGCGGCGCATGGACCTATCGCTCGGCCGCATCGAGGCGCTGCTGGGGAATCTGGGCAACCCCCACAACCGTTTGCCTCCCGTCATCCACATCGCCGGCACCAACGGCAAAGGCTCGACCGCCGCGCTCATCAAGGCCATGCTGCAGGCGGCCGGCAAGCGCGTCCATGTCTATACCTCACCGCACCTCGTGCATTTCCACGAGCGCATCGAGCTTGCCCAAGCCGACGGCAAGGCGCGACCTATCGGCGAGGCCGTGCTGGTCGAGCTCTTGGAGCGCACCTCGCGTGCCAACACCGGCGCGCCCGTCACCTTCTTCGAGGTGACGACGGCAGCGGCGTTCCTGGCATTCGCCGAACATGCGGCCGACGCTCTCATCCTGGAGGTGGGCCTCGGCGGTCGGCTCGACGCCACCAACGTCGTCGCGCATCCGGCGCTTGCCGTGATCACGCCGATCGCGCTCGACCACATCGATTGGCTCGGTGCCAGCATCTCGCTCATTGCCGTCGAGAAGGCCGGCATTCTGAAGCCAGGCGTGCCGGCGGTGATCTCGCGCCAACCCGCGCAAGCGCTTGCGGCCATCCGTTCCCGGGCAGACGAGGTGAAGGCACCGCTGACCGTGTGGGGCGAGGACTTTGAGGCCTTTTCACAGCGCGGCCGTCTCGTCTACCAAAACGCCGAACGCTTGCTGGATTTGCCGCTGCCCGCGCTCGTCGGCCACCATCAGCTCACCAACGCGGGCACCGCGATCGCCGCCGCGCTCGAGTTGAAGGCGCTCGGCATCAGGGATGGCGCCATTGAGGGCGGTCTCGTCGCGGTGCGCTGGCCGGCGCGCATGCAGCGGCTCGACAACGGTCCCCTATCGCAGCTGCTCGCACCTGGTTCTGAGCTGTGGCTCGACGGCGCCCACAATCCGGCGGGCGCCGAAGCGATTGCGCAGACGCTGGCCGAGCTCGAGGAGCGGGCGCCCAAGCCGGTGGGCCTGATCGTCGGCATGATGAGCAACAAGGATGCCGCGGGCTTCTTCGCGCATTTCCGCGGCCTCGTGCGCCGCGTTGTCACCGTGCCCAACCCGGGCAGCCCCGAGGCGACGCACGAGCCGACGGCACTGGCGAAGGTGGCTCTTTCGGCCGGCCTCGCAGCAGATGCAGCGCCGGACGTGGAAACGGCGCTTGCACGACTGCAAAGGTCCGAGGGTCGGCCGCTGCGTGTGCTGATCTGCGGCTCGCTCTACCTCGCAGGCCAGGTGTTGGCGCTGCAAGAGGGCGTGCAGGCGCAGATGAACTAGGATCGCGTCGGCAAGCCAACCGAGACCGCGGCCGGGCACGCACATTACCGGCTTTTAATCCTCCTACTGATTGTAACGCCAATGCCACGGGCGCACCGGCGTCATCGTCCGGCCCCAGAGCGAACGCCCTTTCGCCGCCGGTCGATCGAAGCGCGGCCAAAGAATCCGAATACGCAGAAGTCCTTTGCGAGCAATTCGTGCGAGGAAAGGAAAGGGCAATGCGCTCCATCTCTGTAGCACCACTGGCGGCGGCGCTGGCACTGGCGGGCGTTTGCGCCGCCTTTGCCGATGAGGGCATGCGCGTCTCGGGCCCGCACGCGCACGACAACCTGGCCATCTATCTCGTACACGGCACCAGTGCCGCCGGGCCGGTGCCGCTCACGCTGCAGGAGGCGATCGCCAAGGGCAACGTCCAGGTGAGCGAGACGGGCCGCGTCAACGAGCTGGAGATCGAGAATACGGGGTCCGCGCCGGTGTTCATTCAGGCAGGCGACATCGTCAAAGGCGGCAGGCAAGACCGCGTCCTGACCGTGAGCTTCCTGCTGCCCGCAAACTCGGGCCGCCTGCCCATCGCTTCCTACTGCGTCGAGCAGGGTCGCTGGTCGGCGCGCGGAACGGAGGACCAGAAGCGGTTCTCGAGCGCCGGCGAAGCGATGCCGTCCCGCTCGGCGCTGCTGGCGATTGCCGCGCCGTCTCCGCCGCGGGAGCCGACCCAACCCGAGGCCGGTGCCAATGCATCCCAGCGCGTCATGCGCGAGGCCGATGATGTTGCCAGCAAACAGCGGCAGGTCTGGGATTCCGTTGCCGCCACGCAAAGGAAATTGTCGCAGGGCTTGAACGCGCCGGTCGCCTCGCCGCAGTCGGCTTCCAGCCTGCAGCTGGCGCTGGAGAATGACAAGCTCAAGGAGGTGCGCGGCGCATTCATGACCGCGCTGCAGGCGGCCGGCGAGAAGGACGCCGACGTCGTCGGCTACGTCGTGGCCATCAACGGCCGCATCAGCTCGGCCAACCTCTATCCATCGAACGCCCTGTTCCGGAAGATGTGGGCCAAGCAGCTGGCTGCCGCCGTCACCGAGGCCATCGGCGAGGCTGGCGGCTCCGCGCCAGCCGCGGCGCCGGCCCCTGCCGCGGCGACGGAGTTCCTGGCCGAGGCCGAGAAGGGCAAGGCCTACCAGCGACCGGTCGCCGCCGGCACGCTTCAGGAGGTCCGCGACGCCGACAAGTTTCTCTACAACGAGGCCCGGGCAGCAGACGGCCAGTGGATTCACCGCAACTACTTGGCCAAGTAGCGGGAGAGCGTCGTGCTTTTGCCGCAGCGCGTCGCTGTTGCCTTTCTGATGCGTCCTCGGTCTCGCCGAGGACGCACAGCAGCCCGCTCGCCCGCGACGGTCAGATCACCGGCTAGGGCGCCGCGACGCCCAAGGCCTTGAGGTGCTCGCGCGCGGTGGCGTGTCCCCAAGGGCCGTTATTGTATTTCTGCGGCGTCGCCAGCGCCGTGCGGAACGCTTCGATGGCCTTGTCGCGCGACCCCATCCGCTCGTAGGCCAAGCCGCGGCCAGCGTAGGCAGCTGTGTAGCCCTTGTCCCGCTCCAGCGTCGTGTCGAAGTCGCGCAGCGCGTCCTCGTTGCGGCCCATCTCGCGGTAGACCAGGCCGCGATTGAAATAGGCGTGGATAAAGTTGGGCTCGGTCCTGATCAGCTCGCCGTAATCTTGCAGGGCGGCTTCATAGCGCCGCAGGGCCCGATTGACGTGGCCATGATGATTGCGGGCATTGATGTCGCCGGGCGCGAGGCGCAAGGCCTCGTCGTAGGCGCGCAATGCCTCCTCGTAGCGCCGCAGGTTCTCCAGCTCGATGCCGCGGCTGTAGTGCAGGGCGGCGTCCTCGGGCTTGAGCTCGCTCGCCCTGGAATAGTCGGCGAGTGCCTGCTCGTGCTGGCGATCTTTGGCCAAGGCGCGCGCCCGCTGCTGCAGCGCCGCCACGTCGTTGGGGTTGGTGGCCAGCGCCTTCGTCGCCTCGGCGATCTCGCGCCCGGCGTCGGTTGGCGGCGTCGCCGACGGAGGCGGTGGACCGGCCGGCGTGCGCGAGGCGGTGGGTCCCGGCGCCGCAGCGCCGGGCGGCACCGCAGGCTTCGGTGCCGGCGGCGCGCCGCAGGCCTCGCGCAGTGCGCGCCATTCGCCGTCGGAGAGGGCCGGCGTGGCGGGATAAGTGGGCTGTGACCGCACCAGGGCGATGCGGTCGGCGGTGGGCGGATGCGTGCGCAGGATGACCTCGAGCTCGGACGCGCTCCTGGTCGTTTCTCCGGCGGCCCGCTTGCCCTCGAGGCGCTCGAAGAAATCGCCAAAGCCCTTGGCCGAGATGCCGGCGCCCTTCAGCATGCGCAGGGCATGGGCATCGGCTTCTTGTTCGGCGATGCGCGTGTAGCGCAGCTGGGTCAGGAGCAGGCCGACGTTGCTCGCGGTGCCCTGCGCGCCGGCAAGGGCAAGTTGGGTCGCCGCGGCGAGGCCCATGGCACGCACGATGCCAGCCTCGGGATGCAGCTCCAGGGTGTGTCCCAACTCGTGTGCCAGCACCCCCGCCACCTCGTCGGCGGTGCCCGCGTGTTGCACCAGGCCGCGCGTCAGGATGATCTGTCCGCCGGGCACGGCGAACGCGTTGACGAGTGGCCAGTCGAGCAGCACCACCCGCGCGTTGAGAGGCTTGTCGGAGGCCGCCGCGGTAAGGCGCCGGGTCAGTCGATCGAGCGCCGCCCGACTCGCCGCCGTCTCGCACACCTTTCGATCCTTGGCCATCGACGCAATGACGGCCTGTCCAATCTTCACGCGCGCTGCGAGCGGCATATGGCGCGCGACGGCCTGGGACGGGCTCAGGTCGAGAGCCCACAGGCCGCCGACAAGCAGCGCGACCGCGCCGAGCACGGCAAGGCCGGGCTTGAGGCCTTGCCAACGCTGGCGCGCGCTCGATAGCCCGGGTGCCCGCACGAGCAGCACGCGGGCGAATGACGGGTCGGCCACAAACAGTGTCTGCCCACCGTCTTCCTTGAGGTACAACAGCACATCGGCCGCGTCCGCCCTCAGAGGGACGCTGGCCTGCAGCCGGTCGTAGGACCACGTGCGCGTGCTGGGCTTGTCGTTGCCCCGCAACTCGAGCCCCGCGCCGGTTAAGCGAACCGAGACGGGTGAGGTGGTGGCGGAGCTTCCGTCGCTGTGGGCGCCAACGAACCGGGCGCCATCAGAAGGCGTCAACATTGAAAGCCTCCGCTAAGCCTTCGCCGCGTTTCAGCAGGGCATCAGGGTTCTGCGCGATCCGCTCCCAGGCAATGGCGCCGTCACAGGCCAGGCGGTCGACGATGTAGCGCATCGAGCGCGCTTCCGCGAGGGCCGACAAAAAGCCCAGCGACAGCACGCGGATGAGGTAATTGCTGGCGACGAGCCACACCAGGCTCGGCGCCGTCGCGCGGAGCGTGAAGCTCACACCTTGCAGCTTGGTATGGGCGGCGAAGTAATTCAGCATGCGCGCGCTGTACCAGGCGCGGATCATGGCGAAGATCAGGAAACCGACGAGGACGATGCCAACGATGCCGGTGGTCTGGCCCGCGCTCAGGTGCAGCATCGCAGGAGCGGGCCTGGGTGCCGAGGGCGCTCGCGCGCCAGACGCGAGGATGCCGCCGATCGCCGTCGACGCCGTGACGATGAGGACGATGGCGCTTACCCACACCAACCAGAAGCGCCGGTAGAGCGGTCCGGCGACGCCCGTGAAGGTGAAGGCGTTGTCGCCGAAGTGCGTCACGATGAAGAGCGCCCTCTGCAGGCGCACGGCGCGCCACGGCAGGATCCAGCCGAGCGTCAGGGGTACGAGCAGCATGGTCCACAGATAGGTCCACGCAAAGCCGCGCGAGCGCCCGGACAGGCCGCCGCGGATGCCGCGCCAACGCGTGCGCGAGAGGCGATAGCGGCGCGCGCGATGGATGCCGATCCCGGAGAGCAGCAGCAACAAGGCCCAGAACGCGAAACTGTAGATCGCGTGCGTGACAGGGCCCAGCAGCGAGGCGGCAAAGCTCGCCAGTCCCAGGGGCAGCAGCACGAGAAAGAACACGACCAGGAAGCCGCGCAGCAATTCGCCCCCCGTGCCGCGGTATTCCAGCGGTTCCCCATCGATGCGCACCGCCGACCAGATGCGCTGCCGCACCTCGGTCTTGCCCCAGAAATGATAGACGCCAAGCGTCAGAATGCGCAGCACACCGTTGAGGATGCTGAGCCCGGCGAAGCCGCCCGGCGGATCAACCCAGCTGATGTGGGGGGCATCGGCCGGCGGGACGGCGGGATCGACTGCGGCGGCGCCAAGCGACATGCGGAGCCTCGATGCGTTGCGCGAGGACGACAAAACCGGCGAACGATGATGGCGGCCACCGCCGCTTCACCTGCATCTTAGGTTAGTGCACGTGTGCAATGATGCTGTTTCGCATGAAACATGGCCGACCGGCGGTTGTTAACCTAGTGTTGCCGGCGCGCAACGAAATGCCGCTGTTTGTGCCACCGTTGAGCCACAAACAGTGTACACATTGGTTGTGGATCGCATGCACCGGGGATTTGCGCGATTGCTCGCGCGATACGCGATCTCCCACAGATCTTGGCTCGCCCGTCGAGCCCACTGCGGGGTGTTGGCTACAGGCGGTCCGGCGAGGGGAATGTCGGCAGGTGGCCGGGGGTTCGGCCGCCGGCGGGTTGACGTTGGCTTGCCAACGTCGGCAAGGAGCCAAACCCATGGACGCAAGGGCGTTCGACAAGTCCAAGCTTCCCAGCCGCCACGTGACCGAAGGTCCAGCGCGCGCGCCGCACCGCTCCTACTATTATGCCATGGGGCTCACCGAGGAGCAGATCCACCGCCCCTTCGTCGGTGTGGTGTCGTGTTGGAACGAGGCCGCGCCCTGCAACATTGCGCTGATGCGCCAAGCACAGTCGGCCAAGGCGGGCGTGGACGCCGCCGGCGGCACGCCGCGCGAGTTCTGCACCATCACGGTTACCGACGGCATCGCCATGGGGCACCAGGGCATGAAGTCGTCGCTGGTGTCGCGCGAGGTGATCACCGATTCGATCGAGCTCACCATGCGCGGCCACTGCTACGACGCCATGGTGGGCCTCGCCGGCTGCGACAAGTCGCTGCCCGGCGTGATGATGGCGATGCTGCGTCTCAACGTGCCCTGCGTGTTCATGTACGGCGGCTCGATCCTGCCCGGCAAATTCCATGGCCGCGACGTGACCGTGGTCGATGTGTTCGAGGGCGTGGGCCAACACTCCGCCGGCAACATGTCGGATGCGGAGCTGCACGAGCTCGAATGCGTCGCATGCCCTGGCGCAGGCGCCTGCGGTGGCCAGTTTACGGCCAACACCATGGCAATGGTGTCGGAAGCGATCGGGCTGGCGCTGCCGGCCTCCTCCGGTGCGCCCGCCCCTTATGAGAGCCGCGACGAGTACGCGGTAGCGAGCGGCAAGGCGGTGATGCGGCTCCTGGCCGACGGCATTCGCCCGCGCGACATCTGCACGCGGCAAGCCTTTGAGAACGCGGCCACCATCGTGGCGGCGACCGGCGGCTCGACCAACGCGGGCTTGCACCTGCCCGCCATGGCGCACGAGTGCGGCATCGATTTCGACCTCATGGACGTGGGCGCCATCTTCAAGAAGACGCCCTACATCGCCGACCTCAAGCCGAGCGGCAAGTACGTGGCCAAGGACGTCTACGACATCGGCGGCGTGCCGCAGATCATGCGCGCCCTGCTCGACGGCGGCTATCTCAACGAGCAGTGCCTGACCGTCACCGGCAAGACCGTCAAACAGAATCTCGAAAACGTGAAGTTCAATGTGAATCAAAAAGTTGTCTACCCGGTTTCAAGCCCCATATCAGCGACGGGCGGCGTTGTGGGGCTGCAGGGTTCATTGGCGCCGGAGGGCGCCATCGTCAAGGTCGCGGGCATGACCCGACTGCAGTTTCGCGGCCCGGCGCGGGTATTCGACTGCGAGGAGGACTGCTTCCGAGCCGTCGAGAGCCGGGACTACCGGGACGGTGACGTCCTCATCATACGCTACGAGGGGCCGAAGGGCGGCCCCGGCATGCGCGAGATGCTGTCCACCACGGCGGCGCTTTACGGGCAAGGTGCGGGCGGCAAGGTGGCGCTGATTACCGACGGGCGGTTTTCCGGCGGCACGCGCGGCTTCTGCATCGGTCACGTGGGCCCCGAAGCGGCCGTGGGAGGCCCGATCGCCCTGATCTGCAACGGCGACATGATCTCGATCGATGCCGAGAAAGGCACGCTGGATCTGGAAGTGAGCGCAGCGGAACTCGCCCTGCGCCGCAAGGCCTGGAAGGCTCCGGCAAATCCCTATCAAAGCGGCGCGTTGCGAAAATATGCTGACCAGGTGGGACCGGCCCGCAAGGGCGCGGTTACGCACGCTGGCGGGAGAGCGGAAGTTGTTTGCTATGCGGATATTTAGCGGGCTACTCACGGCGGCACTGATCGCTGCTGGCGGCGCCGCGTGCGCCGGCGAAGGGGCGGTCAGGGCCGGTGAAGGGGTCAGGTATGCCTCGCCGCAGGCGGCGTTCGAGCAAGGGCTTGGCGCCTACAAGGCGGGCTATTACGAGATCGCGATTCCCGCGCTCAAGGAAGCGGCGGCCAGGGGCGCGGAGCTCAACAAATTCTTCGCCGAATTCTACCTGGCGCGCATCTACTCCGACAACGACAGCGCGTTCACGGATCACGCCAAGGCCTACATGCTGTTCCAGAAGTTCGCCGACGGCAACGCCGACGTCGATCCCGACGATGGCCAGCGGGCCCCCTTCGTCGCCAAGGCCCTCACTGCACTCGCCGGCTACCTGCGAGAGGGCATAACAGAGATCGGCCTGCGGCCCGACCCTGATCGCGCGGTCGACTACCTGCATCACGCGGCCACCTACTTTGGCGACAAGGAAGCTCAGTTCGAACTCGCCAAGGTTTACCTGCGCGGTACGGCCGAGGACGTGAAGCGTGGCATGCACTATCTGTCGGTGCTCACCGAGGAGGGCTATCCCGCGGCCCAGGCCTATCTGGCCGACCTCTATTGGCGCGGGCGCTATGTGAAGAAGGATGAGCGCCGCGCGCTGGCGCTCATCCGCGTGGCGGTCGAAAATGCGCCCGAGCACGAGCGCATTTGGATCGAGGACATCTACCAGAACATCTACTGTGGTGCCTCGCAGGGAACGCGCCAGCAGGCCGACGGCATCGTTGCGCGTTGGCGCAAGATTTTCTCGCACCCGTCCCCCTCCGGCGATCGCATGGGGCTCGGCGCCGAGCTGCAGCCGCAGCGCGCCTGCGGCAACGGCGAGGTCGTCGACATCGGTCGCAATGCGCCAGCGGCCAAGGAGGCCGCGCCGACGGGGGCGATGCCGCCCCCCGCCGTGCATGGCGACACGATGAGCTTGGGTAACCACGAAACGGGCAAGCGCTGAGCTCGGTCTACGACGCGGCCTTCTCTGTGGCCGCCTTCGCCTGCTCGGCCGCGTCCTGGGCGAACAGCTCCTCGAGCTCCTGTGTGTGACTGCGGGCGCGCGCCTGCATCTTCTCGACATCGGTGTAGTGCTTGTAGTCCTCGTACAGCCGCTTGCGGTCCATGACCATGAAGGTCTCAACCGCGAAGCGCACGTCGCGCTCGGAGATGCCCAGGCCGCGCAGGACCTCGCGTGTCAGGTCCAGGGAGGAGAGGAACGTCTCGCGCCGGATGACCTTGATGCCCAGGTCCATCAGTTGGTGCGTGTGTCGACGGTGGCGCGAGCGCGCATAGATCGGCACATGCGGGTAGCGCTGGCACACCATCTGCGCCGTCCTCAGTGAAGCTGCCACGTCGTCGATCGCCAGCACAAAGGCGCGCGCGTTGGCCGTCTGCGCCGCGTCCAGGATCTCCGGTCGGCTGGCGTCGCCGTAGAAGGTGCGTGCGCCGAACTTGCGCACCGCGTCCACCTGTTCCGGATCGGCATCGAGCGCCGTAAAGGGGATGCGCTTGGCAGCCAGGATGCGGGCGACGATCTGGCCGACGCGGCCGAAGCCGGCGATGACAACGTGCCCGTCGTTCTCCGGCAGGGCGTCGAAGGCGCGCATCACCACTGCCTTGGGCATGAGCATTTCGTCCAGCAACAGCAGCAGCGGCGTCGCCGCCATCGACAGCGTCACGGCGACGGAGAGCAGGTCCGCTACCGGCTTCTCGAGCACGCCCGCGGCATGGCCGGCCGTGAACAGCACGAACGCAAACTCGCCGCCCTGCGCGATAGCCAGAGCCAGCCGCCGCGATGGTCCAGCCTCCAGCCCCGCGCGCCGTCCGAGCACACAGAGCACGCCGGCCTTGACGGTCAGCAGCCCGGCTACGATCGCGATCACCAGGCGCGGCTGCTCGACGATCAGGGCTAGGTTGAGCGACATGCCGATGGCCGTGAAGAAGAGGCCGAGCAGCAGCCCTTCGAACGGCGCGATGTCGGCCTCGATCTCGTGGCGGTAATCGGAGTCCGCCAGCAGCGCGCCGGCGACAAAGGCGCCGAGGGACGCCGACAGCCCCGCCTTTTCCATCACCAGCGTCACGCCGACGACGGTGAGGAGCGCGCAGGCGGTCATGGCCTCCTTCACGCGTGTGCGGGCGATGAGGCGGATGACGCCGTCGAGCAGATAGCGCCCCACCACGACCACCGCCACGATTACTGCGATGGCCCGCAGGGCGGTGGTGAACTGCATCGGCGGGGTAGAGCCGCCCGCGGTGACGGCAAACAGCGGCGTCAACGCGATCAGCGGGATGGCGGCAAGGTCCTGAAAGAGCAGGATGGCGAACGCCAGCCGGCCGTGGCGCAAGGGGAGTTCACCCTTCTCCTCAAGCACCTGGAGGCCAAAGGCAGTAGATGAGAGCGACAGCGCCAGGCCCGCAAACAACGCCGCGGGAGCGGGCAGGCCGAGCGCCATGGCAATCGCCGCGAGCAGGAGGGCAGACAGGCTCACCTGCGCTCCGCCCAGGCCGAAGATGGCCGCACGCATCGCCCACAGTCGCTTCGGCCGCAATTCGAGGCCGATCAGGAAGAGCAGCAGCACCACGCCGAACTCAGCGAAGTGCAGGACCGAGCTCACCTCGTAAACGGAGTAGACGAACCCTACTCCAAACGGCCCAATCAGCACGCCCACCAGCAGATAGCCCAACACGTTGCCGATGCGCAGCAGCTTTGCCAACGGCGCCGCCACCACCGCCGCCGCCAGAAACAACGCCACTTGCGTCAATGTCACCTCGGTCATGGGCGGATCCGTTCGGGCGGCTATGGCAAGGGCAGCACGTGTCGGGAGGGACGCTGGCGTCGCCAACGCCACAACGAAAGGCGGGCGCCCACGAAGTTGTCAAGAATTGGAGGCTTCTCGAACTGGGCGCTAGCCCGTTGTGGCATCAAATTCGCGCGGGCCTCAACATCGCTTGTCCGCCGGCGCGCGGCTGAGTTTGCCGCCGCGCCCCCGGGGCGCCGGCCGCGCAAGGGCACCCCCCCCAAGTTGCCCCCCGGGCGCAGCGCGCGCGGCCGCAGCGGGGGGCGCGGCGCCCGCGTGGAAAATGGGCTCGATGCCAGGTATCAAGAGGTCCTGGGCCATCCGGCGAGGCAGACACCGCCTGCGCCGGGAGGAAACTCCCTGCGGCGGCAAGCCCGATCGGCGGCACTTGGACCAAGCCTGGGGTGCCGAGCCTGGGGTGCCGAGCCTGGGGTGCCAAGCCTGGGGTGCCAAGCCTTGGGGTGAAAGGGACGAGCGAACGTGCGCGGCGCCTGCTTTAGACTTGCTCTCACGCTGGGCGCGGCAACGGCCGTGCTTGGGCAGGCGTGCGCGGCGCAAGCGCAGCCGGCGCCCACCCGCATTGTGTCGCTCGACCTGTGCACAGACCAGCTCCTCATCGAGCTCGCGGCGCGCAACCGCATCGCCGCCGTGACGCATCTTGCCGGCGACCCGGCCGTGTCGGCCATTCCGGAGCAGGCACGCGGCATCCCCATCACGCGCGGCCACGCCGAGGACGTGCTGCGTTACGATCCCGACCTGGTCCTGGCGGGGCCGTTCGGCGTCGCGGCCACCGTCGATCTATTGCGCCGCTTGGGCCGCAACGTGGTCGTGGTGCCGCTGCCAGACGACCTCGACGGCGTGCGCGTGTCCATCCGCGCGGTGGCGGGCGCCGTCGGCGCGCCCGCCAGGGGCGAGGCGTTGATCGGCGAGCTCGATCGCCGCCTGTCGGCGCTGGTGCCACCCGCAGGGTCCGCACCCACGGCGGTCATCTACCAGATCGGCGGCACCGTCTCGGGTCCGGGCAGCCTGGCCGATGCGGCGCTCGCGGCCGCCGGCTTGCGCAATATGTCGGCGGCGTATCGGATGAGGCGCGGAGGGCAGGTACCGCTCGAATCGCTGATTGCCAATCCGCCGGACCTGCTGGTGCTGGCGAGCAATGTGGACGAGTACCGCACCGCGCTCGCCGACAATCTGCGCCACCCCATCATTCGCCAACTGCGCCAACGCGGCGCCTCAATCGAGCTGCCGTGGCGCTATTGGCTGTGCGGCACGCCGCACATCGCCGACGCCATCGAGCGGCTGGGCCAGGCGCGCGCCGGCATCGAGGCGCGCCGGCCATGAGGGACATTCCAGGCCGCCTTGGCCTTGAGCCGGGCCATCTGCTCGCCGCGCTGGCCGTGACGGCGGCCTTGGCCTTCATAATGTCGCTGTCGGTGGGTCCGAGCGGCCTCGGCATCGACGCCACGGGCGAGGCACGCACGCTGATCTTCCACGAGATCCGTCTGCCGCGCGCCGTGCTGGGGGCGCTGGCGGGTGGCACGCTCGGCCTCTCGGGGGCGGCGTTGCAAGGATATTTGCGCAACCCGCTGGCGGAGCCCAGCCTGGTCGGCGTATCGGGTGGGGCGGCCCTTGGCGCGGTGTTGGCGATCCATCTGGGGCTGTCGCAGCTGTGGGCGCTGGCGCTGCCGATCGGCGGACTTGCCGGCGCCGCGGTCGCCATGCTGGCCGTGGTGGCGCTGGCGGGTGCGCACGGTGGGCCGGTGACCTTGATCCTTGCCGGGCTCGCCGTCTCCAGCATCACCACGGCGCTCATTTCCCTGGCGCTCAACCTGTCGCAGAACCCTTTCGCGTCGGTGGAGATGGTGTTGTGGATGATGGGCTCGCTTGCCGACCGGAGCCTGGCACAGCTCTGGATCAGCGCGCCCTTCATCTTGCTCGGCGGTGCGCTACTGCTGACCGTCGCCCGTGCGCTCGACGCCCTGACGTTGGGCGAGGATGCGGCCAGCAGCCTCGGCATCGATCTGCGCCGCACCCGGTTCGCCGTCGTCGCCGGCACGGCACTCAGCGTCGGTGCGGCGACGGCGGTTACCGGGATCATCGGCTTCGTCGGGCTGATCGTGCCGCACATGCTTCGCCCGCTTGCAAAATACCGACCGGGGCTGCTGCTGCCGGCGAGCCTGCTCGGCGGAGCTGCCATGTTGCTCGTTGCCGACGTGGCGCTGCGCATCGTCCAGCCCTGGGTCGAGCTTAGGATCGGCGTCCTCACCGCGCTCATCGGCGCGCCGTTCTTCGTCTGGCTGGTGCTCAGGACACGGGCGGAGTTGGCGCCATGAGAATTGAGGCGCACGGACTGAGCATGCGGCTCGGGCGCCGCGAGGTGCTGCGTGGCCTCGAATTCGTGGCGCAGGCGGGCGAGATGACGGCTGTGATCGGTCCCAACGGCGCGGGCAAGACGACCCTGCTCAAGGTTTTGGCCGGGCTGCTGGTGCCCTCCGCCGGCATCGTTTCGCTGGGCGGGCTCCCGTTGACCGACTGGCTGCCGCGCGCCCGTGCCCGCGCACTGGCCTACCTGCCGCAGGAGCGCGTCACGCATTGGGCGCTGAGCGCGCGTGCCGTCGTGGCGCTCGGACGGCTTCCACATCAGCCGATGGGGGCCGGCGAGAGCCCGGCCGACACGCACGCCATCGACGCGGCGCTCGCCGCCATGGACATAGGCCATTTGGCGCAGCGGCCAGTGCCGGAGATGTCCGGTGGGGAGCGCGCCCGCGTGCTCGTCGCCCGAGCGCTGGCCCAGGAGCCCGCCGCGCTCCTCGCCGACGAGCCGGCGGCCGGTCTCGATCCCGCCCATCAGTTGGCGCTCTTCCATCATCTCACCGCGCTCGCCTCCGCTGGCCGCACCGTCGTTGTCGCGCTGCACGATTTGTCGCTCGCCGCGCGCTTCTGTCACAGGATCGTGTTGCTGCAGGCGGGCCGGAACGTTGCCGCCGGCGCGGCGGCGGAAGTGCTGCAGAGCGAGCACCTTGCCGCCGTCTACGGCATCGCTGCGCAGTACACTCGCATCGAAGGCATCCCCGTTGTGCTCGTGGCCGACGTGCTGCCATGATGCGGTGGCTATTTGAGCTTACTGGCGCGGGCGTGGCGGCGGCGAGTGGGGCGTCCCTTCCTTGGTCTTCTTCCGGCGAAGACGGCTTCTCAATCTGGCGCTCGAGGGCGGAGGTGCGCACGGCGCCTTTACCTGGGGGGTGCTCGATCGACTGCTCGAGGAGGAGACGATCGAGCCCGGTTGGCTCAGCGGCACGAGCGCCGGCGCAGTCAATGCCGTCGCGCTCGCAGCCGGCCTCGCCGAGGGTGGGCGTGCGGCCGCGCGGGTGAAGCTCAGGGCCGTGTGGGAAGCCGTGGCCAAGGCCGGCGTCCCCGATCTGTTGCGCAACAATCCCTGGTTCGCGGGCATTTCCAAGTCGAACGCGTTGGCGCAGGTGGCGAGCCTGTTCTCGCCCTACGATTTCAATCCTCTGGGGTTTGATCCCTTCCGCAAGCTGCTCGAGGCCCACATCGACTTCGCGCTGCTGCGCACGACGCCAGGCCCGGAGCTGCTGATTGCGGCCACCGATGTCGCAACCGGCTTGCCGCGCCTCTTCCGCCGCCGCGAGATGAGCGTGCTGTGCGTGCTGGCCTCGGCCTGTTTGCCGACCATCCATCACGCCGTCTCCATCGACGGGCACGCCTATTGGGACGGCGGCTTCTCGGCCAATCCCGATCTCGTGACGCTTGGGCGCGAGAGCCCGTTCGGCGACACGCTGATCGTCAAGCTCAACTCCATCGACCGACCCGGCGTGCCGACGACCGCGCGGGAGATCAGCGCCCGCATCAACCAGATCACCTTCAACCAGCCGATGCTGTGTGACATCAAGATAATCGAGACTGTGCGCGTGCATCATCGCCGCTGGTCGGGCCTGGCGAATGCCGCCGACGCACGCCTCGCGCGCCACCGCTTCCACCTGATTGATGCCGGCCGCTTCACCAGCGCCCTGGCACCGGAGAGCAAGGCGAAGCCGGAGCTGGAACTCCTCACCTACCTTTACTCCGCCGGCCGCAGCGAGACGGAGAAGTGGCTGGCCCGCAGCCGATCCGGCATCGGCCGG
>Ga0306920_100001444_pt1 | contig 29480 bp, 20 predicted proteins | sample flu12Cox44000170_FD_204666 | JGI IMG/M metagenome (GOLD analysis project Ga0306920, IMG submission 204666) | Lab enrichment of tropical soil microbial communities from Luquillo Experimental Forest, Puerto Rico - flux4day.12C.oxic.44.000.170 (v2)... | ecosystem: Environmental > Terrestrial >... | reverse complement strand
GTCGTGATGCCAAGGGCATCGATTTTTCCGGCAGAGATGTCGTGGCGACTGACGAGCGTCTGGAACTCCCAGGTGATGAGCCAATAGATTAGACCGATGCCTATGGAAAACGCCGGGCTGTAGAAGGGGAACAGGATGTTGCCGAGACTGAGCAGGTAGCTCTTGCTCTTTGCCGGATAGCATTTGGGCGCCTGCGGCTTCAGCGGTTGGCGCTTGCGCTTCGGCGAAAGCGTGGGGCTTTGCAGGGGCTCCAGTGCGTCCTGCACGTCCTGCACCGCTTGCTCCACGACGCTGCCTGCCACCTTGGTGTTGCGCTTGAGGTGGATGTCATACTCTTTCGGCCTCCAGCCCTCGCCCGGCCGAACTCCGGTCGTGTCCGGCGCCCCCTCCTCGGCGGTGTCGGAGCGTTCGGGCCAGCGCACGGAGATGGCGTTCTTCAAGATGTGGGTGGGATGCATGAAAGCACCGCCGCCGCCCGAGGTGATGAAGTGCACATCCAGTTCGTGGGCAAAATAGCGCGCGTAATGGTGCCAGTCGCCGGCGATGGCGGCGCGAATGCGCACCCCTTGCTTGCGGGCGATGGCGGTGATCTTGAAGAAATTCTCCTCCTCGTCGGCGCCGGTGGCCTCCGCCACCAGCCAGGAGGGCTCGGCCAGGCAGACGATGAGGTTATCCTGCGGACCCATCTGCGCGGCTACCGTTTCGAAGTAGCTCACTTGGCTCGCGTCCAGGTACTTCGAGAACTGTATGTCGGCGCCCCAGATCCACCAGTTATAGGGTAGCTTGATGGCCCAGTAGCTGCGGTGCTGCTGGCACTGCCAGCCGCCGATCATGTTGCCCCTCGAGTTCTTGTCGCGCGCGGCGCAGAAGAGGCTGTCGAAAGCGCTGAGGCCGTCGTACCAGTCGTGGTTGCCAGGCAACGCAAAGAGCTTGCGCTCTGGTTTGGAGGTTGTGAACGCCCAGTTGTAGGGTAACAGCAGTTTCTTCTTGTATTCCTCGCGCGTCGCCTGCGGATAGCACTGGTCGCCGCCCATGATGAGCACCTTGCCGTGGCGCAAGCGCCCGGCTTGCCGGACATCGAGGCTGTCCTGCGCCATCAGGTAGGCGATCGTGTAGGTCGACTCAAAGCCGTCACCGACGTCGGCAACGTAATCGATCCAATAGGCGCCCGTCTCATCGGCGCGGATGTGCCGGCTGGGCTCCGCAACGGCAGGATCGCTGTAGTCGTAACGCGTGCACAGCTCTTTGTCGTCGCACGGATCGGTCACCGCCTGGATAAGGCGCTGATCCGCGTACTGACCGAACACGGACGAGATGATCGTGCGCACGCCGATGCGCGCCAGCAGCCGCGGGTCATACCATGACACCATCTTGGGCAGCTGTCCCAGGCGCAGCTGGCGAAGCGGACTGAGTTCGGCCATGAACCTCCCCTCCCCTGGCGAAGGCCGCGGGCGGATGCCCGCCGCGACCGCCGCAACGCGTCTAGAATGGCTGGCTATTTCGGCGGAAGAAAGAAGGCGGGCCACTGTCCCCGGCTGGGCGTGGCGCAAATATCCCAGGCAATTGTTGGTCCCGGCTCTTGGTCCGGGCTCTTGGTCGCGGGCAATTTTGCCGGCACGGGCCCGCGCTCAATCGGCTCACCGGGTGCGCCGCGGCCCCAAGTCGATGTGGAATGCGCCGCCACCATAATGTTTCAGTCCGCCCACCTCCTTCTTTGCCTGCAGGAATGCCAGGATGGCGCGGTAGTTGCCGGTCATGTTGAAATCGACCGCGTCGGCGCCGATCCCGACCGCCGGACGACGGCATTGACCGATTGCCTGGCGGCGCCTCTGCTGGCCGTGCTGACCGAGCTCGCCGCTGCCTTCGGTCCCGTCACCGTCAGGTGGACCTGTCGCAGCGAGGAGGTCAACGCCCGCGTGGGCGGCGCCAAGCGCTCCTATCATCTCACCGGCGCCTTTACGCTGGGAGCTGCGGGTGTGAGCGCTGTCGGCCCGCTCCGCCAACATCTGGTTGATCATGGGACCGGCCCAGCTATCGTCCACGGCCGCGCGCAGGCTGCCAGGCCAACATGGTCGCCGCAGCCGCGATCGCCGGACAGGCATCGATGAGAGGGATCGGCAAAGGCCCAACGGGGCGAGGCGTAGCGCGGTCGCATGACTGAAACTCCCATCGATGCTTGAAGGCAACCGGCCTCGCTGCGTCCACGACGCGTTGCGTCCACGACGCGCCGATGTCGGACGATGTCGGTCAATCCCGCGAATGGGTCCGATGTTTACCTTGACGTCCCTCGGGGCCAAACCAGGCTGACAATGGTCAGCGAGGCAAAGCGTTCCGCCGACAGCGCGCCGATATGGCTGGAACGCCCGCACCATGGCGCGCCCGCGCTGCCATGTCGCACAACTGTGGATTGTCGGATGAAATTGGCGCTACGCGATGTCCTTGGTCCGCTCGCGCAGCACGAATTTTTGGATCTTGCCGGTGGAGGTCTTGGGCAGGGCACCGAACACGACCGTTCGCGGCACCTTGTAGTGCGCCAGGTTGGCCCGGCAGAAGGCGATGATGTCGTCGGCGGTGACGGGCCCGCTTCCAGCCTTCAGTGTGACAAATGCGCAAGGATGCTCACCCCATTGCGCATCGGCGCGAGCGACCACGGCCGCCTCCATCACCTGCGGATGGCGATAGAGCACCTCCTCCACCTCCAGCGAGGAGATGTTCTCCCCCCCGGAGATGATGATGTCCTTGGAGCGATCCTTCACCTCGATGCTGCCCTCGGCATGCCACACCGCAAGGTCGCCGGAATGATAGGTGCCGCCGGCGAAGGCCTCATCGGTCGCGGCCGCGTTCTTCAGATAGCCCTTCATCAGGGTGTTGCCGGAGAGCATGACCTCGCCGACCGTGGCGCCGTCCCTGGGCACGCACTGCAGCGTATCGGGGTTGGCCACCGTCAAGTGCTCGACCACCGGATTGGGGATGCCTTGCCGCGCCATGCGACCATACCGTTCGCCTGCCGGCAGGTCTGCCCATTCCGGCATCGCCGGACAATAGGTGGAGGGCCCATAGCTCTCCGTGGTGCCGTAGACGTGCAACACCTCGAAGCCCAGCGCTTCCATCCGTTCAATGACGATCGCCGGCGGAGCAGCTCCGCCGGTCGCCACTTTGGTGCGCACTGGTAGTGAGCGCTTGGCGTCGGCCGGCGCGTGCACCAGCATGTTGAGCACGATCGGCGCGCCGCACATGTGGGTGATGCGGTGCTGCACGATGGCGTCGAAGATGCGCTTGGGCTCCACCTTCCGCAGGCAGACGTGTGTGCCGCCGGCAGCCGTAACGGCCCACGTGAACGTCCACCCCGAGCAGTGGAACATGGGCAGCGTCCACAGATAGCGGCTCGCGTGGTCGAGCTTGAAGGTGAGCGCGTTGGCGAGCGCGCCCAGATAGGCGCCACGGTGGCTGTAGACGGCTCCCTTGGGGTTGCCCGTGGTGCCAGAGGTGTAGAGCAGACAGATGTCATCCCATTCGTCCTCGACGCCGGGGTAGGCGAACGCGACGTCGCCCGCGGCGATGAAGCTCTCGTACTCGACTTCGCCGAAGTTGGGTGCCCCCTGCGTCTCGGCATCGGCGATGTCGATGACGATAGGGCGCTTGCGTCCCAGCCGCTCGAGGGCAGGAGCTACCGTGGCGTGAAACTCGCGGTCGGCCAGCAGCACCTTGGCCTCGCCGTGCTCGAGGCAGAAGGCAATGAGCGGCGCGTCGAGGCGGATGTTGATCGGGTTCAGCACCGCGCCGATCATCGGCGCGGCAAAGTGCGCCTCCAGCATGGCCGGCGTGTTGGCGGCGAGAATCGCCACCGTGTCCCCACGCTTCACGCCAGCCTTGCTGAGGGCATGTCCCAGCTGCCGGGCCCGGGCGTAGAACTGGCGGTTGGTGAAGCTCTGCTCGCCATGGATGACGGCCACGCGATCGCCGAAGAACGCCGCGGCCCGGGCAAGAAAGCTTGCCGGGTTCAGCTCAACGAAATTGGCGGGGCGCTTGCGCAGCTCAGGTCTGTCGATGGTCATTGGCTCTGCCCTTGCTCGGATTGAATTGTCATAGGCAGGCTTGCCCGCGAGATAGAGCCATCCCTATCCACCGCGGTGAAGAGCACGCTCGGATCCCGCGCGGATTTCGCCATGTTCGGCTTCAACCTCATCCCATGGTCAAGAGATGCCCGCCATCCACGATCACCACGCTGCCGGTCATGAACGCCCCCGCATCGGCAGCGAGCAAGAGCAGCGGGCCATCGAGCTCGTGCACGGCGCCGGCCCGACCCATGGGCACACGCGCCATCAAGCGCTTGCCGGCCTCGCTCGCCAGGTAAGCATCGTTGAACTCGGTGGCGAAGTAGCCGGGCGCCAGGGCATTGACGCGGATGCGGTCGCGCGCCAGCTCCAACGCCATGGATTGCGTAAGGCTAACGATCGCCGCCTTGGAGGCCGAGTAGGTCGAAAGCGTCTTGATGGCGCCGAACCCGAGGATCGAGGCGATATTGATGATGGAGCCGCCGCGGCCGTTGGCCACCATGCGCCGCGCCGCTTCCTGCCCGACCCGGAACACGCCGTCGAGGTTGACGGCCATCACCGCGCGCCATTCCTCCTCGCTTGTGCGCGTGAAATAGGAGTTGGAGGGGATGCCGGCATTGTTGACGAGAATGGTAAGCGGTCCCAGCGCTGCCTCGGCCGCCTGGACGCCAAGCGCGACCGATGCGCGGTCAGTGACGTCCATTGCAAACGCGGCGGCTTGGCCGCCGGCCGCCTTGATCTCGCCAGCCAGCCGCTCCAAGGCTTCGATGCGCCGCGCCGCCAGGGCAACCTTTGCGCCGGCGCCGGCCAGCACGCGCGCGAAGTGACGTCCAAAGCCGGAAGAGGCACCGGTCACCAGCGCGGCTTTGCCCGCGAGCGAGAAGAGGTCCTTGCCACCCATTGTCGTCTTGGCCACTCCTCCCGCCGCGGCGCAACCGCCATGGTGCCAGTCCCATCCAGTGGCGCTTGCTCGTTAGGGCGCAGAATGGCGTAGGCGGCCGTCTGGTGAAAGAAGAAATTGGCTATGATCGGCTGCGGGCGATGGGGGCCGGTCCTCGACGGCAAACGGGCCGTTCCATTTTCAACGGTGAGAGAGGCCCAACATGGCAACACCAACCTGGCGACAGGAGAGCAACCATGGGCGCAACGGGCGCTTTCTGCGCGAGGAGAGGCGCCGTGGGTGAGGCGCGCCGCCGCGGAAACCCGATTGGCATGGCGGCATGGCTGCCCCCTGTGGCCGCCAACGTCCGCGCCACAGTCCTCGCCTGGCGGCGGCGCCCACGGTGGCGCACTTTGGGACCGGGGACTCGACCTTGGGGCTCGCAATTGGCTCATGACGCGAGCGGCACGCGTGCCTGATCAGTCGCGACGCGTGCCTGATCAGCTCGCGGTAGGGGTCTTCTGCGGCTTGACGTTCACGGGCATGGCCCGCGTGCCGTAGCGGTCCTTGAACGCGGCCGTCTCAATTTCCTCGAGCGCGATCTCGCGGCTCATGACCCTGGCCTTCCAAGCTTCGTGCGCCGGGTGATGGCCCTGGAATTCCGGCATCACCTCCTTGGCAAACAGCTCCAGCGACTCGCAGATGTGTTCGTGGCTGTTCTTGCCGGCCTGATTGAGCAAGATGACCTGGTCGATGTGGGAAGTCTCGAACTTGGCGAGCTTGCGGCGCAGCGTCTGCGGTGAGCCGATGAGGCCGCCACGCAGAGCCGCTTCCTGGGCGTCCGGGTTGGCGCGTTTCCAGGCGTTGTACTCGTTCCACATGTTGACCGTGCCCGGCGCCGGCCGCTTGCGGTCGGCTGAGGCGCCGTAGAATCTGAGCGCGAATTGGAAGAACGTCGCCCCGTCGGCGCGCTTGCGCGCCTCCTCGTCGGTCTTGGCGCACATGAAGAAGCTGACGAGCGCAATGTTGGGATTGATCGTGTAGTCGGCGAGCTTCGACAGCCGTTTGGTGATGGCGTTGTAGTAGGCGTGCACCCAGGCGTGTGCCGCATCCGCGCTGACGAACTGGAACCCGAGCGCGCCCATGCCACACCGCCCCGCCCGCTCGATCGTGTCGAGTTGCGAGCACGCCATCCAGATCGGTGGATGCGGCTTCTGCACAGGCTTGGGCAGCACGCGGCGCAGAGGATAGTGGAAGTACCTGCCGTGGTGTTCGCTGGCGCCGTCCGCGAACATCGGGAAGATTGCCTCTACGGCCTCGTCGAACACGGCGCGCTTGTTCTCCATGGTGCGCCCGAACGGCTCCAGTTCGGTGATGGAAGCACTCTCCCCCATGCCGAACTCAACGCGCCCGTTGCTCAAGAGATCGAGCACGGCCACGCGTTCGGCGACGCGGAGAGGATGATTGGTGGTGAGTTGGAAAATGCCGTGGCCGAGGCGAATGTTCTTGGTGCGCTGGCTGGCGGCGGCGAGGAACGACTCAGGCGAAGGGCAGTGGGAGTATTCTTCGAGGAAATGGTGCTCCACCATCCACGCGTAGTCGTAGCCCACGCGATCGGCCAGTTCCACCTGCGCCAGCGCGTTCTGATAGAGCCTGAGCTCGCTGTCCTGCTGCCAGGGCCGCGGCAGCTGCAGCTCGTAGAAAATGCCGAACTTCATCCTCGCCCCTCCACCACTCCTCGTGTGCCGTCAGAGCATAGCCGCACTTGTGGGCTCCTGCATATGCGCCGACCGCACAACGGCTAGGCTCATTCCGGGTGGTCGTGCTTGCGGGCACCGGTCGGGGCCCCAGTGTTGGCACCCCAGTGTTGGCACCCCAGTGTTGGCACCCCGTGTTGGCACCCAGTGTTGGCACCCCGTGTCGGCAGCTGAGTGTCGGTGCCCGGACGGGTGCTTTGCGCCGTTCCAGGACGTCACTTGCAGGTCGCCTGCGAGATCACCTGGGAGATCACCGGGACATCAACCCGAACGTAACTTTAACTTGGATGTCGCTTGGCCGTCGCTTGGCCCTCGCCTGGACGTCCGTGGTAGGCCACCGTCCGTTGCAATGTCACTCGGCTGCGGCAAGCATCTCTGCCTGCTCCACCTTGCAGGCGCAGAACTTGAACTCCGGGATCTTGCCCATGGGATCAAGCTGCGGGTTGGTCAGCAGGTTGGCCGCGGCCTCGGCGAAGCAGAACGGGATGAACACCATGCCCTCGGCGACGTCACGGTCGGCGCGCGCCTTGAGCACCACCTCGCCGCGCCGCGTCGATACGCGAATGAAGCCGCCGGGCGGGACACCGAGCCTTTCCATCTCGCGCGGGTTGAGGCCGGCGACGGCCTCAGGCTCCAGCGTGTCGAGACTGGCGGCGCGCCGCGTCATCGAGCCCGTATGCCAGTGTTCCAGCAGCCGCCCCGTGGTCAGCACCAGCGGATACTCGGCATCGGGCAGCTCGTCGGGCGGCAACAGGTCGGCCGGCACGATCTTGGCCCGGCCGGAGGCGGTCGGGAATGAGCTCGCGAAGATGATCTCGTTGCCGGGCGCGTCCGGCGCATCGCATGGATAGGTCACGGCGTCCTCCCGCACCAGCCGCTCCCAGGTGATGTTGTTGAGCGAGGGCATCACCTTCGCCATCTCGCCGAACACGTCCGACACGTCCTTGTAGGCCCATTGCAAGCCGATGCGCCGGGCGATCTCCTGGATCAACTCCCAGTCTTGGCGCGCCTCGCCGGGCGGTCGGATCACGGGCCGTGAAATCTGCACCTGGCGGTTGGTGTTGGTGAAGGTGCCCCACTTCTCAGCGTGTGCGGAGGCCGGCAGGATCACGTCGGCGTGCCAGGCCGTCTCGGTCAGGAACAGGTCCTGCACCACGAGGTGTTCCAGCTTCGCCAGCGCCTCGCGAGCGTGACTGACGTCCGGGTCGGACATCGCCGGATTCTCACCCAGGATGTACATGCCCTTGATGGTGCCGTCCTTGATGGCGTGCATGATCTCGACCACCGTCAGGCCCTTGTTGGGCGGCAGCTCGACCCCCCAGAACTTCTCGTACATGCCGCGGACGGCGGGATCCTCCACCGATTTGTAATCGGGGAATACCATCGGGATGAGGCCCGCATCCGACGCGCCCTGCACATTATTCTGTCCCCGCAACGGATGCAGGCCCGTACCCGGCCGACCGACCTGGCCCGTGACGAGCGCCAGTGCGATGAGGCAGCGTGCGTTGTCGGTGCCGTGCGTATGCTGGGAGATGCCCATGCCCCAGAAAATGATGGAGCGCTCCGAACGGGCGTAGAGACGCGCCACCTCGCGAATGGTCCCGGCCGCAATGCCGCACACCGGCTCCATCTTCTCCGGCGTGAAATCCGCCACCTTGGCTTTGAGGCTCTCAAAGCCCTCCGTGTGCGCCTGTACGTATTGAATATCCACCATGCCCTCCGCGACGATGACGTTGAGCATGGCGTTGAGCAGCGCCACGTCGCGACCCGGCTTGAATTGCAGGATGTGGCTCGCATAGCGCGCCAAGCCCTGGGAATGGCCGCGCGGGTCGATGACGATGAGCTTGGCGCCACGCGCGGCGGCATTCTTGAGAAAGGTCGCGGCGACGGGATGGTTCTCGGTGGGACGCGCCCCGATGCAGATGATGCAATCGGCGTCCTTGGCGGCCGTGAAAGGCGCGGTCACGGCGCCGGAGTTGAGACCCTCCATCAGTGCCGCAACGGAGGAGGCGTGGCACAGTCGCGTGCAGTGATCGACGTTGTTGGTGCCGAAGCCCTGGCGGATCAGCTTCTGGAAGAGATAGGCCTCCTCGTTGGAGCCCTTGGCCGAGCCGAAGCCGGCAATCGCCTTGCCGCCCTCCCGCACGTGGATCGCCTTGAGCCCCGACGCCGCCTTGACGAGCGCCTCCTCCCAGGTCGCCTCCCGGAAAAATTGCAGCATCTCCTCGCGCCGGATCTGCAAATTGGCGGCCTTGCCGACGCCGTCGCGGCGGATGAGCGGCTTGGTCAAGCGATCGGGATGGTGGACGTAATCGAACCCGAACCGGCCCTTGACACAAAGGCGGTTGGCATTGGCCGGTCCATCGCGACCGTCGACGTAGAGGATCTTCTCGTCCTTGACGTGCACCTTGGTCTGGCAGCCGACGCCGCAGTAGGGGCAGAGCGTGTCGACGGAGCGTGTCGCGTAGTTGACGCGCCTGCCGGCACCATCGAGCAGAGCCTTTTCCAGCAGGGCGCCGGTCGGGCACACCTGCACGCACTCGCCGCAGGCGACGCAGGTCGACCGGCCCATGGCCTCGTCAAAGTCGAACACCACTTTGGCGCCGTGGCCGCGATAGGCCATGCCGATTACGTCGTTGGCCTGCACCTCGCGGCAGGCGCGCACGCACAAGCCGCAGTTGATGCAGGCGTCGAGATTGACGGCGATGGCAGAATGCGTGGAGTCGGCCGGCGGGCGTCGATCCTTTGCAAACCGGCTCACCGGCGTGATGTTCATGGCATCGACCCAACCCCAGAACTTGGAAGCGGGGTCGTGGCTCTCCTGCCGCGCGGGCTGATCGGCAAGGAGCAGCTCGAACACCATCCGGCGCGATTTCTTGGCCCGCTCGCTGTCGGTCTTCACCTGCATGCCGGCGGTGGCCTTGCGCTGGCACGAGGCTGCCAGCACGCGTTCGCCCTCCACCTCCACCATGCACGCGCGGCAGTTGCCGTCGGCGCGATAGCCAGGTGCGGGATGCCAGCACAGGTGCGGGATCTTCGTCCCGTTGCGCTGCGCGACCTGCCAGATGGTCTCGCCAGGCTCCGCCTCGACCTCGCGCCCATCGAGCGTGAGCGTGAATTTTTCAGGCATGGGTCAGTTCTTCAGTTCGATCTCGATGAAGGCGAATTCAAAGGGATTAGCGTTGATGACGTTGTGGTGCACGCCGGCCTTGCGCGCGTAGGAGACGCCGAGCTTCAGATCGGCAAAGCTCTCCTCGCCCGTGGGCGAGACGAGCTTGAGGCGACCATCGGCAAGCGGCACCACGACGTAGTCCATCCCGTGCACGTGTTCGCCGGTCTCGGCACCGGGCGCGAAGCGCCACTCGGTGACGCGCACCCGCTCGTTGTCGACTTGCACCCTGGCCAGCGCCTGCGGGAGCTTGTTCGTCTGCATCTGGTTCATCTGGCGTGGATCCTCGAGGAAATTTCAGCGCAGCCCACGCGGGGGGCGCACGCGGGTTGCAGTCTCCCCTCGGCAAGCGGGGGAGGCCAATGGCGCCCCGCGGCGCGCCAGGCAGCAGGCCGATCGGGCAAGGAGTTGGGGTGTAGCGATGCCACCCTCCTCCGCCCCGCGGGGGACCCTGAGACGGGAGCTCGCAGCCAGGTCGGCGTCATCGCAAGTCCTCCGGGAAATACTTGAATACGCATTTGACCGGGTTGGGAGCAGCCTGGCCCAAGCCGCAGATGGAAGCATCCGCCATCACTTGCGACACGTCGGCGAGCAGCTCCGCGTTCCAGCGCTCGGCGCCCATCAGCGCAACGGCCTTCTCGGTGCCGTTGCGGCAGGGCGTGCATTGGCCGCAGCTTTCGTCCTCGAAGAAGCGCATCAGGTTGAGTGCCACGGCCTTCATATCGTCCTTGTGGGACAGGATCACGACGGCGTGGCTGCCGACGAAACAGCCATGCTTTTCCAGCCGACCGAAGTCCAGTGGGATATCGGCCATGTATGCGGGCAGGATGCCTCCCGACGCACCGCCCGGCAAATAGGCCTTGAAGTGGTGGCCGTCGGCCATGCCGCCGCACAAATCGATGAGATCGCGACACGTGGAGCCCGCGGCCGTCAGCACCATCCCGGGCTGCTTTACCCGTCCCGACACCGAATAGGAGCGCAGACCCTTGGCGCCGTTCTTGCCCTGGCCGGCGAACCACGCCGCGCCCTTCTCCAGGATGCTGGGCACCCAATAGAGGGTCTCGACGTTGTTGACGAGCGTCGGTCTCCCAAACAGGCCCACTTGCGCGACGTAGGGCGGACGGTGGCGCGGATAGCCGCGCTTGCCCTCGATCGATTCGATCATCGCGCTCTCCTCACCACAGATGTAGGCGCCAGCGCCGCGGCGCACGTGCACCTTGGTGTGCGCCAGCAAGCCCGCCGCTTCGAGCCTCGGCAGCTCGGCCTTCAGGATCCTCAGCACCGCCGGATACTCATCGCGCATGTAGAGGAAGACCGCATCTGCCTCCACCGCCCAGGCGGCAATCGCCATCCCCTCCAGGAACTTGTGCGGCTCCCTCTCCAGGTAGACGCGGTCCTTGAAAGTGCCGGGCTCGCCCTCATCGCCGTTGACCGCCATCAGGCGCGGCGCCTTCTCGGCCCGCACCAGCTCCCATTTGCGCCCGGTCGGGAACCCCGCGCCGCCGAGGCCGCGCAGGCCGCCGTCGGACAGCGCTGCGACGACGTCTTTCACCTGGCGCGCGCCCGCAAGGCACGCCCGCAGCACCGAGTACCCCCCGGCCTTCACGTAGCTGTCGAAGCCCTCATAGGTGGGAATCTCGGGGTGCACCTCCCCGCGCAGGGCCAGGTCGCGGATCTTGGCCGCATTGGCGTGATCCACAGGCCGGTGCCCCACCTCGGCCGCCGGAGCCCGATGGCACGCGCCCATGCAAGGGGCCCGCACCACGCGTACGCCCGGCAGGTGTTGATCTTGCAGGCTCCGCACGAGCCCCTCCGCGCCGGCGAGCGCGCAGCTCAAACTGTCGCAGATGCGCACCGTTACCTTCGGCGGAGGCTCCTCCTGGGACCCCACCACGTCAAAGTGCGCGTAGAACGTCGCCACCTCGTACACTTCCGCCATGGGAATGCGCAGCTCCTCGGAGAGCGCGTGCAGATGGCCCTCCGGCAAGCAGCCCTCACGGTCCTGAATGAGGTGCAAATATTCGATGAGCAGGGCCCGTTCCCGCGGCAAGTCGCCCAACAGCGCCTTGACCGCAGCCACCTCCTCCTGCCGCAACACCCGGCCGCGCGGGAACGGCGCTGCCCGGCGGCGGCCCGAGCCCGGGTGAATCGAGCGCCGCAGCGGTGGCGCGCCGTCGCCCTTGGAGATGTCATTCATGCTGGCGAGCCTGGCGTGGTTTCCTGCGCATGGCCAGGCTGTAGGGGCAGCCGGCCTGCGGCGAGCCAACACTGGCGAAGTGGCATACCATATGCCATATGGCGCGTCGCTGTCGAGCGCGCAACCAGCGCGCGTGCCATCCGACGTTGCGCCGCAGGCCGCCGCCTTTCATCCGGGCCATGTGCGCGGCCGCATCCTTTCTGGTTGCGCCCGTGATTGGACCCGAGGTTTGCCCCTGAGGATCAGCCAAGTGGTTCGGCTTCTGCGACCATCTTTCAACAATACAGCCTCGTCGAGTTGTCACTATAAGCACGCGTGGGTGGCCGCTGGCGTCGCTGGCGGCGCGGGGGCACGAGGGAGGATCGGCTGATGCTCGTCGGAGGGTCCGAGTTGATCGACCAAGTCTTGGCCGGCATCAGCTCGCACCTTGGCGACTATGGTCCGATTGGGATCCAGGTCCTCAAAATCATCTGGATCAACATCCTGCTCTCCGGCGACAACGCCGTCGTTATCGCGCTCGCCTGCCGCGCGTTGCCGCGACGGCAGCGCGCGTTTGGCATTATTCTTGGCGCGGCCGCGGCGGTGGTGCTTCGCATCGCCTTTACCGTCGGTCTGCAGTTCGTGTTGGAGCTGCCCTATCTGCGGTTCGTGGGCGGCGTGCTGCTGCTCTACGTTGCCGTCAAGCTGCTGGTGCAGGAGGAGGCCAGCGAGGACACCGTGGCGAGCTCCGAAACGCTTTGGGGTGCGGTGCGCACCGTGGCCATCGCCGATATCGTCATGAGCCTCGACAACGTGCTTGCCATTGCTGCCGCTGCCAGGGGCCAGCCGATGCTGATCGCCTTCGGCCTGCTGGTCTCGATTCCTCTGATCGTAGCCGGGGCTACGCTGATCATGGCCATACTGAGCCAGTTCCCGATCCTGGTCTGGGCCGGTGCGGCGCTGCTGGGCTGGATTGCCGGCCAGCTCATTGTCGAGGACCCGATCACCTATCCCTACTTCCAACAATTTGCCGATCTCTACATCTATGGGCCACTCGGGGAACACGCGGCGAGCTACAAGATCGCCGAATATTTCGTGCAGGGTGGCACCACGCTGTTCGTGGTTGTTGTGGGCTGGCTGCTGATGAAGTGGCAGGGCCGTGCCGCCAGGCAGACCGCGGCCCGCAAGCGTGCCGCCGGTACACCCTAGCGGCGCCCGCCACAGCGCCGGCGGCCGGCTAATCAACGCAATTCTCTCTTATGGGGGGCGCGGGGGAGTTGGCGCCGCGTTGCCAAAAATTGCGCCGTGTCAGGGGAGGGTCCCAATGAGCAGGATCGAGCGCACCGTGTCGGAACTCTACGGTCATGATCCCGAGCGCGCCGACGCCGTCATATTCTGCCGCCGGACTGGTTCATCGCGGCGCGGCTTCTTGCGCGATGCGGGTCTGGCCGCCATGGGTGCGGCCGTCGGCGGACCGATCGTCTTCGCCGCGACCATGCCGGCTGGCCTCATCCCGGCCGCTCTCGCGCAGCAGGGCAAGCGCGCGCGGCGCTTGCAGTTCCCGGGCAAGGACCCCAACCTCATGCTGTTGAGCGAGAGGCCCCTGGTGGCGGAGACGCCCGAGGCATTGCTCGACGACGAGACGACCCCCACCTCCCGCTTCTTCATCTGCAACAACGGGGATCCTCCCGAGGCGACCAGGGAGGGGGACGCGTGGAAGATCACGATCGACGGCGAGGTCAACAAACCGCTCACGTTGACGCTGGGTGAGCTCAAGGCAAAAGTCCGTCCGGTGACCCGGCGCATCCTGCTCGAGTGCGGCGGCAACGGCCGGTCGTTTTTCATCCCGCAGACGCAGGGCGAGCCGTGGGGCAACGGCGGCGCCGGCTGCGCCGAGTGGAGGGGCGCGCGGTTGGCCGACGTGATCCGCGCCGCCGATCCCAAGCCCTCGGCCAGCTTCAGCGGCCATTACGGGGTCGATGCGCCGCTAGCGGGCGATCCGGCGAGACGCCCCCTGTCGCGCGGTGTGCCGATGCGCAAGCTGATGGATGACAACAACCTGATCGTGTGGGAGATGAACGGCAAGCCGCTGGAGCCGGAGCACGGCTTTCCTGTCCGCCTCATCATCCCTGGCTGGCCGGGCTCGCTTGCCTGCAAGTGGCTGACGCGCATCTGGCTGCGCGACAAGGTGCACGACGGGGAGGGCATGGGCGGCACGGCCTTTCGCGTCCCCGTCAAGCCGATGCTGCCCGGCAGCACGGCGAACCCCAATAACTTCACGGATCTGGAATCGATGCCCGTGCGGGCGATCATTACCAGCCCGGCGGACGGCACCAGACTGAGCGCCAGCGTGCGCGAGCTCAACCTGCGCGGCGCCGCCTGGGCGGGCGACTGGGCCGTAAGGTCGGTGGACCTATCCATGGACTTTGGCGCCAGCTGGCAGCGCACCTCGCTGAGCCCGCCCAAAAACCGCTACGATTGGCAGCGCTGGACGGCCACGCTGAGGCTACCCAGCGAAGGCTACTATGAGCTGTGGAGCCGGGCCACGGACGCGCGGGGCATCATGCAGCCGCACGTGGCCGGCAACTGGAACCCGCAAGGCTACGGCGCCAATCCCATGCACCGCATTGCCATCCTGGTCGGGTGAAGTGCGCTTGGCGAGGCGCGGGCGCTAATCCCCCGAGCCCGGCTCGGAAGAGAAATATTTCTTGAATTTGTCCTTCTCGTCGCGAAAATCGTCCGCATCCTTAGGCGCTTCCTTCTTGGCCGTGATGTTCGGCCACGATTCAGCGTACTGCCGATTGAGCTCGAGCCACTGCTCGAGCCCAGGCTCCGTGTCAGGCTTGATCGCATCCACCGGACATTCCGGCTCACAGACCCCACAATCGATGCACTCGTCGGGGTGAATGACGAGCATGTTCTCGCCTTCGTAGAAGCAGTCGACCGGACACACTTCCACGCAGTCCGTGAACTTGCACTTGATGCAGTTCTCGTTGACGATGTAGGTCATGCTGTCCGAAGTCTGCTCAAGCCCGGGCGCCCGCCGCGGCGACGAACGCTTCCTCAACGGTGGATCTGGTGCCACAGGTAGGCAGCTTGGCGCAAGCCTCAAGCGCGGTTGGCAGGAAGGCTGCGACCCCGTCACTCCTTGCCCGTGCGCCCCAGCCGCCGATCGCCCTGGCCCGCAATGCCCCTGCCGGACGCGCGCTCGCCCGCCTCGCCAGCTTCCGGCCCGGCCCCGATGGGCGGCGACAGCAACTCGTAGAGCAGGCGCGCCTGCGCTGGCGGACCCCGGCGCGTCCCCGGCGCCACCACCTTTAGCACCTGGACGTTGCCGCGAATGACAATGGTCAGCACGTCGTCGGGCCGCACGGTCTGGGCGGGCTTGGCGACCTTGGCGCGATTGACGCGCACCTTGCCGTCTTGCACGAGCTGCACCGCCAGGGTGCGCGATTTGACGATGCGCGCAAACCACAGCCACTTGTCGAGCCGCTGCACGCCGACGGCTTGCGTTGCTGGCGAATGTCCCCGCGCGCTCGTCAATGCTCTCGTTATTCCTGGCTGCGCTTCTCCATCTGCGCCTTGAGCGAACTCAGGGCGGCGAACGGTGAATCGGGATCAAACGCCGCCTTGGAGGGCGGCGGGGATGCGTGCATGTGGGGGTGCGGCCGCTCCTGGCGTTCGCCGCGGCCGCCGCGGCGCCGATCGGGGCGCCTGCCGCGCGGCTTGCCTGGCGCGCCAGGTTTGAGCCGGGGCTCCTGCACCGGCGCCGTGTCCGGCGCCTTATGGGTCGGGTCATGAGGCGCGTCATGATGCGCGCGCTGGTGCCTCTTGCGCTCCGAAGCGCCCTCGATCGCACGACCCTTGCGCCTTGGCCGCCACACCTCCTCCCATTGCTCCAGGGGGGCTTCCACGGCGCCGCCCGCAGGCGGCGCTGCAGGCCCCGCCGTCGGAGCCGGTGGGAGGGCGACCGCCATGGCCTCGACCGGTTCGGCGCCAGCCTCGCTCGACTGCGGCAGGGAAGCCTCCATCGCCGCCGCCGTCGGCGAGGATGCCGCAGGGGCCGATGCAGGCTCCAGACCGTTGGAGGCGGCGATAGGCAGAGCAGCCGGCGGCTCGATGCAAGCCTCAAGGCGCGGTGAGAGCTTGCGCCGCTCGGCCCAGAAGCCCAGGGCCTTCAGCACATTGCCGAGCTCGCCCGCCGAGCAACCCAGGATCGACATCATTTCAGGGGTTGCGCAGAACCCGCCGTCGCCGGTTGCACCTTTGGGCGGGAGGCCCACTTTGGCGGGATCGGCGCGCCAGGTGAGGAGCACGCGGATCAGGTCCGCCAGCCGTTCCAGCATGTCGATGCGGATGGCGCGCGGCCCACACACATGAAATCCCGTCACGCCATAGAAGATGTCGGGGGTGGTGCCGTTGGCAGCCACCGAGGTGAGCCCCGGCCGCGGCAGCTCCGGCATGGACGCCATGTCGAGCCCGTGCTCGGCCCCGTACTTGAGCACCCACAGCACGGCCGCCAGTTCCGAGGAGGCCGGCTTTAGCATGGTCGGGAAGTAGATGTTGAAGGCACCGAAGCGCACGCCGTATTTCCTGAGCTGGGCGCGGGCGGGCTGGTCGAGCGAGCGAATCTCCTCCGCTACCTTTTCGCGCCGCAGCACACCGAAGTTCTCCTTGAGGCGGAAGGCGATGCCGCGCGCGAGCCCGGCGATGTCCTGCGCCGCGTCGATCTCCACCAGCGGCTTCAAGCGCTCGCCGATGAGCTGACTGAGCCAGGCGGTGAGGCGGTCGCGCACCTTCTCCTTTTCCACGCCCGGCAGGTACTCGTCGGCGACGACGACAACCGACGGCTTGAGCGGATCCTCGCCAGCCTCCAGGCGGGCGATTTCCATGTCGCGCCACAGGACCGCGCCGTGGCGCGCGAGCTTGAAGGCGTCGGCCTTGGCGGCGACCACGCGGCGCACGCGCATGGCGAGCTCCCTGGCGAGCACGTGCGCTGCCGCATTGCGCGCGGCCTTGCCGTGAATGCCCTCGGCCTGCGCATCGGGGAAGAACCGGAAGCCCTGGAGCCGACCGACGTAGTGCTTCTCCACGTGCACGGCGCCGTCCTCGGAGATTTCGGCGTAGAGCTCGTCCTTCTCCTTGAGGCCGCGCATGAGCGCGCTGGTGCGCCGATCGACGAAGCGCTGGGTCAGCTGCTCGTGCAGCGCATCGGACAGGCTATCCTCGATGGCACGCGTGCGCCCTTGCCAGTGCTCGTGGTCGGCCAGCCAATCGACCCGATTGGACACGAAGGTCCAGGTGCGGATGTGGGCGATGCGGTTGGCGAGCGTGTCGATGTCTCCGTCCGTGCGGTCGGCCAGCGCCACCTGCTGGGCGAACCAGTCCTCGGGGATGTGCTCCTCCGGGGCCATCAGGAACTTGTAGAGCGTGGCCACCAGGTCGGCGTGGTTCTGCGCGGAAATCTTGCGATAGTCGGGGATCTGGCACACGTCCCACAGCCGGCTCACCGCCTGACGGGATTGGGCGAAGCCCACCACCTCGCGATCGCGACTGACGGTCTCGAGCGCGGTGACGTCGTCAGCCGTGCGCGCGCGGGTAAGCCGACCCTCGCGCGGTGCCTCGCGCAGGCTGTCGCGCAGGCGGTCAAGGGAACCGAAGTCGAGATCGCGGTTGCGCCACTGCAGCGACTTCACCGGCTCGAAGGTGTGCGTCTCGAGCCGGTCGATGAGATCGGAGGACAGCGCCTCCACGGTGCCGGTGACGCCGAAGGTCCCGTCGTTCATGTGGCGGCCGGCGCGGCCGGCGATCTGGCCGAGCTCACCCGGGGTCAGCTCGCGGTGCACCTGCCCGTCGAACTTGCGCACCCCGGCGAAAGCGACATGATCGACGTCCAGGTTGAGGCCCATGCCGATGGCATCGGTGGCGACCAGGAAGTCGACGTCGCCCGATTGATAGAGCGCTACCTGCGCGTTGCGCGTGCGCGGGCTCAGCGCTCCCAGCACCACCGCTGCGCCGCCGCGCTGGCGGCGGATGAGTTCGGCGATGGCGTAAACCTCCGCTGCGGAAAACGCCACCACGGCGCTGCGCGGCGGCAGCCGCGTGATCTTCTTTTCACCCGCGTAGCTGAGCTTGGATAGGCGCGGCCGCGAGATGAAATTGGCGCCTGGAATAAGATCGCTGATGGCCTCGCGCATGGTCTGAGCGCCGAGCAGCAGCGTCTCGTGCCTGCCGCGAACATGCAGCAGGCGGTCGGTGAACACGTGGCCACGCTCCGGATCGGCCGCCAGCTGTACCTCGTCGATGGCGAGAAAATCGACGTCGGCGTGCCGCGGCATGGCCTCGACCGTGCACACCCAGTAGCGCGCCCGCTCGGGCTTGATCTTCTCCTCGCCGGTGATGAGGGCGACGCGGTCGGAACCGGCGCGGGCCGCGATCTTGTCGTAGACCTCGCGCGCGAGCAGGCGCAGCGGCAGCCCGATCAGCCCCGTTTCGTGGCCCAGCATGCGCTCGATCGCCAGATGCGTCTTGCCCGTATTGGTGGGCCCAAGCACGGCAGTGACGTTGCGGATGCGGGCTGCGAGGTCGAGGCTCATTCGCAAATGTCCTCAAAGTGTGACCTGGAAGTGCCGGCAGGCATTGCAGAGTGGTGTGACAAGATCAAGGGGCGCAAGCAAAAAAACCACGACCGCGGCGCGGGCGTCAGATGCGCCGCGTTGCCAACCTATGACCCGTTCTCGCCGCCATTGTCGGGCTCCCCGCCATTGCTGGTGCCGTCCTCCGGCACGCGCTCGACGGAGACGACCTTCTCGCCCTCCTCGGTCTTGAATATGCGCACGCCCTGCGTGTTGCGTCCGGCGATGCGCACGTCGTCCACCGGCACGCGGATCAGCTTGCCGGCGTCGGTGACCAGCATGATCTGGTCGCTCTCTTCGACGGCAAACGAAGCAACGAGCGGGCCGTTGCGCTCGTTCACGATCATGGCGACGATGCCTTTGCCGCCGCGGCCGGAGATGCGGTAGTCGTAGGATGAGGAGCGTTTGCCGAAGCCGCGATTGGATACGGTGAGCACGAACTGCTCGCGTGCGGAGAGCTCGGCGTACCGTTGCGGGGAAAGCTCGACCGCCTCGGCGCCTTCTTCCACCTCCACCTCTGCCGCCACGGCCTCCGCCGCGTCGGCGCCCTGGGAGCGGCGGACCGCCAACGCCTGCTTGAGGTAGGCGGCACGCTCACCCGGTGAGGCCTCGGCATGGCGCAGGATTGCCATGGAGATCACCGCGTCGCTCTGCTCGAGCCGGATGCCGCGCACGCCGGTGGAATCGCGGCCCTTGAAGACGCGCACATCGGCGACGGGGAAGCGGATGCAGCGGCCCTGGGCCGTGGTGAGCAGCACGTTCTCATCCGGCGCGCACACCGCCACCCGCACGATGCGGTCCCCCTCGTCGAGCTTCATGGCGATCTTGCCGTTGCGGTTGATGTTCTCGAAGTCGGCGAGGCTATTGCGGCGCACGCTGCCGGCCTTGGTGGCGAACATCAGCTCGAGCGCACCCCAAGTCTTCTCGTCCTCGGGCAGCGGCAGGATCGAGGTGATGCTCTCGCCCTCGACGAGCGGCAGCAGGTTGACCAGCGCCTTGCCGGGCGATTGCGGCGTCGCCGCCGGCAGCCGCCACACCTTCATGCGGTAGACCATGCCGCGCGAGGAAAAGAACAGCACGGGCGTGTGCGTGGAGGCGATGAAGATCTGCGTCACCACGTCCTCCTCGCGCGTTGCCATGCCGGCGCGGCCCTTGCCGCCGCGCCGCTGGGCGCGATAGGTGGAGAGCGGCACGCGCTTGATGTAGCCGCGGTGGCTGACGGTGACGACCACGTCCTCGCGCTGGATCAGGTCCTCGTCTTCGACCTCGCCTTCCATCTCGACGATCTCGGTGAGCCGCGGCGTGGCGAACTCGGTCTTGATGTCGGCGAGCTCCTTCTTGACGATGCCGACGATGCGCTCCCGCGAGGAGAGGACGTTCAAGTAGTCCTTGATCTCTTCCCCAAGCTTCTTGAGCTCATCGCCGATCTCGTCGCGGCCGAGCGCGGTCAGCCGCTGCAGGCGCAGATCGAGGATGGCGCGGGCCTGTTCGTCCGACAGGCGGATGGTGCCGGACGCGGCGATGCGGTGGCGCGGATCGCCGATGAGCTCCACCAGCGGGCCGATGTCTTTGGCCGGCCAGTCGCGCGCCATCATCTGCTCGCGCGCTTCCGCCGGGCTCGATGCGGCGCGAATCAGCCGGATCATCTCATCGATATTCGCCACCGCGACGGCGAGGCCCACCAACACGTGGGCACGCTCGCGGGACTTGGCCAGGAGGTGCTTGGTGCGCCGGCTCACCACCTCCTCGCGGAAGGCCGTGAAGGCAACGATCATGTCGCGCAGGTTGAGCTGCTCGGGCCGGCCGCCGTTGATCGCCAGCATGTTGGCGCCGAAGGTGGTCTGCAGGTCGGTGAAGCGCCATAGCTGGTTCAGCACCACATCGGCGATGGCGTCGCGCTTCAGCTCGATAACGATGCGCATGCCCTCGCGGTTGGTCTCGTCCCAGACGCCGGCAATGCCCTCGAGCTTCTTCTCGCGCGCCAGCTCGGCAATCTTCTCGATCAAGACGCGCTTGTTCACCTGGTAGGGGATCGCAGTGACGATCAGCGCCTCGCGGTCCTTGCGGATCTCCTCGGTATGCACCTTGGCCCGCAGCAGGATGGAGCCGCGCCCGCGGTGATAGGCGGCGGCAATGCCAGCGCGGCCCAGGATCATCGCCCCGGTCGGGAAGTCCGGCCCGGGCACGATCTGGAGCAGCTCCTCCAGCGTGATCTCGGGGTTATCGAGCTGGGCGATGCAGGCGTCGATCACCTCGCCCAGGTTGTGCGGCGGGATGTTGGTGGCCATGCCAACGGCGATGCCGCCCGAGCCATTCACCAACAGGTTTGGGAACTTGGCCGGCAGGACGGTCGGCTCCTGCAGGCGGTCGTCATAGTTGCCGCGGAAATCGACCGTGGACTTATCGAGGTCGTCCAGCATGTACTGGGCGATCTTCGACAGGCGAACTTCGGTGTAGCGCTCGGCCGCCGGCGGATCGCCATCCACCGAGCCGAAGTTGCCCTGGCCGTCGACCAGGGGTACGCGCATGGAGAAGTCCTGCGCCATGCGCACGAGCGCATCGTAGATCGCAAGGTTCCCGTGCGGGTGAAAGTCGCCCATGGTGTCGCCAACCACCTTCGACGACTTCATGTGCTTCTTGTTCCAGTCGAGCCCCAGCCGGTGCATGGCGTAGAGGATGCGCCGGTGCACGGGCTTGAGCCCGTCGCGCACGTCGGGCAAGGCGCGCGAGACGATCACGCTCATGGCGTAATCGAGATAGCTGCGCTTCATCTCCTCGGTGATCGACACCGGCCGAATGTCGCTGCCGCCCCTGTCACCCGGCGCGGCGCGCGTAGAATTGTTGTCGTCTGCCACCTGGGATACCGCCTAAGGTTTGATCGCGTTGGGTGCATCGCATTGGTTTCAACGCATTGGGTTTACAGCTCAATTGGGTTTGCCAATGCATTGGTTCGCACGTGCATTGGCTTTGCAGCTGCATTGGCTGGCAATTGCGCGGGTTGGCAATTGCGTGGGTTGGCAATTGCGTGGGTTGGCAATTGTGACGCAGCGGCAAAGAGGGCAGCGTGGGAGCTCTGCGCCGCAGAACGCGCAAAAGGCCCCAAGGCCCCCGCGCGCGCCCGCCTTGCTGCGGTGTTGATACCCCAGCGCCCCTTGCTGGGCAAGTCTCTGCGGCGATGCTGCGCGGTATGATTATATTGTGCCTTTCAAGGGCTTATCGCGCACGCATTGGCGGCAAGCCTGGCATGCGTTGGCGCCCCATCCTGAGCCGCGAAACGGCGGGTCGATTGTGCGCGGGTCCCACCCCGCGGATTGCGCTTGCAGAGCCGGCCAGCCACGGCTATCGCAGGCGTCGGCCAACCGCTGCTGGAAGGGGCATCGCATGTCCAGATTGCTCTGCGCTCTATTGCTGACGGCGGCGCTTGCGCTCTCAGCGCTCGCCCAGACGAAGGAGGAGCCAAAGAAGGAGGCCGCCAGGGTCGCGATCCCGCCCAATACGTTCTTCAAGGGCCAGACCTCGAGCCAGTACCTGGCGAGCGAACAGCTGATCGGGGCCAAGGTGACGAACAAGGACGGCCAGAGCATCGGCACCATCAGTGATCTAATCGTGGGCCCGGGCGACAAGATCGAGGGCATAATATTGAGCGTCGGCGGTGTGCTGGGCGTCGGCGACAAGAAGATTGGCGTGCGGATCGGTGCCCTCAAGCTTGCCAAGACCGAAGGCAAGCTCGCTGTCTCCCTGCCCAGCGCCAGCAAAGAAATTCTGGGCGCCGTGCCGGCCTACGAGCGGGCCGGTGCCAAGCGATAAACCGCCCTCAGACCGCCCCGCGGCCAGCTCCTGATCCAGGGATGGGACTAGAGGGGGATGTACCACAGGGGGATGTGCTGCCGTGGGCCACGCGCCGGAGAGGCCCCTGAAAAAGAGCCGCTGGCGTGCGCCAACCCATGAGGGGCGATTGGGAGCGGCCAATGGCCACGCACGGCAAGGGCCCGCGAGCGTGCATCCTCCAGATTTGCATGCTGCAGAGTTCGGCGCGCCTAATGCGCGGGTGCGCGCTCACCGGTCGCGCGCGGCGGCGCGCAACAGGCCGGCGAGGGGGACGGCCGCGGCGGCGGTGAAGGCCATCATATAGAAGGCGTTCACATAGCCGATCATCGCTGCCTGGCGCTCAATCTCGTTCGCCAAGCGGCTGAGGCCAATTGTCGTCTCCGGGTCCCACAGTTGCGGCAGGCCCTGCAACATGAACACCTTCTCGAAGGGTGATATGTACTCCGTCATGCGCGCGTAGTTGCTGGTGGTCGAACGCACCAGCACGAGGATCGAAAGCGAGATGAAAAGGCTCGATCCGAAATTGCGCATCATCGTGAACACGGCGGCGCCTTCCGTGATCTGATGCAGCGGGAGGGTGGCGAAGGCCAACATGGTCATGGGCGTGAAGGCGACGCTCTGCCCGAGACCCATCAGAAAGTTGCTCCAGAACACGTCGGAATCCGTGAGGTTGATGTCGAATTGCGCCATCCAGTAGCCGCCGATGGCCTGGATGGCGAGGCCCGCACTGACGGCCAGGCGCGGCGCGAGGCGCGTCAGCTTGACGATGAAGAAGAGGCGGTCCAGTTGCCGATACCGCGCGCGGCGATCAGCGTGCCAATCACGCTGTCGGGGTAGCCGCGCAGATCGTGCAGCAGGGTCGGGAAGAGGGTCAGGCTCGTGAAGTTCATGGTGCCCATGGTAAAGGCGATGAGAGTGCCCACCGCGAAGTTGCGGTCGAGCAGCAGGCGCGGATTGAGGAATGGCTTGTCCGCGGTCAGGCAGTGCACGGCGAACGCCAGCGCGCCGATGAGAGCGCACAGCACGATCTCCCGGGAATCGAACCAATCGAGCCTCTGGCCACGATCGAAAATCAGCTGCGCCGCGAGGACGGCGACCGAGAGCGCAAGAAAGCCGATCCAGTCGAAGTGCATCCTTTTGCGCTGCGTGTGGTCTGCCAAGGCGAACCAGATGCACACGAGCGTGCACATGCCCGGCGGGACGATCATGAAGAAGGCGGCGCGCCAATTGTAGGCTTCGCTCGCGATGCTGCCGAGGATCGGCCCGAGCACGGGGCCGAACACCGCCCCAACGCCCCACATCACCAGCGCCAGGGGCTGCAGGTGGCGCGGGAGGTGCCAAGCAGGATGGCCTGCCCCATCGGCATGATCGGCGCCCCGAATAGGCCCTGGGCGACGCGCGCCATGATGAGCGCCTGGAGGCTATTGGCGATGCCGCACAGGAAGGACGCGGCGGTGAAACCCAGCACCGTGAAAAACATGGTGTTGCGCCAGCCGAGCCGGTTGGCGAGCCAGCCCGTCATGGGCGTAGCGATGGCGCTGGCCACCAGGTTGAGCGTGACCACCCAGGCGATCTCATCCTGCGTCGCCGAGAAGGTGCCGCGCATCTGCGGCAGCACCAGATTGGCGAGCGTCACCGTCATGCCAAACAGCATGTTGGAGAGCTGCACCATCAGCAGCACGAGCCATTGGCGGCTGCTCAAGCTGAGGAGGCCGCCGTGCGCGGCTGCGGCGGTCACCGGTGGCGTTTCCTTGCGCGTTCTTTGGGGTGTTGTGACCCTTCGGCGGTCTTATAGCAGATTTATCGGCGGGAGGACGGGCGCGGGCGCATAGGAGCTGCCAGTCTCGCTCACGCCCGGCGCTTGCCCCCATACCGCGGTCCTGCAGGCGGTGGGGGGCGCGCGTCGGCCATCCGCGTCGGCTCGTGCCGCGCCGGCCATTCCCCGCTGCGGCGCGGCTATCGGACGCCAACGACGCGGTCTTCTGCAAACGAGATGATGGCCCGGGTGCCCGCCCCGGGCGCGCTCTCGATGCGCAGGCGGGCACCGTTGGCGGCGGCCAGCGCCCGCGTCAACGGCAGGCCGAGCCCCAGGCCGGCGCCGTCTCGTCGCACCGTGCCCGGGGAGCTCTCCGCGCACGCCCTATGCGCCCCATCCGCTCCCATGCCGGGACCCGTGTCGGCCACGCTGATGTCGAGCCCGGCTATGCCGCAGGCGACGGCAATTGTCACGTGGTCCCCGGGTCGCGCAAACTTGATGGCGTTGGCGAGCAGGTTGAGCAGCATCTGTTTGAGGCTCAGCTCATCGGCGATGACGCGCGGCAGGTGCGGGGCGAGCTGGGCGGTGAGCACGAGGCCGGCCCGCTCGGCGAGCGGCCGCACCACCGTAAGGCAGCTTTCCACCACGCGCGCGGGCTCGAGCTCGGCCAAAGCGATGGGTGGCACGCGGGAGCGGGTGGGGTAACCTTGCAACAGGCTGTCGACCACACCGAGCGCATGGCGTGCGCTCTCGTAGATGTCGCGCGCGTAGCCCTTGTAGCGGGCGCTGGCGAGCGGGCCGAAGTGCTCGTCCTTCAGGATCTCGGCGTAGGCGATGACGGCGCTGAGCGGCGTGCGCAGCTCGTGCGCCAGCCAGGCATCGAGCGCCACCCGCGGGGAGCCGGGGTGCGGTTCGGCGGATGCTCGATCCATGGCGCGGGCTCGCGTGGTGGGGCGCGCGGGAACCCCCTCGAGCGCCTTGACCCGGACGATCGATCCGTCGGCGGCCTCAGCCTCGATGCTGCATGAAAGCTGCATGAGGCCGCGCGCCGTCCAGAAGGTCAGCGTCTCGCCATCTGCGGGATGAGCGATGCCGGCGCGGAGCATCTCGCGCAGGCGTTGCAGGGCCGGCATGGCGCCGTCGAGGGCCAGCGGCGAAGCGCCGAGCGCGGCGTCCCGACCCCATGCCATCCATCCGGCGGGGTTGGCTGCGAGCAGGACGCCGGCGGCCGCGTCGATCGTGAATTGAGGAAATTCACACCCCGCGCAGAGCGCCCGCTCCTGATTGAACAGGCCGGGAAGCGGGCGATCGAAGTCCGGGCACATGTCCGGGCACATGGGCCTTGTTGTGAGCGAATCACCAAGTGCGTCCCTGCTTAACGTGAAGGGGGGCCCCGCGCCATCGGACAGCGGGCCCGCGCAGGCACTCTCCTGTTCGCAACCTGCAGATTTTGTGGCAAACGCCCAGCACGCGCCAGCACGCGATTGGGGCGGCGCGCCTCGCCAGGTGTGGATTTCTCACGGCGGGCAAAACTCGGGGCCAGCTTGCCGGAGGCCATGGCAGGATCTAGCAATCGGCAGCGCACTGGGGTGCGGCCCCATGCGTCACGACGCGGTCTCCCGATCCCAGCGGGCAAGGCGTCTGACCCCAATCAACGAGGGACCAACATGCTCGACTTGCTGAGCGGCATCCGTGTGGTGAGCTTCAACCACTTCCTGCTCGGCCCCATGGGCATCCAAATGCTGGGTGACCTCGGCGCGGATGTGATCGCCGTGGAGGGTTTGGATGGAGCCTGGCAGCGGCATTGGGCCGGCGGCGACGTCTGGCACGACGGACAAAGCGTGCTGCACCTGTGTGCCAACCGCAACAAGCGCAGCGTGGCCATCGATCTCAAGTCGGCGAGGGGCCGCGAGCTGGCGCTCAGCCTCGTCGATACCGCCGACGTGGTGGCGGAGAACTTCCGTCCCGGGGTGATGGAGAAGCTTGGCCTCGGCTACGCGGTGCTCAAGGTGCGCAAGCCCTCGCTGATCTACGCCTCGGCCTCCGGCTACGGGCCCGATGGCCCCTACCTCGACAAGCCGGGCCAGGACCTGCTCGCGCAGGCGCTGTTCGGCATGATGACGATCACCGGACAGGCCGCCACGGGACCGCGTCCCGCCGGCGCCTCGGTTATCGACCATCACGGCGCGGCGCTGTTCGCGCTCGGCATCGTGGCCGCCATTGCACGGCGGCAGCGCACCGGGCAAGGCTGCCGCGTCGATGCCTCCTTGATGCAGTCAGCCCTCGACTTGCAGGCGGAATCCCTCGTCGCCTGGGCCAACGCGGCCGTCAAGCCGCCGGGCCCGCAGGCCTTTCGTCACGTGGCGGGTTGGTATTTCGCGGCGCCCTATGGCGTCTACGCCACCAAGGATGGGCACCTGGCGATCTCGCTCAGCGCGCTCACCGCGCTGGCCGAGGCCCTAGGCGAGCCGCAGCTGGCGGCCTACTCCGACCGGGAGGCATGGACCAAGCAGGACGAGATCGGCGCGCTGATCGGGGCGCGGCTAGCCACGGCCGCCACGGCGCAATGGGTCGCGCGCATGGAGCCGCTCAAGATCTGGCATGCTCCTGTGCAGGGCTATGCCGAGATCGTCGAGGACCCGCAGGTGAGGCACATGCGCTCGCTGATGACGGTCAAGGGAGCGGGCGACACCGGGGCACCGGTGACACTGGTGAACCATCCGGTTCTCTACGACGGCGAGACAGCCACCGTGCGCCTGGCCCCCCAGCCGCTCGGAGCTCAGACGAGGGAGGTGCTGAGGGAGCTCGGGCTCCTTGAGGCCGAGATCGATGCGCTCGCGCAAGCGGGCGCGATCAGGCTGGCTTGAGGGTTAAGCCGCTTGGCGGGCAGGCCCCGCAGCGAAGGCGCTAACATCGATTTTTCCGGGGGCAACCAGCAGCAAGAAACCGGGCAAACACCCCGCTCCGCCCCGGAGCAGCCGATCAGGAGGAACGCTCATGCAAGGCCCATCGCGTGTGTGGCGCCGCACGATGCTGAGGGGCGCTGCCGCCGCCCTCTTCGCCGTCGGCGTGTCGCAGGTCTCGCCAACTTACGCCCAGGAGCGTGAGATCAAGGTCGGGTACATGAAGAACCCGATCCAGGACGCCTCCCTCGACATCATGGAGAAGTGGGCCAAGGCCAACAACGTCAAGCTCACCCGCATTTCCATGGCCTACAGCGTGTTCATGGAGAAGGTGACGGCCACGCTGACCTCGGGGGCCGACCAGTTCGACATGATCTGGCACAACGACGACTGGGGACAGCTGTGGAAGAAGTGGCTCGAGACCACCGACGACGTCAAAGGCATCGAGAACGCCGATGCCTGGCCGCTGCTGGCCTTCTGGAACGACGACAAGAAGCTCACCACCGTGCCCATGGCCCACACCGTGGGCACGTTCTTCTACCGCACCGACCTGGTGAAGCCCGAGGAGGTCCCCAAGACCTTCGACGAGCTCGTCAGCGTCAGCCAGCGCCTGCAGAAGGAAGGTAAGGTGAAGTGGGGCTACGTCGGCGGCATGTCGATGAACAACACCTGGTTCAGCTTTTTGTGGACCCTATGGGCGAACAACTGCGACATCCTCAAACCCCTTCTGGAACGCGACAACGAGAGGCTCAAGGCCGCCAAATTCGAGCCGGCCATTACCGAGCCGTGCCATCGCGAGATCGTCGAGTTCTGGTGGGACGCCATCAATACTCACAAGATCAGCCCGCCCGGCATGCCGGCCTACGGCCGCAATGAGGCCAACGCCGTCTTCATGGCCGGCGACGCTGCCTTCACGGTGGTGGATTCCACTCACTTCGGCGAGTTCAGCGATCCCAAGCGCTCCAAGATCGTCGGCAAGGTGGGCATGGCGCCGTTCCCGGTCGGGCCGCGCGCCAAGGTGCCGACTTCGTGGAACGAGATTTGGGGCTGGGCCATCCCCGTCGGTGTGCCGGCGGAGAAGAAGAAGCTCGTCAAGGAGATGCTCTCCGCCGTGATGAGCGACGAGGCCGGCCAGATCGAGATGTGGAAGAAGACCGGCGGACCGCCGCCCAACGTCAAGCTGTGGCCCAAACTCGCCGCCGAGGACAAGGACTTCGCGGCGCTCAAGCACGCCGTGTTCGACCAGAAGCCGATCACGCATGCCGCCTACTACTTCGCCGAATGGCCGGCGGTGCACAAGGCCTACTCCGATGCGGTGATCGCCGCTGTTTCCGGCAAACGCGAGGACATCGGCAAGGTGCTGGAGGAGAACGTCGAAAAGGTGCGCCGTGCCGGCCTTGGCACGAACTGACGGTGTGATGGGAGCCAACGGGAGGGTCCCCTGGCGCGGCTCCTTTCCGCCCGACCCGGCGCTGGCCGAGGGGCGCGCGCACGGCCTGGCCGCAGGGATCGCCGAGCTCGCCAGCCAGGGACGGCTCGGCCCTTGCTGCACTGAGCCTGATGACGGAAGGCCGCGGTAGCATTCCGATGGCGGGGCGCAGGCTATTGGCGTTCGATGAGAAGAAGCGGTTTATGCTGGCGCTGATTGCGCCCGCGGTGCTGGTGCTCGTCTTCTTCCAGATCCTGCCCATTCTCACCGGCGCGAACGCCAGCTTCCGCGACTGGCATCTCAACGACCCCAAGAAGACCTGGATCGGCCTCACCAACTACGCCTACGTGGTGCGTGACAATGAGTTCCGCAACATCGTGCTCCCCAACACGTTCGGCTTCATGGTGGCCAGCGTTGCCTGCTCGCTGGTCGCAGGCCTGATGATCGCGCTGCTCCTCAACCGCCAGTTCCGCGGCCGCTGGCTGGTTGTGACCGTCGTCCTGTTGCCGCTGATGGTGGCGCCCGTCATCGCCGCGATCATGATCCGCTGGATGTTCAACGACCAGTTCGGCATCGTCAATGTGATCCTGGACGTGTTCGGCATCCCCGGGGTCGCGTGGCTGACGCAGAAGTGGACGGCCTTCCTTGCCATCCTGCTGACCGACGTCTGGCTGTGGACGCCGTGGTTCGCGCTCTTGCTTCTCGCCGGCCTGCAAAGCCTCCCGCCCGAGCCCTTCGAAGCGGCCCAGATCGACGCCGCCAGCGCCTGGCGCACGTTCCGCTACATCACCCTGCCGATGCTGCGCCCGGTGATCGTGGTGTGCGTCGTCATTCGCGCCATCGATGCCTTCCGCACCTTCGACATCGTTTGGACCATTTCCGGCGGCGGGCC
>Ga0306920_100001443_pt1 | contig 29489 bp, 28 predicted proteins | sample flu12Cox44000170_FD_204666 | JGI IMG/M metagenome (GOLD analysis project Ga0306920, IMG submission 204666) | Lab enrichment of tropical soil microbial communities from Luquillo Experimental Forest, Puerto Rico - flux4day.12C.oxic.44.000.170 (v2)... | ecosystem: Environmental > Terrestrial >... | reverse complement strand
GGCCAGTCTGGGCAGCCCAGACCGGACTGGCTCAGCCGGACCGCCGCCCCGGTGATGATGATGAGCGCGGTGGACACCACCCCGGCCGCGGCGATCCGCCGCAGCGTGGTGGGCGTTGGCTCCCAGACCGGGGCGGCCAGCCTCCGCAGCACGCCAGCCAGCCCACTGCCCGGTGCGGGCGGGCGGCCGCCGGTGGCGGCTGGCCGTGGGCTGGCAGGCGGGGGCGGGTCGGCGGGCACGCCCCCATGGTAGGGAGTGACCAGCCCGCTGCGCATCCGGCCGCCCCGGCCGGCCTGGGATCGCGCCCTCGTATGACGGGAACGTCATGATGGCGGCAGCGGCGTCACCAGCAGATGTTCGCAAGCAGGGGCACCGGAGGCTGTTTGTTACGCCTGTGGTGCCTGGGACTGGCGGTTGCCCCCCCGGGCGGCACCCGCGCAAGCGATCATCACCAGCACGATGGCCACCCACTCGCTGACCGCCAGCGACTCACCGAGCATGGCCAGCCCGACCAGGGCGGCGACCGCTGGTTCCAGGCTCATCCAGATGCCGAACACCCGGGCCGGTACCCGCCGCAGCGCTTCCAGTTCCAGCGAGTACGGGATGATCGAGGACAGCAGGCCGATGGCCAGCCCGGTGATCAGGACGCCCGGGCGCAGCAGTGCCCCGTGCCCGGCAGCGGCACCGGCCGGGACGCTGAGCACCGCCGCCACTACCATCGCGATGGTCAGGCCAGACGTGCCGGTAAAGCGGCGGCCGGTGGCCCGGCTGAGAATGATGTACGCGGCCCAGGCGGCACCGGCCAGCAGCGCAAAACCCAGCCCCGCCAGGTCGGCTGGGTGACTGGCACCGCTGGCCCGGCCCACTCCGGTGAGCAGGGCCACGCCGGTCCCGGCCAGGGCTACCCACAGCAGGTCGATCAGCCGCCGGGAGGCAGCGATGGCGACGGCCAGCGGGCCGAGGAACTCGATGGTGACCGCTATCCCGAGCGGGATCCGCGCGAACGCCTGGTAGATCGAGAAGTTCATCACCGCGAGGGTCACCCCGAACCCCACCACCACCGCCGCATCCGGCCACGACCGGTCCCGCACCATCCGGGCCAGGTTCTCGGCCAGCCCGCGAGCACCCAGGGCGGCCATGAGCAGGGCCGCCGACCACAACCGCAGACCGGTCACTGCCGCAGGCGGCACTTGGGTAAACAGCCGCGCCGCCAGCCCCGCGCCGACCTGCACGGAGACGATGCCGGTGTAAACCAGCAGCGATGGCGGCAGATGACCGAGCAGCGCGGCCGGCCCGGGCCGGGCAGTCACCCCCGGGCGAGCCCCGCCCGGCGGCCGCCTGGCCGGTCCGCCGCCGGGCGCCCGGCCCCGGCGGCCGCCTACTCCCAGCGGAACGTCCGGGCGGCCAGCACGATCGCGGCCGCTGCCCAGATGACGAGCACGGCCAGATCGCGCGCGGGTGAGCCGGGGATGCCGGACAGCACCGAGCGGAGCCCATCGGAGAGTGCCCCGGAAGGCAGCAGCAGCAGCACGGCGCGAAGCCCGGCGGGGAACCGGGCCAGCGGGAAGATCACGCCGCCGATGCCGAGCAGCACCAGGTAGATCAGGTTCGCCATGGCCAGGGTGGCCTCCGCCCGCAGGGTGCCTGCCAGCAGCAGGCCCAGGCCGCTGAACGCGGCCGTGCCGGCCAGCAGCAGCAGCGCCGCGGCGGCCGCGCCGGCCACGCCGCCGTGCGGCTGCCAGCCCAGGGCGAGCCCGACGACGGCGATCACCGCGATCTGGCCGGCTTCCACCGCCAGCACGGTGAGCGTCTTGGCGGCGATCAGGCCAGACCGGGGGAGCGGGCTTGCCCCCAGCCGCTTCAGCACCCCATACCGGCGCTCGAAACCGGTGGCGATGGCCTGGCTGGTGAACGCCGTGGAGATCACCGCCAGCGCCATGATGCCCGGCACCAGGAAATTCACCCGGAGACCCTGGCCCACCTTCACCAGCGGCTCCAGCGTGAACGCCACCAGCAGCAGCACCGGGATGACCAGAGTCAGCAGCAGCTGCTCGCCGTTACGCAGCAGGACCCGGGTCTCCAGCCCGGCCTGGGCGGTGATCATCCGGGTCACCGGCGCCGCGCCGGGCGCTGGGGACGGCCAGGTGGCGGCGGTCATGGCCGCAGCTCCCGACCGGTCAGCTCCAGGAACACATCTTCCAGCGTGCGGTTCTCGATCCGCAGATCCTGGGCGAGCACACCGTGCTCGGCGCACCAGGCCGTCACCGTCGCGATCAGCTGGGGATCCACCCGGTCGTGCACGTCCACGACGTAGTGGCCGGCCGGGGATTCCTTGGCCGCGCTGCCAGGCGCGAGCGCCGCCAGCAGACTCTCGGTGTCCAGCCCGGGCTCGGCCCGGAACCGCAGCTGCCCGGCGGTGCCGGTCAGCTGGGCAGGGGTGCCCTCAGCGACCAGCCGGCCCTGGTCAACGATCGCGACCCGGTCCGCCAGCCGTTCTGCCTCATCCATGTGATGGGTGGTCAGGATCACGCTCGCCCCGGCCCCCCGCAGGCCGCCGATCAGGTCCCAGGTGGCATGCCGCGCCTGCGGGTCCAGGCCAGTGGTGGGCTCGTCGAGGAAGACCAGCTCCGGGCGGCCGATGATGGCAGCGGCGAGCGATAGCCGCTGCTGCTGCCCGCCGGACAGGCGCTTGAACGGCGTGCGGGCCTGCCCGGACAGGCCGAGCCGGGCCAGCAGGCCCGCCGGGTCCAGCGGGTGGGCATGAAACCTGGCCATCACCCGCAGGTACTCACCGGCCCGGACCGCGGGCGGGATGCCGGCCGACTGGGGCATCACCCCGACCCGGGGGCGCAGCCGCCGGGCGTCGGCCAGCGGGTCCAGGCCCAGCACCGAGACCGTGCCCGCGTCCGGGCGGCGGTAGCCCTCGCAGATTTCGACGGTCGTGGTCTTGCCCGCCCCGTTCGGGCCCAGCACCGCGGTCACCTCGCCCCGGCCCGCCCGCAGCGACAGACCGTCCACCGCAGTGACCCGGCCGTACCGCTTGACGAGATCGCGGATCTCGACCGCGGGGGTGGTGTCCACGCTGGCGAGTGTAGAGGCTGCCGCCAGCCGGTCAGCGATGACCAGGGGCCCCGCTGCCGGGCTGGCTGTCCGCCTCACTGGCCGGCGGTGGCAGCGGGCCGCCGGCCGCGACCGCGACCAGAGCGGAGATCAGCCGGGGGTCATCGTCGGCTTCTGGATGCCACTGCACGGCGAGGGTGAACGGATGCCGGCCAGGACCCGGTGCCAGTTCGGCCGCCTCGATCACCCCATCGGCCGACCAGGCGGTCGCGGTCAAGCCGTCGCCAAGCTGGTCGATGGCCTGGTGATGGGCGGTCGGCACGGTCAGCCCGGCGGCCGGGGTGCCGTTGGCCGAAGGCAGGATCGAGGCGAGCAGGGAACCGTCGGCCAGCCGGACCCGATGGCGCCCGAAGGTGCCCGGCGCAGGCGCATGCCCGGCACCTTCCGGCAGATGCTGGCACAAGGTGCCGCCCCTGGCCACGTTCAGCAGCTGCAGGCCCCGGCAGATGCCGAGCACAGGCAGGCCGGCCGCCAGCGCGCCGGCGAGCAGCTCCAGTTCCGCCTGATCACGCTCGGCGGAGACCCGGCCGGTCCGCGGATGCTGCTCCGCGCCGTAGCTGGCCGGGTCCAGGTCACCGCCACCGGTCAGGATCAGCCCGTCCAGCCGGGCCAGCGTGGCCGCTATCCCGGGCACCGGGGGCAGCAGCACCGGGATGCCGCCGGCCTCGCTGACCTGGTCCAGGTAACTCGCGGGCAGCAGGGCGGCCCGGGCCTCCCAGACGGCCCAGCGGGCCGGCTCGGCGTAACAGGACAGCCCGATAACTGGCGCGCTCACAGCGGGGTCACATAGGCGCCGGAGATACCGCCGTCGACCAGGAAGGTGGAGGCGGTGATGAACGAGGCATCGTCGCTGGCCAGGAAGGCCACCGCGGCTGCGATCTCCTCCGCCTCGGCGAACCGGCCCATCGGCACGTGGACCAGCCGCCGCTGGGCGCGCTCGGGGTCGGCGGCGAACAATTCGCGCAGCAGTGGCGTGTTGACCGGGCCTGGGCAGAGCGCGTTCACCCGGATCCGGTCCCGGGCGAACTGCACTCCCAGCTCGCGGCTCATCGCCAGCACCCCGCCCTTGGAGGCGCTGTAGGAGATCTGTGAGGTGGCCGAGCCGAGGACGGCGACGAACGACGCAGTATTGATGATAGAGCCGCCGCCCCCGGCCTGCATGTGCGGGATGACGCCCTGGCAGCACAGATAGACGGAGGTGAGGTTCACCTCCTGCACCCGCCGCCAGGCGTCCAGGCCGGTGTCGAGGATCGAGCCGTCCTCGGGCGGCGAGATGCCGGCGTTGTTGAAGGCGATGTCGATCCGGCCGAACGCGCTCAGCGTGCTCTGGTACATGGCCGTGACGTCGTCCGGGCTGGTTACATCGGCCTGGATGAACAGGCCGTCGATCTCGTCGGCGGCTGCCTTGCCGGCCTCACCGTCCAGGTCGGCGACGGCGACCCGGGCGCCCTCGGCGGCCAGCCGGCGGGCGGTTGCCAGCCCGATACCGCTCCCGCCCCCGGTCACGACGGCGACCCGGTCCTGCAGGCGTTGCATATCCCGCTTCACTCCTCGGTTGCGATGAAGACATTCTTGGTCTCGGTAAAAGCGTCCGGGGCGTCCGGGCCGAGTTCCCGCCCGAGGCCCGACTGCTTGAATCCGCCGAACGGCGTCCAGTAGCGGACCGACGAGTGAGAGTTGACCGACAGGTTGCCGGTCTCCACCGCCCGGGCGACCCGCAGCGCCCGGCCCAGGTTATTCGTCCAGATGGACCCGGACAGCCCGTACGGGCTGTCGTTGGCGATCGCTACCGCGTCCGCCTCGTCGGTGAACGGCACCACCACCACCACCGGGCCGAATATCTCCTCGACGTAGGCCGGGTCGTCCGGCCGCACCGGGGCCAGCACGGTCGGCGGGAACCAGTAGCCAGGGCCGTCGGGGGCGCTGCCGCGGAAGGCGACCGGCGCCCCGGGCGGCACGAAGGAGGCCACCCGCGCCCGGTGCTCGGCCGAGATCAGCGGCCCCATCTCGGTGCCGGGACTGGCCGGGTCGCCCACCACCACCCGCTTGACCGCGGGTTCCAGCAGTTCCATGAACTGGTCGAAGACGCTGCGCTGGACCAGGATGCGGGAGCGGGCACAGCAGTCCTGGCCGGCGTTGTCGAAGACCGCCTGCGGCGCGGTGGCAGCCGCCCGCTCCAGGTCGGCGTCCGCGAACACGATATTGGCGCTCTTGCCGCCCAGTTCCAGTGTCAGCCGCTTCACCTGGCGGGCACAGCCGGCCATGATCTGCTGGCCGACCTCGGTCGAGCCGGTGAACACGATCTTGCGCACGGCGGGATGGTCGACCAGCCGCTGGCCCACCACCGACCCCTTGCCCGGCAGCACCTGGAACACCCCATCCGGCAGGCCAGCCTCGCGGGCCAGCTCGCCGATCCGGATCGCGGTCAGCGGGGTCCGCTCGGCCGGCTTGGCGATCACCGGGTTTCCGGCCGCCAGCGCCGGGGCCAGCCCCCAGCCGAGAATCGGCATCGGGAAGTTCCACGGCACGATCAGGCCGACCACGCCGACCGGCTCCTTGAACGTCACGTTGACGCCGCCGGCGACCGGGATCTGCCGCCCGCACAGCCGCTCCGGTGCGGCCGAGTAGTAGCGCAGCACGTCCCGCACGTTGCCCGCCTCCCAGGCGGCCTGCCCGGCCGGGTGCCCGGACCCGGCCACCTCCAGGCTGGCCAGCTCGCCAAGGTGCGCATCCACCGCGTCGGCGAACGCGCGGAGCAGGGCTGCCCGCTCGCCGGGGGAGACCGCCTGCCAGGCCGCCCGGGCGGCGGCCGCGCGCTCGATGGCGGCATCGGTCTCGGCCGCGGAGGAGGACGGCACGCTGGCCACCGGCTCCTCGGTGGCCGGGTTGAGCACGGTGAAAGGGGACATCGTCACGGCATCTCCTGCGGGGTTCAGAGCCGCTCGAAGCCCCGCTGCAGCTCCCAGTCGGTGACCGCAGCGTCGAACGCGGCCAGTTCCACTCTGGCCCCGTTGGCGTAATGGTCGACCACATCCTTGCCAAACGCCTTGCGGGCCAGCTCACTGTCCTGCCAGGCGGCGAGCGCGTCCCGCAGCGTGGACGGCACCCGCGGGCCGTCATCGAGGTAGGCGTTTCCCTGGAAGGCCGGCTCCAGCGGCAGTTCGGCCTCGATGCCCGCCAGCCCGGCGGCGATCATCGCCGCGATCGCCAGATAGGGGTTCACATCCCCGCCAGGCACCCTGTTCTCCACCCGCACGGCCGGCGGGGAATGCCCGACCAGCCGCATCGCGCAGGTCCGGTTGTCCACCCCCCAGCGGACCGCGGTCGGCGCGAAGCTGCCAGCCACGTACCGCTTGTAGGAATTGATGTTCGGCGCGTGGAACAGGCTCAGCTCGCGCAGCCCCGCCAGCTGGCCGGCCAGGAAGTGCTCGCCGAGCCCGGACAGGCCGGGCGTGCCGTCGCCGGCCAGCACCGCGTGGCCGGCCCGGTCCCGCAACGACAGGTGGATGTGGCAGGAGTTCCCCTCCCGCGGGTTCGGCTTGGCCATGAAGGTGATGCTCATGCCGACGGCGGCAGCGATCTCCTTGGCGCCGGTCTTGTAGATCGAATGGTTGTCGCAGGTGGTCATGGCGTCGGCATAGCGGAACGCGATCTCGTGCTGGCCCAGGTTGCACTCTCCCTTGGCCGACTCCACGTACATGCCCGCGCCGGTCATGCCCAGCCGGATGTCGCGCAGCAGCGGCTCGATCCGGCCGGTGCCCAGGATGGAGTAGTCGACGTTGTACAGGTTGGCCGGGGTGAGGCCGCGGAAGTTGCGGGCGTGCGCATCCTCGTAGGAGTCGCGGAACACGCAGAACTCCAGTTCGGTGCCGGCCAGCGCGGTCCAGCCGTGCTCGGCGAGCCGCCGGAGCTGCCCGGCCAGGATCTGCCGCGGCGAGGCGACCACCTCGCTGCCGTCCGGCCAGGCCAGGTCGGCCAGCACCAGCGCAGTGCCCGGGTGCCATGGCAGGTGCCGTAGCGTACCGAAATCGGGCCGGAGCACGAAGTCCCCGTAGCCGCGCTCCCAGGACGACATCTCATAGCCGTCGACGGTGTTCATGTCGACGTCCACCGCGAGCAGGTAGTTGCACCCTTCGGCGTGGTGGTGCACCACCTCCTCGAGGAAGAACTCGGCCGACAGCCGCTTGCCCTGCAGCCGCCCCTGCATGTCGGTGAAGGCCAGCACGACCGTGTCGATCATGCCCTCGCCGACTTCCACCCGCAGCCGCTCCAGTGTGAGCATCCCGCGCCTTGCCGCGGGGCCGGAATCGGGCACTGCTGGCCTTCCCTTCCTCGGAGCCGGTGACCCGCCCGGGGCCGGGCGGGCCACCCCGGCTCAGCCTGCCAGTTCCTGCTCGATTGCGGCCAGTTCCTCCGGCGTGCCCTGGACCTTCGGCCCAGTGAACCAGTTACGGGCGGACACCAGCCAGTAGGTTCCTGCGAACCCGATGACGACCAGTACCGCAACCACGGCGTAGTTGAAGTTGGTGAGCTTGATGGGGCCAACCTGCGGCAGCATGAACAGGATGGTGATGATCACCACCCAGATCACCGCGATCCAGCCGACCACATAGCTCCACCGGCCCAGGTGCCACGGCCCGCGCTGGAACGCCTCTCCCCGGCGCAGCCGCAGGAAGGTCGGCGTCACGTAGGCGATATACAGGCCGATGACCGCGATAGAGGTGACCGCCGCGTACGCTTCCGGGTTCCACAGATAGGGCAGCCCGAGGATGAGCGCACCCACCGCGGCCAGCCAGATCGCGTTCGTGGGCGTCCGGGTCCGCTTGTTCACCCGGTGCCAGAAGGACGAGCCGGGCAGCGCGCCGTCCCGGGAGAACGCGTAGATCATCCGGGAGTTGGCCGTCACCGAGGACATGCCGCAGAACAGCTGGGCGACGCAGACGATCAGCAGCAGCAGCTCCGCACCGGTCTTGCCGATCGCGTCGAAGAAGATCTGGGCCGGCGGCACCGCGGCCAGCGACTCTGAGCTGTAGTGCTGGATGGCGAAGGTGACCCCGATCAGCAGCACCCAGCCGGCGATGAGCGACACGAAGATGGACATCACGATGCCACGCGGGCCAGCCACGTTAGCGGCGCGGGTCTCCTCGGTCATATGCGCCGAGGCGTCGTAGCCGGTGAAGGTGTACTGCGCCAGCAGCAGCCCGATCAGCACGATGTAGAAGGCGCCGACGTTGAGGCCAGTCCCGTTGTAGAAGTGGCCGAAGACGAAGCTGGCCGACTGGTGGTGGGACGGCGCGAAGGCCAGCACCGCCACGATGATCAGCACACCGAAGATGTGCCACCACACGCTGACATCGTTCAGCAGTGCCACCAGCCGGATGCCGAACTGGTTCAGCAGGCCGTGCACGAACAGGATGACCGCGTAAATGACGATGGTGATCCAGTGCGCCGTGCTGAGGTTGAACACCAGGCTGAGCAGCGCGTGCACGAAGAACGCGGCGCCGAAGTCGATGCCGGCAGTGACCGCGACCTGGCCGAGGAAGTTGAACCAGCCGGTGAACCAGGACCAGACCGGCCCGTTCTTCGGCGACAGCTTGGCCGCCCAGTAGTACAGCCCGCCCGCGGTCGGGTAGCTAGAGCACACCTCGGCCATCGCCAGGCCGACAAACAGGGTCATGATCCCGACGAACGGCCAGCCCCAGACGATGACGGCCGGGCCGCCGGTGAGCATGCCGAACCCGTACAGGGTGAGGCAGCCGGACAGGATCGAGATGATCGTGAAGGAGACGGCGAAGTTCGAGAACCCGGACATGCGCCGCCGGAGTTCCTGTGCGTAGCCGAGCTGGTGGAGAAGTTGCTCGTCGTCCACCGCTCCCGGGACCGCTTGTTCGTTGACCGACACGGATGCTCCTTGCGCCAAAGCTGTGCGACGTAGGTCAGGTGGTGACGCCGGGGAGCGCATCAGCGCTCGACCGGGCAGCCGTGGCCTAATGGTTTATTAACAGACCATTGACGGTTAGAGTGCGGGTCATGTCAAGACCTGACACGGAATTACCGGTGGCCAGGAAATTCCCGCTGCCCGCGGCCCGGGTCCGAGCCTTGCGGGCAGCACCGGTGACCGGCACAGAACTGGGCGCGCTGCTGGGGCCGGTGCGGGCCGGGAATGCTTTCGAGGAAACGGTCGAGCGGCTGCTCACCGTGATCAAACTGGGTGTCGTCGCGCCCGGGGAGCGGTTTCCTCCCGAGCGGGAGCTGGCCGGGATGCTCGGGATCAGCCGGATCACGCTGCGGGAGGCGATCCGGGCGCTACAGCAGGCCGGTTATGTCGAGTCACGCCGGGGCAGGTTCGGCGGCACGTTCGTCCTCTCCCCGATGCCGGCCCCCGACCCGGCGGTGGTGCGCCGGGCCGCCCAGCAGGATCTCGCCGGTATGGCGGACGCGCTGACCTTCCGGCTGGCGGTGGATACCGGCGCGGCCCAGGTGCTGGCGCTGTCGGCAGGCGACCGCGGCCGGGACGTGCTGCTCGCCCGGCTGGCCGCGGTCAACATGGCCAGCCCCGCCGACTACCGGCGGCTGGACACCCTGTTTCATCTGGCCATCGCCGAGCTCACCGGATCCAGCCTGCTCGCCGCGGCCTGCGCCGACGCCCGGATGCGGCTGAACGACCTGCTCAACGCCATTCCGGTGCTCCGGCACAACATCGCCCACACCGCCGCCCAGCACGCCGCCATCGTGGAGGCCATTCTCGCGGGCGACCCGGAGCGGGCCCGCAGCGCGGTGGCCGAGCACCTCGATGGCACCGGCGCCCTGCTCCGCGGGTTCCTGGCCGGGCCGGCGCCTGGCTGAGCGGGCCCGGCCGGGGTCACCCGGGGGGTCAGTGCAGCAGGACGGATGTGGTCAAGTTCGACGAGTCCACCACCAGGCAGGTGATGGACCGGTGGCCAATGGCCCACGACTGCGACTCCGGGTACAGGTACTGAAGCGTCATCGAGTTCGTGATCAGGGACCGGTTGATGGAGCCAGCGATCCGGGCGTGACAGCCCGCGGCGGCCCGGTGCTGCAGGGCCACGGCACCGGGATAACCACTGCCGGGCACCGGGAACACCGCGAACACCTGAGCGTTGTGCGGCTGGTCGCACGGCACCAGCTTGATGCTGGTGATGCCGAGCCGCGCTCCCGGGTTCTGCAGGCAGTCCCCTGTGCGCAGCGAGTACACGCTGGTGACACCCGGCTGGGTCGCCGGGCCGGAGGCGGATCGCTGCGACGACGTGCCGGCGCTGATCGCAATCGCGGCGATGACGATGACGAGCCACACGCCGGACAGGATCAGCCCGGCGATCGCCATCCCCTTGCCGCGCAACTGGGGGTTGTTGCGCATCTTGGTCAGCGCGACGATGCCGAAGATGACGCTGAGCAGTATCCCCCCGATAATCCCGAACACCAGTGACGCAATCGCGAAACCACTGGTCCGGGGGCGCTCCGCGGGGGAGGGGGCACCGAACGGTGCCTGCCCGGCGGGGTAAGCCGGCGGCGGGCCGTAGGGCACCTGCCCGGCCTGGTCCGGCATACCCGCCGGGGGCATGGGTCCGGCCGGGGGCGGCACAGGCGGCATCGGGGCCGGCGTGGGCACGGTGTCATCGGGAACCCACAGCTGCCAGCCGGGCGGTGGTGGCGGCCAGGAAGGATCGGGCTGCCAGCCCGGCGGTGGCACGAAACCGGCCGGCGGCGGGGGCCAGCCGGGCGGAGGATTGAACCGCAGTCCCATGGGGCATCTCCAGCTACCGCTCAGCCAGCTGCCGTCTGCCCGGGCAGGGGAACTGGTCAGGTCTGCCGGGTACATCCGCCAGCAGTCGGCCAGGCGATGGTATGGGATCCGGCCGCACTGGCGGCAGCCCGCTTCGATCTCGATTTGTCGACATTGCAGGGGCTCCAGCTGGTGACATCGGCCCCCTGGCGGGGTGCGGCGCGGTCATTCCGGCAGCCGCCAGCGCAATCCGCGCCATGCCGCCAGCGCAATCCGCGCCATGCCGCCAGCGCAATCCGCGCCATGCCGCCAGCGCGTTTGCGATCGGGTATGGATTTACGCCACACTGATGTTGTGAAAAGCGTGGGCACGACGGATGGGATCACGGCGGTGGCCGGGCAGATCGGGGCTGAACGCAGCACCCGGGCCCGGATCGCCCGGCTGATCCTGGAGAACGGCCCGGTCAGCGCGGCTTCCCTGAGCACCCGGCTGGGCCTGACCCCGGCTGCCGTCCGCCGTCACCTGGATGGCCTGCTGGCGGGCGGCCTGATCGAGATCCGCAGTGCACGCCGCCCGGTGAGCCGCGGGCGTGGCCGCCCCGCCAAGCTTTTCGTGATCACCGACGCTGGCCGCAGTGCCTTCGAGCACGCCTACGACGACCTGGCCACCAGTGCACTGAGGTTCCTGGCCGAGGTAGGCGGGCCGGAGGCGGTGGCCGAATTCGCCCACCGCCAGGTGTCAGAACTTGAGCGCAGGTACCGGCCGGTGATGGCCGCCGCCGAACCGGGCGAGAAGGTGCAGGCGCTGGCCGCGGCCCTGTCCGCCGATGGCTACGCGGCCTCCGCCAGCCGGGCCCCGGCGGGCAGCCCCGCCCACGGCAGGGCTAGCGCGGTGGCCGGCGGCGAGCAGCTCTGCCAGCACCACTGCCCGGTGGCCCACGTGGCAGCGGAGTTTCCGCAGCTGTGCGAGGCGGAGACGGAGGCCTTCGGGCGGCTGCTCGGCACCCCGGTGCAGCGGCTGGCCACCATCGCCCACGGCGACGGCATCTGCACCACGCACGTGACCGCACCGTCGCTGGTTCACACCCGGGCCGCCCCGGCGCCGGGCGTCGATCACTCCACGACCACCACTAAGGCCGGAGGAATCTCCGCATGACAACGACCGAGCACCCCGCGATCGAGGGGCTGGATCGATACAAGTTCGGCTGGGCCGACCCGGACGCGGCCGGCGCATCGGCGCGCCGCGGCCTGTCCGAAGAGGTCGTCCGCGACATCTCGGCGAAGAAGAACGAGCCGGAATGGATGCTGCAGCTGCGCCTCAAGGGCCTGCAGCTGTTCGGCCGCAAGCCGCTGCCCAGCTGGGGCTCGGACCTGTCCGGCATCGACTTCGACCACCTCAAGTACTTTGTCCGCACCACCGAGAAGCAGGCCGCCAGCTGGGACGAGCTTCCCGCCGACATCAAGAACACCTACGACAAGCTCGGCATCCCCGAAGCCGAGAAGCAGCGGCTCATCGCCGGCGTGGCCGCCCAGTATGAGTCGGAGGTCGTGTACCACAAGATCCGGGAAGACCTCGAGGCCAAGGGCGTCATCTTCCTGGACACCGACACCGCGCTGAAGGAGCATCCGGATCTGTTCCAGGAGTACTTCGCCACTGTGATCCCGCCTGGTGACAACAAGTTCGCGGCGCTGAACACGGCCGTCTGGTCCGGCGGCAGCTTCATCTACGTGCCCAAGGGTGTGCACGTGGAGATCCCGCTGCAGGCGTACTTCCGGATCAACACCGAGAACATGGGCCAGTTCGAGCGAACGCTGATCATCGTCGATGAGGGTGCCTACGTCCACTACGTGGAAGGCTGCACCGCGCCCATCTACAAGTCCGACTCGCTGCACTCGGCGGTGGTGGAGATCATCGTGAAGGCAGGCGCCCGCTGCCGCTACACCACCATCCAGAACTGGTCGACCAACGTGTACAACCTGGTCACCAAGCGGGCGGTGGCGCAGGCGGACGCGACCATGGAATGGATCGACGGCAACATCGGCTCCAAGGTCACCATGAAGTACCCGTCGGTATACCTGATGGGTGAGCATGCCCGCGGGGAGACGCTGTCGGTCGCCTTCGCCGGGGCCGGCCAGCACCAGGACGCCGGCGCCAAGATGGTGCACTGCGCGCCGCACACCTCGTCCACCATCGTGTCCAAGTCGGTGGCCCGGGCTGGTGGCCGTACCTCCTACCGGGGCCTGGTCCAGGTGCAGGAGGGCGCCACGCACAGCAAGTCCACGGTCAAGTGCGATGCGCTGCTGGTGGACACCAGCAGCCGCTCTGACACCTATCCCTATGTGGACGTGCGTGAGGACGACGTGGAGATGGGCCACGAGGCGAGCGTCTCCAAGATCTCCGAAACTCAGCTGTTCTACCTGATGAGCCGCGGCATGACCGAGGACGAGGCGATGGCCACTATCGTCCGTGGCTTCGTCGAGCCGATCGCGCGGGAACTCCCGATGGAGTACGCGCTGGAACTGAACCGGCTGATCGAGCTTCAGATGGAAGGGGCGGTCGGCTGATGAGCGGGCTCGGGGGAGCCGTGGAATCCACGGCTCCCGTCTCCAGACTGCACGAGCACCAGTCGTTCGACCTGGCGGACTTTCCGGTGCCGACCGGGCGCGAGGAGGAGTGGCGGTTCACGCCGCTTCGCCGGCTGCGGGGACTGCATACCGACGTGCTCTCGGCGGCGGGAAAAGTGGCGGTGGAGGCCACCGCCGTGCCGCCGGTCACCGCTGTGCCTGCGCAACGCGGCGACCAGCGGCTCGGCGCCGCCTTTGTGCCTGCCGACCGGGTGAGCGCCCGGGCGTTCGCGTCGTTCGGCGAGGCGACCGTCGTATCGGTGCCGGCGGGCGCGGAGGTAGCTGAGCCGACGGTGGTTTCGGTGCGGGGCGAGAGCACCGAGGGAGCGGCATTCGGGCACACGCTCATCGAGGTGGGGGCTAACGCGAGGGCCACTGTCGTGCTGGATCACAGCGGGTCCGCGACGTACGCCGACAATATCGAGATTGTGGTCGGGGAGGGTGCTGCGCTCACGGTGGTGAGCATCCAGGGCTGGGCCGACGACACGGTGCACCTGTCGCGGCACTACGCCACGCTCGGCAAGGATGCCCGGCTCCAGCACACGGCGGTGACTCTCGGCGGTGGTGTCGTCAGGCTGGCGCCATCGTTGCGGTATGCCGGGCCCGGGGGAGATGCCGAGATGCTCGGCCTGTACTTCGCGGACGGGGGCCAGCATCTGGAGCACCGGCTGTTCGTTGATCATGGGGAGGCCCGCTGCCGCAGCCGGGTGGATTACCGGGGGGCACTGCAGGGCAAGGACGCGCACACGGTGTGGATCGGGGATGTGCTGATCCGCGCGGCGGGGGTGGGTACCGACACCTACGAGCGCAACCGCAACCTGCTGCTGACCGAGGGTGCCCGGGCCGATTCGGTGCCCAACCTCGAGATCCTGACCGGAGAGGTGGTGGGGGCCGGCCACGCCAGCGCCAGCGGGCGGCTGGAAGATCACCACCTGTTCTACCTGATGGCCCGGGGCATCCCGCTGGCCGAAGCCCGCCGGCTGGTGATCCGTGGCTTCTTCGCCGAGCTGATCGGCCGGATCGGCGCACTGGATCTGAGGGACCGGATCGCCACCGCGATCGAGGGCGAGCTGGACGGGTCGCCGGCATGAGCGAGTTCGTCCGCGTCTGCGCGCTGTCCGACCTGCCCGCCGAAGGGGCGATCGGGGTCGACATCGGTGATACGCCGGTTGCCGTGGTCCGGGCCAGCGGTGAGGTTTACGCCCTGCAGGATGTCTGCTCGCACGAGGAAGTGCCGCTGTCCGAGGGCGAGATCTACGACCACACGGTGGAGTGCTGGCTGCACGGGTCCTGTTTCGACCTGCGCACCGGCAAGCCCACCGGTCCGCCGGCCACCAGGCCGGTGCCCATCTACCAAGTGAAGATCGAGGGCGACGACGTGTACGTCGCGCTCACTGCCGCTGACCAGACCCAGCCGGCTGGCTGACCTGATTCGGGAGATATCGAATGGCAACCCTGGAGATCCGCGACCTGCACGTCAGCGTGGCTGATGCTCAGTCAGCTGGGCCTGACGGCCATGGGGGCGGGGTCCGTGAGATCCTGCGCGGCGTCGATCTGACCGTGACCGCCGGCCAGACCCACGCGATCATGGGGCCGAATGGGTCAGGCAAATCCACGCTCGCCTACGCGGTCGCCGGGCACCCCACCTATCGCGTCACCCAGGGCACGATCACCCTCGACGGCGAGGACGTGCTGAAGATGAGCGTGGACGCTCGCGCCCGGGCCGGGCTGTTCCTGGCCATGCAGTACCCGGTCGAGGTGCCCGGCGTGTCGGTGTCCAATTTCCTGCGCACCGCGGTGACCGCCGTCCGCGGTGAGGCACCCAAACTGCGCACGTTCATCAAGGAGCTGAACGAGGCCATGGCCGCACTGGCGATCGACCCGGCCTTCGCTCAGCGCAACCTCAACGAGGGGTTTTCCGGCGGGGAGAAGAAGCGGCACGAGATCCTCCAGCTGGAGCTGCTCGCACCGAAGATCGCGATACTGGACGAGACCGACTCCGGGCTCGACATCGATGCGCTCAAGGTCGTGTCAGAAGGCATCAACCGGTTCCGGGCCCAGCCGGGCCACGGGATCCTGCTCATTACCCACTACACCCGGATCCTCCGCTACGTGCGGCCTGATTTCGTGCACGTCTTCGTGGCCGGGCGGATCGTTGAGGAGGGCGGCCCGGAGCTGGCTGAGACGCTGGAATCGGAGGGTTACGAGCGGTGGGCGAAAGCCGGGGCGCTGTCATGACTCTCGACGTCGCCCGCATCCGCAAGGACTTCCCCATCCTGGAGCGGCGGGTCCGGGGCGGGCAACCGCTCATCTACCTGGACAGCGCCAACACCTCACAGAAGCCGCGCCAGGTCATCGACGCCCTGACCGAGTTCTATGAGCGGCACAACGCCAACATCCACCGCGCCACCCACGAGCTCGGTGAAGAGGCGACCGAGGCCTATGAAGGGGCCCGGATCAAGGTGGCCGGGTTCATCGGTGCCGCCGACGAGACCGAGGTGGTGTTCACCAAGAACATCTCCGAAGGGATCAACCTCGTCGCGTACTCACTCGGGAACGCCACCGGTGGCCGGCTCCGGCTCGGCCCCGGCGACGAGATCGTCATCACCGAGATGGAGCACCACTCCAACATCGTGCCCTGGCAGCTGCTCTGCCAGCGGACCGGCGCCACCCTGCGCTGGTTCGGGGTGACCCCGGACGGCCGGCTCGATCTGTCCCGGATCGACGACCTGATCACCGAGCGCACCCGGCTGGTCGCGCTCGTCCACCAGTCCAACGTGCTCGGCACCATCAACCCGGTGCGGATGATCGCGGACCGGGCGCACGCCGCCGGTGCGCTAGTGCTGGTGGACGCGGCCCAGTCGGTGCCGCACATGCCGGTGGACGTGGCCGGGCTCGGTGCCGACTTCGTCGGCTTCACCGGGCACAAGCTATGCGGGCCGACCGGCATCGGGGTGCTCTGGGGCCGCCGCGAACTGCTGGACGAGATGCCGCCGTTCCTGGGCGGCGGGGAGATGATCGAGACCGTCTGGATGGAGCGGTCCACGTACGCGCCGCCACCGCACAAGTTCGAGGCTGGCACCATGCCGATCGCCGAGGCGGCCGGCCTGGCCGCCGCCATCGACTATCTCAGCGAGATCGGGCTGGACGCCGTCCACGCGCACGAGCAGCGGCTGCTCGGGCAGGCGCTGGGCAGGCTGGCGGAGCTGGACGGGGTCCGCATCCTCGGCCCGGCCGAGCCGGCCGGCCGCGGCTCCGCCGTGTCGTTCGTGGTGGACGGTGTCCACCCGCACGACGTCAGCCAGGTGCTGGACGAGCATGGCATCGCGGTCCGGGCGGGCCACCACTGCGCCTGGCCGCTGCACCGGGCACTGGGCGTCCAGTCCAGCACCCGGGCCTCGTTCTACCTGTACAACACCGCCGACGAGGTGGACGCGCTGGCCGGGGGAATAGTCCAGGCCCAGCGCTTCTTCCAGTCCAGGTAAGGGAGGGGAGATGCAACTGGAGTCGCTGTACCAGGAGATCATCCTCGACCACTACCGGCACCCGCATCACAAGGGCCTGCGTGACCCCTATGACGCCGAGGTCCGGCACGTGAACCCGACCTGTGGCGACGAGGTGACCCTGCGGGTCGCGCTGAAAGAGGCCGGGCCGGAACCGGCCGTGGCCGACATCTCCTATGACGCGCTGGGCTGCTCCATCAGCCAGGCCAGCGTGTCGGTGATGACCGACCTGCTCTCTGGCAAGCCGGTGAGTGAGGCGATGGCGACCTGCGAGGAATTCGTCGAGCTGATGACGTCACGGGGCGAGGCCAAGCCGGACGAGGACGTGCTGGGGGATGGCATCGCGTTTGCCGGGGTAGCCAAGTACCCGGCGAGGATCAAGTGCGCCCTGCTGGGCTGGATGGCCTGGAAGGACGCGACGGCGCAGGCCATGGCCGGGAGCCCGGCAAGCCAAGGCGGGAGAAGCAGATGAGCCAGGACGCCGCGGACACCGCACAGACTGGGCACGGGACCGACACTGAGGATGTGCTGGAAGCCCTCCGGGACGTCGTCGACCCGGAACTCGGGGTCAACGTGGTGGACCTTGGGCTGGTCTACGGCGTCACCCTCGATGACGATGGCGCCGCCACCATCGACATGACCCTGACCAGTGCCGCCTGCCCGCTCACCGATGTGATCGAGGACCAGGCCGGCGCCGCGCTGGATGGGCTGGTCCCGGACTTCCGGATCAACTGGGTGTGGCTGCCGCCGTGGGGCCCGGACAAGATCACGGAGGAGGGGCGCGAGCAGTTGCGCGCGCTCGGCTTCAACGTCTGAGGCTGATAGCCCGCCCGGCCCGGCCTACGCCGGGTCAACGTCGGCGCCTCGTTCGGCCGGTACCGCGGCCGAGTGCCACCTACCAGGGCGAACTGTCTGCCGGCCTGACCCGAATCGAAAAGAGCACCTCGTGTACAGGGGCGCGCCATGACCCGCCGGCGGGGGGGCGTTCGTGCGGGGGAGACTGGGGGCGTGGGTGATGGTGGCGGGCGGTGGGTGGAGGTGCCGCCGGAACGGCTGCTGCGGTGGGCCGGGTCCTTCACCGGGCGGCACGGGCCGGCCACGGCCGAGGCCGGGCCGGCCGTGGTGGTCCTGCATGCCCAGGACGGGACGGTCGCCGAGTGGCATCCGCCATTCCCGCCGCTGCCGCTGCCCTCGCCCGGGAGCCCGGACCTGGCCGATCCGGTGCGGCTAGCGGAGCTGATGGCGGTGCACGCGGCCGCCCCCCGGACGGTTGGGGTCCTGCTGGTCCGGCTCGGCGGTTACGCGGCCGGGGTGTTCACTGGCGACCCGCCGGAACTTGCAGTGCACAAGACCGGCGCCCGGCTGGTGCACGGCCGCTCTGCGGCTGGCGGCTGGTCCCAGCACCGGTTCGCGCGCCGCCGGGAGAACCAGGCCAACGCCGCACTCCGGGCCGCCGCCGACACCGCGCTAGCCGTGCTGGGGCCGTACGCCGGCCGGCTCGATGCGGTGGTCCTCGGCGGCGACCGGCGGGCCATGGCCGGGGTCCGGGCCGATCCCCGGCTGGCCCCGCTGCTGGCCGGTGCGGAGGACCGGTTCCTTACCGTGCCTGACCCGCGGCTGGCGGTCCTGGCAGACACGCCCGGCCGGTTCCGCGCCATCCGCATCCGGCTGCCGGACCCACCCGGCGGCCCTCATGGACCGGCCCGCTGACCCACGCCCGCCCACTTGCCCCCGCGGCCGGCGGCCGGACCTGCCCGCTGACCTGCCCGGCCGCCTGCCGGGGCCGGCCCGCTGACCTCCGCGGCCGGGCCGGCCAGCGGGTAGGCTGGTGCGATGCTGCCGCTCCTGCCGTGACGCGCACACCCCGGCTGTGGGGCTGCTGACGGAGTCCGGCGTCATGAGTCTGAGGAGTGGGTCAACGTGATCGCGGCCACCGGCCTGGAACTGCGGGCTGGCGCGCAACTGCTGCTGGCTGACGCCACCTTTCAGATCAGCCCGGGCGACAAGGTTGGCCTGGTCGGCCGGAACGGTGCGGGCAAGACGACGCTGGCCCGGGTGCTGGCCGGGGAGGTGCTGCCGGCGGCTGGCACGGTCCAGCGCCGGGGGAGCATCGGGTATCTGCCGCAGGATTCCCGGGCCGGCGACCTGTCCGGGCTGGCGATGGACCGGGTGCTGTCCGCCCGCGGGCTGGATGAGGTGCGGTCCGGGATGCGCTCGGCCGAGCAGGCGATGGCCGACCCGAGCCCCGCTCGCCGCGACGCCGCGGTCAAGCGCTACGCGATGCTGGAAGAACGGCTGGTGGTGCTGGGCGGTTACGCCGCCGAGTCAGCGGCCGCCGCCATCGCCACCAGCCTGGGCCTGCCCGACCGGGTGCTCGGGCAGCCGCTGCAGACGCTGTCCGGCGGCCAGCGGCGGCGGGTGGAATTGGCCCGGATCCTGTTCTCCGGGGCGGGGACCCTGCTGCTTGACGAGCCGACCAACCACCTGGATGCCGACTCCATCGGCTGGCTGCGGGATCACCTGCGCGGGTTCCGCGGCGGGCTGGTGGTCATCAGCCACGACGCGCCGCTACTGGAAGCGGTGGTCGGCAAGGTGTTCCACCTGGATGCCGACCGGGCCGTGCTGGACATTTACAGCGTCGGCTGGCGGGCGTACCTGGCGCAGCGGGAGACCGACGCCCGCCGCCGCAAGCGGGAAGCGCAGAACGCCCAGCGGCAGGCGGCGGCCCTGCAGGCGCAGGCGGACAAGATGCGGGCGAAGGCGACCAAGGCCAGGGCCGCGCAGGGGATGGAGCGGCGGGCGCAGCGGCTGCTGGCCGGGGTGGCCGCCGAGCGGGGACCGGAGCGGGTGGCCCGGCTGCGGTTCCCGGTGCCCGCCCCGTGCGGCAAGCTGCCGCTGGCTGCGGCGGACCTATCCAAGTCCTACGGGTCGCTCGAGGTCTTCGCCGGGGTGGACATCGCGATCGACCGGGGGGCGCGGATCGTAGTGCTCGGCCTCAACGGGGCCGGCAAGACCACGCTGCTGCGGCTGCTCGCCGGGCTGGAGCCGCCCGATACCGGCGAGGTCACGCCGGGTCACGGGCTGCGCCTCGGGTACTACGCACAGGAGCACGAGACGCTGGCAGCCGACCGTAGCGTGCTGGAAAATCTGCTGTCGGCCGCGCCGAATCTGCCCGAAGCCGAACTGCGCCGGATTCTCGGCTCCTTCCTGTTCTCCGGTGACGCCGTGGGCAAGCCTGCCAGCGTGCTGTCCGGCGGGGAGAAGACCCGGCTGGCACTGGCACTGCTGGTAGTGTCCGGCGCCAACGTGCTGCTCCTGGACGAGCCGACCAACAACCTCGACCCGGCCAGCCGCGCCGAGATCCTGGCCGCGCTCCGGCGCTACCAGGGCGCGATCGTGCTGGTCACGCACGACGAGGGGGCGGTCGAGGCGCTGGCGCCGGAGCGGGTGATCCTGCTCCCGGACGGTGTCGAGGACGCCTGGAGCGAAGGGCTGGCCGACCTGGTCGCCCTCGCCTGAGGCCACCCGCCCGCCGAAAAGCAGTGATCATTTTACCGCCATCCGGGTAGCCGATCGGGTGGGTAATGAGTGATCATGGCGGGAGAAGCGGTAACGCAGCGACGGCTCCACTTCACCGGAGGTACGCGTGGCCGAGACCCTGAAGAAAGGCACCCGCGTCACTGGTGCCGACCGCGCCAAGCTGGCATCTGACCTGAAGAAGAGGTACGACGCAGGCGAGAGCATCCGCTCGCTGGCTGCCGCGACCGGCCGCTCCTACGGGTTCGTGCACCGCATCCTCACCGAGAACGGGGTGTCACTGCGCGGCCGCGGCGGCGCGACCCGCGGCAAGGCCCGCGCGCATCGCTGACCCGATGCCGCTGCCCGCCCCGGCCGAACTGGCACAGGCCGGGCTCCGGCTGGAACTGGACGCGCCGGTGCCGGGTGCGGCCACGGTCACCCTGTCCCGGCCGGAGCGGCGCAACGCAATGACCCCGGGCATGTGGCGGGGGCTGGCCGCGATCGGCCGTTCCCTGCCGCCCGGCGTCCGGCTGGTGGTGGTCCGAGGCGATGGGCCGGTCTTCTGCGCGGGTATCGACCTGCGGCTGCTAAAAGGCGAGCCAGTGCCGGGCGAGCAGCCCATCCCGGGCCCGGCCGACCCGGGTTTCGAGGACTGGATCGCATCCTGCCAGGAAGGTTTCGGGTGGCTGCATGACCCCTCGCTGGTATCGGTGGCCGCGGTGCAGGGGCATGCGATCGGCGCCGGCTTCCAGCTCGCCCTCGCCTGTGACCTGCGGATACTGACCGACGACGCGCGGCTGTGCATGCGCGAGCCCACCCTGGGCCTGGTGCCGGACCTGATGGGAACCAAGCCGCTGGTCGATGTGGCCGGGCTGCCGCGGGCACTGGAGCTGTGCCTGACCGGCCGCTCGGTGCCTGCCGCGGAAGCCCGCGAACTCCGGCTGGCCGAGCTGGTAGTGCCCGGCACCGAGCTGGATGCGGCGGTTACCGATCTGGCCACCGCCATCCTCGGCATCGAGCCGGCGACCGCCCGGGCGGTCAAGCGGCTGCTGGGCCAGGCGGCCGCCAACTCGCTGGCCGAGCAGGCCGCCGCCGAGCGCCGCAGCCAGGCGGAACTTCAGCGGGGCAAGCTCGCGTAGCGGGCCACCCCGTCATCCCAGGAGACTGCCAGCCGGCCCTGGGCGGCGAGCAGGTCCAGATGCAGCCGGGTCTCGATGACCGCGAGCATCTGGTTGAACGGATCCAGCTCCTCCAGATGCCGGCCCCGGCGGGTCCACCGCAGCGCCTGGGCCACCTGGTACCCGGTGACCGCACCGGCCGCGACCGCGTCCGCGCAGGCGGAGAACCGGTCATCGTGATGACGCAGCAGTTCGTCCACCCGGGCGTGGGTGCTCGCGGTGACCGGCCCGTGCGCCGGCAGCAGGCGCAGCTCCGGCATGGCCCGGACCAGCCGCAGCGACGCCAGGTAGTCGCCCAGCGCCTGCCGGGCCAGCACCGGCTCGAAGCCGATCGAGGGGGTAATGTGCGGCAGCACGTGGTCGCCTGCGAACAGCAGCCCGGATCCGGCGTCGGTGAACACAACGTGGCCCTGGGTGTGGCCGGGGGTGGGCACCACCCGCAGCGTCCGGTCGTCCAGTTCGATCTGCTGGCCCGGTGCCAGCCACTCGTCCGGCGCCTCCCAGCCAGGCGGCCGGTCGCGCGGGATCACACCGGACGCGCGCAGCCGGGCCAGCACCACCTCCGCACCACTCGCCATCAGCTGCCTGGCCTGCGGCTCGAGCGGCCGCGTGCCACCGGCCAGCAGCACCCGGATGGCTTCGGCCTCACCCGCGCCGAGGCTCACCTTGCTGCCGAACTCCCGCCGCAGCTGCACCGCCAGTGTGTAGTGATCCCGGTGGACATGGGTGACCAGGAAATGCCGGATGTCGCCAAGCCCGCCGCCGAGAGCTGCCAGCGCCGCGGCCAGCGCGGCCCGCGACTCCGCCAGTGCCCAGCCGCCGTCGATGAGGACCAGGCTGCGGGCCGTTTCGAGCACGTAGACGTTCACCGCCCGCAGCCCGTCGGTGGGCAGCGGCAGCGGAACCCGGTGCACCCCGGGTGCAACCGGGTAAGCGCCGGGCTCGGCCCAGTCGGCGGTGGGCGCCCTGGCTGGAGTGCTCACATCTGTCCTCCGGTCATCGGGCACCGCCTGTCCATGATCGCCTATCCCGGCCGGGGCCGCGCCAGCACCTGGGCGGAGCCAGGGCCGGGCCGGCCAGCCCCCGCCCGTTCACCCTCAGCTGACGTGGGAAGAGCAGCGGCCCGGCTGGTGTTGCTCCGGCATGTATTGGCACGCGATCGGCTCGTTCGCCCGCGACCGGTCGATCACCCAGCAGCGGCTCAAGCCGGGCACTGTCCGCCGGATCGCCTCCTACGCCCGCCCCTACCGGTGGACGCTGGCGGTGTTCCTGATCGGCACCTCGGTGTCGGCGGTGATCACGATCGCCGTGCCGCTGCTGCTCAAGACGCTGATCGACCGCGGCATCCTGCCCCGCAACACCGCTGTAGTCCTCTGGGTGGCCGGGCTGGTAGCAGCCCTCGCCCTGTTCAGCGCCCTGCTGTCGATCTGGCAGCGCTGGCTGTCGGCCCGGATCGGCGAGGGGCTCATCTACGACCTGCGCACCCAGGTGTTCGAGCACGTGCAGCGGCAGCCGATCGCCTTCTTCACCCGCGCTCAGACCGGATCGCTGGTCAGCCGGCTCAACAGCGACGTCATCGGCGCCCAGCAAGCGATCACATCCACCCTGTCCGGGGTGGTGTCGAACGTGCTGAGCCTGCTCCTGGTGCTCGGCGCCATGCTGTACCTGTCCTGGCTGGTGACAGTCGTCGCGCTGGTGCTGATCCCGATGTTCATCATCCCGGCCCGGCTGGTGGGCCGCCGCCTGCAGCGGCTGACCAGGGAGTCCATGCAGCTCGACGCCGAGATGGGCACCACCATGACCGAGCGGTTCAACGTCGCCGGGGCCATGCTGGTCAAGCTGTTCGGCCGCCCGCAGGACGAGGCGCACATCTTCGCCGGCCGGGCGGCGCGGGTGCGGGACATCGGGGTGGTCACCGCCATGTACGGCAGTGCCCTGTTCATCGCCCTCACCCTGCTCGCCTCCCTGGCCACCGCGGTGGTCTACGGGCTCGGCGGCGCCCTGGTCATCCACGGCACCTTCCAGCTGGGCACGCTGGTCGCCCTGACCGCGCTGCTGGCCCGGCTGTACGGGCCGATCACCTCGCTGTCCAACGTGCAGGTGGACGTCATGACCGCGCTGGTCAGCTTCGACCGGGTGTTTGAGGTGCTGGATCTGAAGCCGCTCATCGAAGAGCGCCCGGGCGCCATCGCGCTGCCCGGGCCGGCCAGCAGCAATGGCCACCGGGCCACAGCGCCCGAGGTGACGTTCGACCACGTCTCGTTCCGCTACCCGGTCGCCAGCGAGGTGTCGCTCGCCTCGCTGGAGTCGATCGCCCTGCCGGTGCCCGAGCGGCCGGGCGGCAGCCAGGACGTGCTCCGGGACATCAGCTTCACCGCCCCGGCGGGCCAGCTCACGGCGCTGGTCGGGCCGTCCGGCGCGGGCAAGACCACCATCACCCACCTGGTCGCCCGGCTCTACGACCCGAACGCGGGGTCGGTCCGGATCGGCGGCCACGACCTGCGCGACATCACCCTGAACTCGCTGCACGACGCGGTGGGCGTGGTCACCCAGGACGCGCACATGTTCCACGACACGATCCGCGCCAACCTGGCCTACGCCCGGCCCGGCGCCAGCGAGGCCGAGCTGATCGAGGCGTGCCGGGCCGCCCAGATCTGGGAGCTGGTGGCCAGCCTGCCGGACGGCCTGGACACTGTGGTCGGTGACCGCGGGTACCGGCTGTCGGGCGGGGAGAAGCAGCGGCTGGCCATCGCCCGGCTGCTGCTGAAGGCGCCGTCGGTGGTGGTGCTCGACGAGGCCACCGCCCACCTGGACTCCGAGTCGGAGGTGGCGGTCAAGAACGCGCTGCGGACCGCGCTGGCCGGCCGGACCTCTCTGGTGATCGCGCACCGGCTGTCCACAATCCGGGAGGCCGACCAGATCCTGGTGATCGACCACGGCCAGGTTACCGAGCGGGGACGGCACGAGGATCTGCTCGCCAGCGGCGGACTGTACGCCGAGCTGTACCTGACCCAGTTCGCCAGCCAGGAACAGCAGCCCGCGGCGGTGACGGCGGCCGGCAACGGCGCCGGTCAGCCGGCCTCGGAGTGACCGGCCCGGAGCAGGTCATCCCCGGCGATCCGCTCGCCCCTTGCCACCTGGCCCGTCACCGCTGGCCACGCCCCGCGGGCCGGTCCGCGCGGCCAGCCGGGCGGCGGCAGTGACCCGGTGAGTGGGTATCGAGGTTGAGCGCGGCCTGGATGAGCGGCACGTGGCTGAACGCCTGCGGCGTGTTCCCCACCTGCCGCTGGTAACGGGGGTCGTATTCCTCGCTGAGCAGCCCCACGTCGTTGCGCAGCGCCAGCAGCCGCTCGAACAGCTCACTCGCCTGATCCCGCCTGCCGATCAGGTCCAGCGCGTTGACCAGCCAGAAACTGCAGGCCAGAAACGCGCCTTCGGAGCCGGGCAGGCCATCCACCGCCGATTGCTGGCCACCGGCTGACTGCGGCAGGCCATACCGGCGCAGCAGGCCGCCGACGGTCAGCTCACGCTGGATCACCTCGACAGTAGAGATCGCCCGCGGATCGTCCGGCGGCAGGAATCCCACTTCGAGCATGAGCAGCACCGCGGCATCAAGCTCCCGCGAGCCGTAGTACTGCGTGAACGCGCCGATGCCGGAGTCATAGCCGCGCTGGCAGACCTGGTCGTGAATCTGGTCCCGGATCTCCCGCCACAGGCCGGCGGGGCCGGGCAGGCCCTGCTCGGTGGCATGCACCGCGCGGTCGAACGCCACCCAGGCCATGATCTTGGAGTGCACGAAATGCCGGCGCGGGCCGCGGACCTCCCAGATGCCCTCGTCCGGCTGGTCCCAGTTCTTCGCGAGGAAACCCAGCAGCAGCCGCTGGAGGGCCCAGGCGTGCCGGTCGTAGCCGGTCCCGGCCCGCCGGCCCAGCGACATCGCGTCGATAACCTCGCCGAAGACGTCGAGCTGGCGCTGGTTGACCGCGGCGTTGCCGATCCGCACCGGCACCGAGCCCTCATAGCCGGGCAGCCAGTCGGCCTCCCATTCGGGCAGCCGCCGCTCACCGGCGACCCCGTACATGATCTGCACGTCCCGCGGCTGCCCGGCGATGGCCCGCTCCAGCCAGGCCCGCCAGGCGATCGCCTCCTCGGTGTAACCGGTGCGCAGCAGCGCTTCCAGGGTGATGGTGGCATCCCGCAGCCAGCAGTAGCGGTAGTCCCAGTTGCGGGTACCGCCGATGTCCTCGGGCAGGGAGGTGGTGGCCGCCGCCACGATGCCGCCGGTCGGCGCGTAGGTGAGCGCTTTCAGGGTGATCAGCGAGCGGATGACCGCCTCCCGGTGCGGGCCGCGGTAGGTGCACCGGGCGGACCAGTTCTGCCAGAACCGGCGGGTGTCCGCCAGTGCCTGCGGCGCATCCACCGGATCGTGCTGCTGCTGGTGTGATGGCAGCCAGCCCAGCACGAACGGCACCCGCTCACCGCCGGTCACGGTGAACGTCGCCGTGTGGGCAAGATCGCGGCCGGCCAGCGCGACCGGGGTGGTGAGCCACAGGCTGTCCGGCCCGGCGATCGCGGCGATCTGCGTCTCCAGCCGCCGCACCCAGGGCACGATCTGCCCGTAACCGAACCGGATCCGCAGCACGCACTCCATGTCGACCGAGCCCTCGACGCCTTCCACCAGCCGGATCAGCACCGGTGGCGCGCTATCCCGCGGCGGCATGAAATCGATCACCCGGGCGCTCCCGGTAGCGGTCCGCCAGGTGGTCTCCAGGATCAGCGTCTCGCCCTGGTAGCCGCGGCTTACCTCGGCCTGCCCGGCCGGGGCGATCCGCCACAGGCCGTGCGACTCACTCCCCAGCAGGCTCGCGAAGCAGGCGGGCGAGTCGAACCGGGGCAGGCACAGCCAGTCCAGCGAGCCATGCCGGCTTATCAGGGCCGCGGACTGCATGTCACCGATGAGCGCGTAGTCCTCGATCAGTCCGGCCACGGCGCCTCCAGGTCGAGCCCCTGCCTGCCGGTCAACCGTACCGGCAGGCGCCCGCCGCGGCGCTGGCACCGTGCCCCGGTCCCTAAGCTGGCACTCGTGCCAGCATCCAGGGTCCGGCCCGGGGCCCGCCGCGCCGCGGCGGGGGCGGCCCTGGCCGTGCTGACGGTGCTGGCCGCGGCCGGCTGTGCTTCCTTCAGCAAGGCCTTCGGCCAGCAGGAGGCAGTGGTCCAGTTCCAGCCGCAGACGCCCAACGCGGTCCGGCTCAGGGTCCGCGCCGCCTGCTCACATCTGCCGAATGCGGTGCCAGAGCCGCTGCCGACCGACCATCTGGCCTCAGATGTCCTGAACGACGTGCGGTACCGGGTCAACAACGCCAGCGACGGCGATCTGGCCAGGCTGCAGAGGTGCCTGCAGAAGTTCCCGGCGGTCGCCGGGATCGAGTTCAGCAGCCCGGGCGGCAGCTGATCGTGGGCGAACCGCCCCGCCGCCTGCCCGCCGGTTCGTATGCTCGGGATCCGTGACTCGCCCGCGGATTGCCGCCCGGGATCTTCTGCTTCACGGCGGATGCCTGGCTGCCGCTGTACTCGCGGTGACGGCACTGGCGGGCTGCGGCCTGGCTGGCGGGCCGGCCGCTACCCCGGCCGCTGCTGGCGGCCACCCGGCGCCGCTGGCGGCGGCTTCGGCCACCCCCGCGCCCGCTCCATCCGCGCCGCCCTGCCCAGCCCAGCCAGCTGGGTTTTCCTGCCCGATGCGGCTGCGGATCGCCGAGGTCAGGCGCTATCTGAGCCACCGCCCTGGGGTGACCGGGGTCGTGCTCAGGGACCGGGCCACTGGCGCGGTGTGGCGGAACAGGTACGCCGGTACCCAGATCTACATGGCATCGACCAGCAAGCTGGCGATGGCGGCCACCTTGCTGCTGCAGAACGCGGCCGGGGTCATCCACCTGTCGCCCGCCGACTGGGCGGTGATGTACCAGATGCTGCACGTCAGCTCGGATAACGCCGCCGACGACCTGTGGTTCAAGTACGGGGCCCCGTTCTACACCAGCTTCTTCCCGAAGATCGGCCTGGCCAGCGCCCAGTACCTGCCCCAGACCGGGGTGACCGGGCCGTACTGGGGCGAGATGACCTGCACGGCCGAGGACGAGAGCCGGCTGATCGGCTACGTGCTGGACGACCTGCCCGCCCCGCTGCGGAACTATCTGGTGTACCAGTTGCGGCATGTCGCGCAGGTGCAGCACTTCGGCGTCTGGGGCGCGGGCCTGGGCAACGAGCCGGGCAACAAGGACGGCTGGTCAGTGGAGAAGCCGGGCTGGATCATCGACTCGGTCGGCTTCGCCGGGCCGGGCGAGCAGTACACGCTGGCCATGATGAACTCGCTGAACGGCCAGGGTGATTACACCGACGGGACGCAGACGCTGACCCAGGTAGCGGCGCTGCTGTTGCGCGGGCACCACGTCCCGGCGCCGCGGGTGAGCGCCACCCCGTAGCACCACCGAAGTTGCATCCGCCGGTCTCCCGTGGCATATTTACCTATTAAGTTGATCGGAAAGGTGGAATAGATGCGGAAGGCGCTTGTCACGGCCCTGGTGGCGGCGATGACGATAGCGGCAGCCGGATGCAGTTCGGCGTCGGCGACGGGGTCAGCCGGCGCGCCGGTGGTGCTGCGGCTGGGTTTCCAGGCCAACATCACGCACGAGCCGGCGCTGGTCGGGCTGGCGAAGGGGTTCTTCGCCAAGGAATTGGGCAAGAACGTCACGCTGAAACCGACCGTGTTCAGCTCGGGCACGGAGGAGACCACCGCACTGCTGGCCGGCCAGCTGGACGCCGCCTACGTCGGCCCCAACCCGGCGATCAACGCCTGGTCGAAGTCGAACGGAACGGCAATCAAGATCATCTCCGGAGCGGCCTCTGGCGGCGCATCGCTGGTGGTCAAGCACGGCATCACCAGTCCCGCCCAGCTCAAGGGGAAGTCGCTGGCCACGCCGTCGCTGGGCAACACCCAGGACGTCGCGCTCCGCTACTGGCTGAAGCAGCACGGGCTGGTCACCACCCCGACCGGCGGCGGCGATGTCGCGATCAAGCCCATCAAGCCGAATTCCGCCGCGGTGCTGGAGTTCAAGTCGGGCCAGATTGATGGTGGCTGGGAGCCGGAGCCTTACGCGACCGAGATGGTGCTCGACGGCGGAACCCGGCTGGTGAACGAGGCCAGCCTGTGGCCTGGTGGCCAGTTCGTCACCACCGATCTGGTGGTCAGCCAGTCCTTCCTCAAGGCCCACCCGAGCACGGTCAACGGGCTGCTCAAGGGCCAGATCCAGGCGAACAGCTATATCAGCGCCAACCCGTCCGCAGCGGCCCAGGCGGCCAACGGCGAGCTGACCACGCTGCTGGGCAAGGGGCTGTCGAGCAGCGTGCTGACCGCATCGCTCAAGTACATCACCTTCACCAACGACCCGCAGGCGGCCACGCTCAGCACGGACGCCCAGCACGCGGTTGCGGTCGGCCTGCTGAAACCGGTCAGCCTGACCGGCATCTATGACCTGGGACCGCTCAATACCCTGCTGAAGGCGGATGGGCAGCCACAGGTGGCTTCATGAGTGTCGCCCATCGCGACGGTGCTGCGCCCCCGGGAGCTGTCCCGGGGGCGCCAGCCCGTTTGCATGCAGGTATGAGCAGCAGTGGCCAGCCAGCCGCGATCACCGTCACGGAGGTGTCCAAGGTCTTCGGCCGCGGCGAATCCGCGCTGCTCGCCCTGGACCGGCTCTCGCTCGAGGTAGCGCCGGGTGAGTTCGTCTGCCTCATCGGCGCCTCCGGC
>Ga0306920_100001442_pt1 | contig 29493 bp, 26 predicted proteins | sample flu12Cox44000170_FD_204666 | JGI IMG/M metagenome (GOLD analysis project Ga0306920, IMG submission 204666) | Lab enrichment of tropical soil microbial communities from Luquillo Experimental Forest, Puerto Rico - flux4day.12C.oxic.44.000.170 (v2)... | ecosystem: Environmental > Terrestrial >... | reverse complement strand
CCGGAAGCTATGCCGATATTCGATCGCCAGGTTCACGCCTATGAACGCAACCATCCGGGCCGCCCCTGGGTCGGGACCTTGCAGGGGCCGGCCGAGGCCACCGGCGACCAGATGGTGGCCGCGATGGACGAGGTCGGGGTCGATGGTGCTGTTCTGGTCTCGCCGTTCAGCATGTACCGCTACGATGCGGGCTATGCCCTCGAGGTCTTCGCCAAGCACCCGACCCGGTTCCGGCTGGTAAAGCCGGTCGATCCGACCGACCCTAAGGTAGCCGATACGATCGCCGACTGGGCGTCGACCAAGGGCACGGTCGGCATCCGGGTGTTCTTGCGGGATACCGCTTCAACCGATCCCGCCGACCCCGCAATCAACCGTGTCCTCGCCGAGGCGGGGCGGCATTCGCTGCCGGTCAACCTAGCGTGCACCGGGCGTCTGGAGCAGGCCGGCCAGCTGGCGGCGCGCAACCCGAACACGCAGCTGGTGATCGACCATCTCGGGCTGCAACAGCCGCCCGCACCGCCGGCCCCGCCGCAGCCCTTTGCCGAATTGCCGAAGGTGCTGGCGCTGGCCGCGCAGCCCAACATCGCGATCAAGATCAGCGGCGCCTGCACGTTGTCGCACGAGCCTTTCCCTTACAATGACATCTGGGACCCGCTCGAGCGCATCTTCGATGCGTTTGGCCTCAACCGCTGCATGTGGGGCACCGACTGGACCCGCGCGGTGGCGTTGTTGACCTACAAGCAGGGTGTCGATGCATTTCGCGTCACGGACCGACTGTCCGACAGCGATCGCGCCGCCTTGATGGGTGACACGCTGGCGCGGGTCTACAACTGGTCTTCGAGAGCCTGATCCGCCGCCGCTTCCCGACGGCGCGGCGCCCTCATTCCGCCATGCACTTCGGCGACGATTTCGAAGGACCGTTTGCGCTTGTCGTGGTCGAAGATGTTGGCGGTCACCATCAGCTCATCGGCGCCGGTGCGGCGGATGAAATCGTCGAGGCCGTCGCGCACGGTGTCGGGGCCGCCAATGATCGCGCAGCCCAAAGCATCGGCGAGGATGGCGCGGGCCTGCGGATCAAGACGGGCTTCGAAATTGACGACTGGCGGCGGCACCCGGCCGCGCCGCCCGACCCGGTTGTTCAGCGAGGATTGCTGCAATGACGAGAACAGAAACCGCGCCTTGTCATCCGATTCCGCGGCGACGACGACGACCCCGAGCATAACGTGCGGCAGCGCGAGCTGTGCCGAGGGGCGGAAGCGCTCGCGGTAGATCTGCATCGCCGGCATCATCATCGCCGGCGCAAAATGCGAGGCGAAGGCAAACGGCAGACCCAAATAGGCGGCGAGCTGCGCGCCATAAGTGCTCGATCCGAGGATCCAGACCGGCACCTCCAGCCCGGCGCCGGGGACCGCCTGCACCGCCTGACCCGGTTGCGCCGGCTGGAAATAGCTCATCACCTCGACAACGTCGCGCGGGAAATCCTCGACGTCGCCATAGAGGTTGCGGCGGATGGCCTGGTTGGTGATCTGATCCGACCCCGGCGCGCGGCCGAGACCGAGCTCGACCCGCCCGGGATGGAGCGCGGCGAGCGTGCCGAATTGTTCGGCGATGACCAGCGGCGCGTGGTTCGGCAGCATGATGCCGCCCGCCCCGATCTTTATCGTCTTCGTACCGGTGGCGACATGAGCCAGCGCCACCGCGGTCGCCGCACTCGCGATCCCCGGGAGGTTGTGGTGCTCGGCCATCCAAAACCGCCGGTAGCCGAGCGCCTCGACGTGGCGCGCTAGGTCGAGCGAATTACGCAGCGACTGCCCGGCGCTGCCGCCTTCGACGATCGGGGAAAGATCGAGAACCGAGAGCGGGACCATCGGGTGACGATTTAACCTGCCCCGACGGGCAGCTTGCGGAGAAACCCGGTGCGCTGGACGGCACCCGCCGCCATGAATTGGGCATCCTGGCCACCGAGGATAAAGCGCGCCCCCATGTCGATATAGTGCGGCATGATGGTCTCGTTGTAGACCCCGGCCATCCCGGGAAATTTGCCGTGTTTGCGCGCCGCCGCAATCATCCGGCGATAGGCTTGGCCGACCCGCTCGTTGCCGAAATCGCCATGGATGCCCATCTCGGCGCACAAATCGTTGGTACCGATCAGCAGCACATCGACTCCCGGCACTGCCGCGATCTCCTCGGCATTGGCGATCGCCGTCGGCGTCTCCAGCATGACGATCGTCAGATTAGCGGCGTTGAGTGCGGCGGCGGCCTCCGACGAGCTCGCCGAGCGCAGCCCGTAATGCGGTCCGATGCCCCCCATCGAGCGGTGGCCGACCGGCGGGTATTTGAGCCGGTTCACCACCTCTTTCGCCTCCGCCGCGTTATCGACATGCGGCATGACGATGCCGAGCGCGCCATTGTCCAAGGCCCGCGTGGCGATCGCGTATTCGCCGTTCGGCACCCGAGCGATCGGCGCGATGCCGGCGTCGAGTGCTGCGGTCGATATCTGCGCGCAGGCTTCGAGCGACATCACGCCATGCTCCATGTCGAGAAACAGCCAGTCGAAGCCGGCCACCGCCATCGCCTTGGCGATCTCGACGCTGCGCGTCATGCGCACCCCGACGCCGAGCGACAATTGGCCTTGCTCGAGCTTTTCGCGGGCGACATTGCGGACGGTGGCGGGCATCGGCGGTTCTCCGTTAAATTCCCTCGGAGGTTTGGCGAATGAAAATCGGTAATGTCAAGAGCTACCGACCCCGCACGGGCCGGGCTGGCGCAGCGCAAGGGAGAGTGCGATGAAATCGGCATATGGACGGCAGACCCCGCCGCCCGACTATGAGCTGACCTGCGTCGAGGCTGGGAGCCCGATGGGTGAGCTGTTGCGGCGATATTGGCAGCCGGTCTGCACATCGGACGAGCTCGGCGGCCTGCCGCGCAAGGAAAAGCTGCTGTGCGAGGAGATTGTCGTGTTTCGCGACAAGAAGGGGCGGGTCGGCGCCCTCGACCCGCATTGCGCTCATCGCGGCACCTCGCTCGAATGGGGCCGCATCGAGGAGGAGGGGCTGCGGTGCTGCTATCACGGCTGGCTCTACGATACGCAAGGCCAGTGCATCGACATGCCGTGCGAGACCGAGGAGTTCCGCACGGCGATGGATGTATGGCAGCCGGCCTATCCGACGACCGAATATGGCGGGCTCGTTTTCGTCTATATGGGCCCGCCCAACACCGAACCGCTGGTCCCTCGCTTCGACATCATCGACCCCGATCGCGGCGAGGATGTCGCACTGCGCGGCATGCGGCTGTGGGGCGACTACGCGGTCGGGATGGTCAAAGACTGCAACTGGCTGCAGCACTATGAGAACATCGTCGACCCCTACCACCTGTTGATGCTGCACCAGTGGATCAGTGGCGAGCAGTTCGACGGCGCGCTGATGCAGGGTAAGGCCACGATCGGCTGGGAAAAGACGTCGCTCGGCGTGCGCTACAACCTGATCAAGGACCTGCCGAACGGCAACCGCATGGTGCGCCACGCCGAGTGCATCGCGCCGAACATGTTCATCATCCCGAGCATCCGCGAGCCTGGGACGGCGCCAAAGCGCAAAGAGCGCGGCACCGAGCTGTCATGGGCCGTGCCGATCGACAACGAGCATGTGCGCGGCATCAGCATCGTCGCCTGGCCGCTCGAGAATGGCGAGCCGAAGCCCGACTGGAAGCCCGGGACCGACACGATCGCCGACATCCGGCCGGGCTCGTTCCTCAAACGCAGCTACGAGGAGCGCCAGCGCAAACCCGATGATCTCGAGGCGCAGGAAGGCCAGCGGACGATCGCCGTGCACGCGCTGGAAAATCTTGCCACGTCCGACACGGGCATCACGATGCTGCGGCGCTTGTTGCGTGAGCAGATCAAGCGTGTCGAGGATGGCCTCGATCCGATCAACGTCATTCGCGACCCGTCGGCGAACCAGCGGATCCCCACCGGCGCCTGGAACACGATCCTGTCGCCGGCGGAAGGCGCTGCACTGCCCTACAGCGAAGACCTCTGATGCAACGCACGCACCGGCGCGCGGCTTGCAGCGATCCGATGTCCGATGCGAGCAGTCCCCCCCTCACCCGCCCCTCCCCCCGAATTGCGAGGCCATTGGGGAGAGGGCTAGTGAACGGGAATCCGCACCTTCATCTCGGTGATGCCGTGGATCAGGTTTGAGTAGGCGCGCTTCGGCTTCTCCACGACCTCGATCGGCGGGAAGCGTTTGAGGATTTCCTCCCACAGGATCGTCAGCTGCATCTCCGCCAGCCGGTTGCCGACGCAGCGGTGAATGCCGAACCCGAACGAGAGATGCCGGCGGGGGCGCGGCCGGTCGATGATAAAACGGTCCGGGTCCTCGATCTCGTCGGGATCACGGTTGCCTGAGATGTACCACATCGCGACCTTGTCGCCCTTCCTGATGTGCTTGCCGTTCAACTCGGGGTCGCACAGCGCAGTGCGGCGCATGTGTACGACCGGCGATTGATAGCGGATGATTTCCGGCACCATCTTCGGGATCAGATCGGGATTGGCGCGCAGTTTCGCGTATTGCTCGGGGAACTGGTTCAGGAACCACAATCCGCCGCTGATCGAGTTGCGCGTCGTGTCATTGCCGCCGACGAGCAGCAGCAGCAGGTTGCCCATGAACTCCTGCGGCCGCGACGGCAGGTCGCGTGTCGCCTCGCCGTGCGCCAGCATCGAGATCAGATCGAATTTCGGCGGCTGCTTCTGGCGAACTTTCCAGACCTCGGCGAAGTAGGCGAGCATTTCCTGCAGCACGGCGTCGCGCTTTTCCTCTGAATCGATCTCCGTCCCGGCGCGCGTGTTGACCGTGCTGACATTGGACCAGCGGGTCAGTGTCCGACGCTCCTCGAACGGGAAGTCGAACAAGGTCGACAGCATCTGCGTCGTCAGCTCGATCGAGACGCGATCGACCCAGTCGAACACCTCGCCGCGCGGCAGCCCTTCCAGGATGCGGATCGCCCGCTCGCGGATCGTGTCGGACATTTTCGCCAGGTTCGGCGGCGCGACGATCGGCGAGACTATCTTGCGTTGCTCGTCGTGCCGCGGCGGGTCCATCGCGATGAAGCTTTCCTTACGGTACTCGAGGGGGACGTCTTTCAGCGTGATGCCCCCGAACGCGGCGTCGGAGGAGTAGATCTGGTGAGACGTGTCGACGGCCATGATGTCCCGGTAGCGGGTCACCGACCAGTATCGACCGTAGAGAGGGCTGTCACAGAAGTGCACTGGATCGTCGCGCCGCAGCCGCGCGAAGAAGCCATGCCAGGTGTCTTCAGAAAAAAGGTATGGGTTGCTGACGTCGATCTCGTCGAGCGGTACCGACCAGGGATCGCGATCCGCCTCGGCCTTGAAGTCGATCCCGCTCCGCACCGAGGCGACGATATCGTTCATCGGTTTCTCCTGCCGCTATTCCCGTGGCGGAATGCCCGCGATCATCGAACGCGACCTTCGACCGATGAAAATAGAGCTCGAGTTCCCGACTTGCCAGCGGGGCGAGGCGCCCCGCTCAAACCTGCGAGCCGGCCTGTCAACGGCCCTTTAGGAACGCGAGGACCAACGCGGTCCACTCGGGGCGGCCAGTGCCCACTATATGCTGAAGATGTCTGAGAGCATACTCCGGCGGCACCGACGCGGCCTGGCGCACCGCGCATTGACGGAGGAGAGGGATGAGCGATCAGCAAACCTTGGTGCGGCTCTGGGAGGAGCATGTCCGGTACGAGTTCGAAACCAAGAACACCGACGACACGATCGCGACGATGGTCGAGGACGCCTATGTCAACCACGTCCCGGTCATGACCGGCGGTGTTGGCAAGCCCGAATTGCGGAAGTTTTACTCGACGCACTTCATCCCACAAATGCCGCCCGATCTCGAGATGACCACGGTCTCGCGAACGATCGGAACTGATCGGCTCGTCGAAGAGATGGTGCTCAAATTCACCCACACCGTGGAGATCGACTGGATGTTGCCGCGGATCGCGCCGACCGGCCGGCGGGTCGAGGTGGCGCTGGTCGTCGTCGTCCATTTCCGCGACGGTAAGGTCGCCCATGAGCACATCTACTGGGACCAGGCCTCGGTGCTGGTGCAGCTCGGTGTGATCGACCCCAAGGGGCTTCCCGTGGCCGGCGCCGAGAGCGCGCGCAAAGTACTGGACCCGCACCTCCCGGCATACCAATTCCATCAATAGGCTAAATGATCTTTCTCTCTCTGAAGTCGTCGATCTGCGCCGGACTGTAGCCGAGCCGCGCGAGCACTTCGTCGTTATGCGCCCCGAGTTTGGGGGCGACCCCAATCTTTGCCGGGGTCTCCGAGAACTGCCAGGGCGAACCGTGGACCTTGAGACGTTTACCGTGTTCCGGGTAGTCGATTTCGGCGACATAGCCATTGGCCACTACGTCCGGGTCGCTGGATGCTTCGAGCAGGGTGTTGATCGGCGCCGCGACGATATCGGCGGCCCGCAGCTTGGCCACCCAATCGTCGCGCGAGCCGGTCGCGAACAGCTCGTCGAGCATGCGCAACAAGGCCGACCGCTTTTCTTCGGACGACACGATAACCCCGAGATCGCCAAAGCCGGCCTTTTCGAGGGCCTCGTGAAAGCCGAGTGCCGCCGTTGCGTCGCGCCATTTGCGCGCACCATTCAGCTGGAACACCAGCGGCTTGCCGTCGCGGTCGTTAAAGCTGGCGCTGAGCCCCGGGCGTTGCGGCGTGCCGGTGACGCGGGCCTGGCCGGTGACGGGGTTGCGGTTGCGCCACATCGCCGTCGTCAGGGTCCAGCCCATCAGCCGGATCTGGCCGCCGAGCAACGAGCAGTCGACCTTCTGGCCGATACCCGTAGCCCTTGCGTGGGTGAGTGCCGCCAGTGCTCCGCCAAAAGCCAGGATCGCGCAGGTCTCGTCGGCGACCGAGACGATGCCGGTCTTTAACGGCTGGCCCGGGGTCGAGTAGGCTTCGGCGATGCCGCCCAATGCCTGCGCCATCGAGTCGGTCCCCGGCAGATCGGCATTTGGACCGTTGGGGCCGTAGCCCGAGACCGACACATAGACAAGACTCGGATTGGCCTTGCGAAGCTCCTCGTAGCCGAAGCCGTTCTTCTCCGCCGCCCCGGGGCGGAAGTTCTGCCCGAAGATGTCGGCGGCCGCGACCAATTTGCGGAGGATCTCGCGGCCTTCCGCCGTCTTCAGGTTCAGCGTGACACTTTTGACGCCGCGGTTGTTGGTCTCGAAATAGGTGCTCGGTAATCCGGGCAAAACGGTCGAGCCGCGCGAATTGTCGCCCGTCTCCGGCACTTCGATCTTGATCACCTCGGCGCCGAGATCCGCCATCAGCATGTAGGGCACCGTGCCGGCCTGTGCGGTCGAGCAGGCGACCACCTTCACACCCTGAAGCGGACCGTGTGGCTCTGTCATGGCGAGTGCCCTCCTGTCTAGTCCCGGTATCTGATCCTACGCGTCGGACGTCAGAAAGGGGATTAGTTGCGTAAGCCGGATGCTTTTCGATTCGCGTCTCGCACTGTCGAGCCCATCAAATTGGCGGATGTAATCGGCCCGAACATGTACACCGAAGCTTCGTCGCCTGCGGCTCTATCCGCGGAGCTTCGCAGCGTCGTCACCGCCTCAAGATAGAATAACTTGCCGTATGAGCAGGAGATTGCTACCGCCTGGTCCCGATGATTTGGGGGACCTCGACGCGAGATCGAGAGGGCCGGAAGTCGCTCGGGCACCACCTGGGCGCGGTGATGCGGCTGTTGCCGGTGCTCGTTCTCGCCGCCTGCGCCCAGCAGAGTGGTCCGGGCGGCCGGATCGAAATCGGTGCCGAGGGTTGGCGGAGACCGACGCACTACTATCCGCCGCCGGGCCCACCGGAGGATCCCTGGGGTCCCTATGTCCGTGAGGCCTCGGCTCGCTTCAGCGTGCCCGGGCACTGGGTGCGGGCAGTGATGCACCAGGAATCGGGCGGTCAGCAACAGGCGACCTCGTCGGCGGGTGCTATCGGACTGATGCAGGTGATGCCGGCCACCTACGAGGGGCTGCGGGTGCGCTACCAGCTCGGCGACGATCCCTACGACCCGCACAACAACATTCTGGCAGGTACTGCCTATATGCGTGAAATGTACGACCGGTTCGGCTCGCCCGGGTTTCTGGCCGCCTACAACGCGGGGCCCGATCGGGTCGACAATTACCTCGCCGGACGAGCAACCCTGCCGGGTGAGACGGTCAATTACGTTGCCGCGATCGCGCCCAATCTCGGGACCGAAGTGCCGAAGTCTGGGCCGTTTGCCGTCTATGCCTCGGCGCGCACCGGCCGGGCGCAGCGCCCGACCATCGCCAGCCTGGCGGCGGGATGCGACTTGAACGCCGCTTATGATCCGAGCCACCCATGCACGTCTCTGGAGCGGGCGTCCAAGGAACCGGCGCCGATCCAGACGGCGCTGGTTCCGCAGCTGGGTGTCGGCGGTTGCGACCTGAATGCGGCCTACGATCCGAACCATCCCTGCACAGCGCTGCCGCAGACCGCGTCCGTCTCGTCGCCAGCTCCGGTGCAGCGGGTTGCGGCGGCCGTCTCGGCTCCGGCTTCCGTCCAACATGTCGCGGCGGCGAGCCCAAAGCCGGCCCCGTCCCATTTCTTGATAGCCTCGGCGATGGCCGAGCCGCTGCCGGCGCAGAAGCCCCCGCCGCCTCAGCGGCCGAGCCACTCCGCCGAGTCGGGCGGGGGATGGGCGATCCAGGTCGGGGCCTTTAAAGATCCCAGCCTCGCCCGTGCGGTGGCCGAGGGTGCCCGCGCGCAGGCGCCCGACCAGTTGCGCTCCGCCGCCCTCGCCGTCCAGCCGACGGCGCCCTTTGGCAACACGGTTCTCTACCGCGCGCGCCTCGCCAATCTGTCGGCGAGTGCCGCGGCGAATGCCTGCACCCGTCTCAACCAGCGCCAGCTGCCCTGCGTTGTGGTCCGCCCCACCGGCGCCTGACCGAAGTTTTCCGGAGGAAATAGCGGTCATCCGACGCAGCGGCGATAGACGATCTTCGGGTCTAGCTTGGTCCGGCCTGGATTTGCCAAACCGATCAGAAACTGAGAACCCGAGGATTTCCAAGCTACGCCGGAGACGACCGCCGAGCCCTCGCGCGCGCGTGCACGCGCGCAGGCTGGAGGGATCAGGACTAGGGCCTTGATATTTCTGATTTCAAATTTGGAATGCAGCAAATAGCAGCCGCGAAAGCGGATCATTAACCATTTCCAACATCATAGAGGTTCAGGGGGATGAATGAGCCGGGATTATATATTCACGATATGTTCGCGTCAACAATGGAAGGGGCTATTCCCCCAGCCGGGACGCCCCATTGGCGCTCGGTGCAGTAGCAGCCCGAGCTGGCGCGCGAACAACCGTGGACAAATGCCAGACCTCGTCGCCGGAAGGTTCGTCAAAAATCTGAGAACGCTGTTCGCGGGCGCGTCAGTTCACCCTGCTGCGGGTGTGTCCCGATAAAATTGACATACCTGTCGGCCTGTCCATCCTGTCGTTGTCGGTGGGGTGCTTTATCCCGCTCTGCGCACGATCTGCGGTAGACCACAATAAATGGAGGTCGATATGGTGAGGCTCGGTGGGGCGGCGTCGCCGACATACATCAGTGTATTCCGAGGACTCAAAGCGCATTTTCTTCAACATGGCATCGAGCTCGACTGGGTGCTCTACTCTGACTACGATGCCTTAGTCGAGGCATTTGTCAGGCGCGAGATTGATCTGGCGTGGAATGCTCCACTCGCCTATGTAAAGATCAAGCGTCGCCTCCAGGATGCTTGCCGGGTGGTGGCAATGCGCAATGTCGATGTCAATTTCACGACCCATCTTATCGCCCATGCGAGGTCGGGAATTACCACGGTCGGCGACCTCAACGGCAAACGGGTCGCTCTGGGGGCACGGGCGTCGATGCAGGCCGGGTTGTTGCCGTACTATTTCCTGCAGCAGCTAGGGCTCGACCCGGCGCATGGTTTGGCCGTCTGCAGCTTTTATGACGAGCGTCAGGGCGGCGCCCCGACAGATGAGCGCGATGTCGTGGAGCGGGTCGGCCGGCACGAGTATGATGCCGGTGCGGTGAGTGGGCGGACCCTCGAGGCTTTGCGGGCAGACGGGACACTGGCGCAAGAGGGTTTCCGGATCGTATGGTCTAGTCCCGGCTATAGCCATTGTTGTTTCACGGCTCACGGCGACATGGACCCGGCGTTGGTCGAAAAGATCACCCAAACCTTTGTTGCTATCGATGCGCGGGATCCCGCGGGCAAAGCGGTTCTGGCAGGCGAGGGGTGCAATGCCTTTGTACCGGGTATTACCACGGGCTGGGAGACCCTCGAAAAAGCCGCGGAACAAGCCCGGATTCTTTAACGTGGAGAGCCACTCCCGACCCCAATTCCGCGAACGAGCTGAGCGCCCTTGCGGAGGTGCTGTCTGCCGCTTATGCCCAATTCCCCTGCCATTCCGCCGCCGGAGGTCTCGCCGGCAATCATCCAAGTTGGCGACCTAACGTATATTTTTGACGCCGGAACGCAGATTTTGAGGGCGGAAAATCGCGTTTTTCCCTGCCGTCAGGGAAATGTGACGGGGTCAGCAAATCGCGCGACCCCGCCAAATGAGGTTCGAGCGCGCTAGGCCCGAGACGGGGTGTGCTTTGCCAGGAATTCCGCGACCCGCAGCTTGGCCGCGGTAAGAGCCGCCCCGGTCTTCCACTCCGGAATGAACTCGCAATTAGGGATCAGCTTCGCGACTTCCTCGGAGATCGGGTAGGGGTGCGCCTCGTCATTGCCTGCCAGCACCATGCACGGCGTGCGGATCATCTTCACGAAATCACGGTCGGCGCAATAGACAAAGCCCGGGGCGTAGAGGTTTCGGCAGAACGCATCCAGGACCGACTCGGTGGCTTCGGGATGGTCTTCGAGCGACTCGGCCCAGGCGTTGAACCGGGCCGGGCGGCCTTGCGCCATCGCACCAACACGGCCGATCGGCTGTGCCAGCACGGCGGATTGCACGCGTTCGGGGTGATGCTTGAGCATGTTGACGATGAACGAGCCGCCGATGCACTGGCCGTAGAGGTGGCAGCGGTCGATGCGCAAATGGTCGAGCAGTGCTATGTGGTCGGAGGTATAAGCGTCCCAGCTATCCAGCGCAGTGATCGGGGCGCGCGATTGGCCGCCCGCGTTGCGCTGGTCCATCGCGATCACCCGGTAGCTCGCCGCCCACTCGGTCGTGGGGTTGATCGGCGCGGAGGCTTGGCTCCATACCGCGATCGTCGATGCTAAGCCAGCCGGTGCGAAGGTCAGGATCGGAAAGCCCCGGCCGAACTCCTCGTAGTAGATGTGAGCGCCGTGGTGGTCAAAGCTCGGCATGTCGGTGTCCTTTCGTGATCTTTATGGCATGCTAGACGATCCCGCTCGCTAACAACAGGGCTTGGCTGCCATGGACGACACCGCGACGACGCTGCGCGAAGTCTCAGCAATCGAACGGCAAGCGCTCGAGCATGTGTGGATTCACAGCGCGCGCTGGCTCGACCTCGCCGAGCGCGACGGGCTCAAGGTCATGGTGCGCGGCGAGGGCTGCCGGTTGTTCGACGCGCAGGGCGGCTCCTATATCGACGGACTCTCCGGGCTCTACGTCGTCAATGTCGGCCACGGCCGCGCCGAAATCGGCGAGGCGATGGCGAAGCAAGCGTGCGAACTGGCCTATGTCTCCTCAGCGAGCTACACCAACCTCGCGGCGGTGCGGCTCGGCGACGTGCTCGCCGGGCTGACCCCCGGTGATTTGAACCGGTTCTTTTTCTGCTCAGGCGGCTCCGAAGCAATCGAAAGCGCGATGAAGATCGCCAAGCAGGTCCAGGCGATGCGTGGCTTCCCGAAGCGCTACAAGATCATCGCCCGGCGCGGCGGCTACCACGGTGCGACCTTTGGTGCGATGAGCATCACCTCCTCGCGTAGCGAGAAATTCTTCGGCCCGTTTATGTATGGGGTCAGTTTTGTCCCGTCGCCCAACCGCTACCGCAACGATTTCGGGGTCGAGGGCGAGGCGGGCGATCTGCTCTGCGCCGAGGCGATCGAGCAGGAGATCCTGACGCAAGGGCCCGATACGGTGGCGGCGGTGATCGGCGAGCCGGTCTCGGTGTCGAATTCGAACCATGTCCCCTCACCGCGCTACTGGCAGCGGGTGCGCGAGATTTGCGACAAGCATGGCGTGCTGCTGGTCATGGACGAGGTGATCAACGGCTTTGGCCGCACCGGGACGATGTTCGCGACCGAGCAGTTCGGCGTCGTGCCGGACCTGATGACGATGGCTAAGGGGCTGTCTTCGGGCTATGCGCCGATCGCCGCGGTGGCGGTCGGCGAGAGGCTGTTTGCCGAATTCAAGAAGCAGGACGTGGCACTCGCGCACCTGTTGACCTTTGGCGGCCAGGCGGTGTCGTGCGCCGCGGCGCTGAAGAACATCGAGATCCTGCAGCGCGAGGAGTTGCCGCAGCGCAGCGCCCAGCAAGGCAAATACCTGCTGGATCTGCTGCAGGAGCTGCGCTCGCATCCGACGGTCGGCGACGTACGCGGGCTCGGCCTGATGTGCGCTGTCGAGCTGGTCCAAGACAAGGCGACCAAGGAGCCGTTCGGCATCGGCCCGGCGGCGTCGGGTCATCCCTATATCCGTCGCCTGTTGCAGCTGACGGAAGAGCGTGGCTTGCTGACGCGGGTCTTTATGGCGCTCCAGCTATGTCCGCCGCTGGTCGTAAGCCGGGACGAGATCGACCAGATGGTGGCGGTCGTCGACGAGAGCCTGACGCTCGCCGAGCGCGAGTTCGGCTTCTCCTGAGATTGGAGGGAAAGATGAGCTACGAGCATATCCTGGTCGATAAGGAAGATGGCGTCGGGATCCTGACCCTAAACCGACCGGACAAGCTCAATGCGATGAACCGCAAGCTGGCGGGCGAGTTGCACGACGCGGTCAAGTCTATGGATGCCGATGACGCGATCGGCTGCATCGTCATCACCGGTGCGGGAACCCGGGCATTCTCGGCCGGTGGCGACATCCACGAGCAGCGCGAGGACGACCGCCGCCACACGCAGGAGGAGCTCGATGCGATCCGCCCGCCGCGCCGGGGCAGTTATGAGATCGCCGCCTCGGCGAAGCCGACGATAGGCATGATAAACGGCCTCGCTTATGGCGGCGCAGCGGTGCTCGCTTCCTCGCTCGACATGCGGGTCGGCTGTGAGGACAGCCGCTTTCGTTTTCTTGCGGCGGCCTATGGCCGGATCAACAGCACCTGGAGCCTGCCCAACCAAGTCGGCTGGCCGATCGCCAAGGAGCTGTTGTTTACGGCACGGGTTGTCGAGGCCGAGGAAGCCTACCGTATCGGGCTGTTGAACCACCTTGTATCGCGCGATCAGCTACTCGCCAAAACCATAGAGCTGGCGCGCACGATCGCCGGCAACAACCGCGCGGCGGTGATGGGCATCAAGACACTGCTGTTAAAGCAAATGACCCAGAGCCTCGAAGAGCAATGGGCCGAGGAGCGGCACTTCACGACACATGTCGTCCGCGGCGCCAAGGCCGAGGAGGCCTTCCCCGAGTTCATCGCCCGCCACGGCCGTCCCCTCGACTGAGGGGCGTCCGGGGTCTTGATCAGTCGACTTCGACGAGCTCGAGCGCTTCGCGGCTCGGGCCTTCGATCATCACCGCACGAGTGTCGCCGAGCGGGTAAGGCTTTTCGAGAAATTTGACGCCCTCGCCGCGCAATTTGTCGATCCACGCGTTGAGATCCTGGACGCTGAGCGCGATGTGGTCCTGCAGCTGCCCGCGCGAGCCGACGAGCGGTCGTTCGCCCTGATTGGCGTACCACATCATCGACACGTCGCCGAACTCGACGCCGGCGCGCGGGGTGCGGAACATGCCTTCGCGATTGAGCGCCGGCCAGGTGCGATCCGGCCCGCGGGTCGCGCCGCCTGCGGCCGCTGCCGGCGCATAGCCCGGCCGTATCGGCGCGTTCAGGTGCTTTTGATACCAACCGAGGGCGGCGATCGGATCCTCTTGATAGAGATGCACGTGGTTGAAGCGCTCGGCCGGGTGGTTCCCCGCATATTCGACAAGCGCGTTGTCGGGACCCCGCAGGTAAGAAAAACCGCCACCGCCGGCCGGTCCGAGACCTTTGGCCTTGGCCTCGGCAATCTGACCTTTGGTCAGCCCCAGCACATTGCCGACGTTGGGCCAGGTGTCACTGCTGATCAAAACCGAGCCGCCCTCGTCGGTCGTATAGAGGGGCAGCAGCTCGACCTCCGGCCGGGCCCGATAGGTCGCGAGGCTTTGGCGTGCATCGGTGACATGCCAGCCGAAATGCCAGATCGCACTCTGCGGCGCGGTCGACGGCGGGGTGTCGACCTTGGTGAACAGCACCAGGACGTCATTGGGGGATTCGAGCGCCGGAAAGCCGCCCCAGCTCCCCTTCGACGCGCTCGGGAACTGCCGGGTGTAGAATTCGATCGCGCGTTCCGGATCGACCGAGTTCAGATGCAAGTGATGAAAGCCGGGTGCTGCGAGCATATTGGCGAATCCTCCGTCCGCGAGCCGGCCTCCACTATGCGCTGATCACCCCCGGAATCAAACGACCGGACAACGCCTCGGTCACGCGCGGATCTCCTGGCGCTGGAAGACGATATAGCCGACCGCGAAGATCAGGATCATCGCAGCGATCAGCCCGGTGATCTGGGGCCACACCAGAATGAAGCTCTGCGAGGCCGGCAATGGTGCCCCGAGCAGCGCCCCGCGCAGCTGGCTGATAAACACTGGTCCGAGCGTTCGTGTCGCCGGTTGCAACAAGGCCAGCGCGATCTCAGCGTAGAGGGTGTTCGGCGAGATCCGATCCAGGGCCTGCGAGGTCTGGATGTAAGCCAGATTGGGACCGAACATGTCTTCCGGCGGACCGGCGATCAAGGTCGCCACAAGCGGTTTGATGATCAACGACCAGAAAAACGAGAATACGAGCCAAAGGCCCAACGCCGCCAGTGCTGCCGTCGCCGGCGCGCGAAACAGGATCGAGAACAAGAATGCGACCGCGAGCCACACACCCCCATAGGCTATGGTGGCGACAAGAAATCCCAGCATCCGGACCAGCTCTTCGCCGCTCGGCGGCAACCCCAGGCGCAGGAAGCCCACGCCCAACACGAGAAGCCACAGCGAGAGCAGTGCGATCGCCAATGTCAGGAGTCGAGCGAGGAATTTTCCGAGCAGCAAAGCGTCGCGATAGATCGGCTGCGCCAGGATTCGGCTCATGGTCCGTTGATTGAACTCTGCATTGACCGCATCGAATCCCAATGCGATCGCGATTATCGGCGTCACCAGCCCGACCGTGTCGATAAACGAAAACGGGACCGGGTCCGGCGCCATTGTCAGCAGCCGAAGAAACAGGAACGGGCTCTGTCCAATCGATTCACGGATCGCCGTGGTGGAAAACCAAGCCAGAACGAGCGCTATCAGGAAGACCAGCGCCTCGATCACGACCATCCGAGCTCCGCTGAGCTGATCGGCGGCCTCCTTGGCAAGGACGATCCCGGTACCGGTAAAGGGCGAGCCGCTACGCCGCACGGCGGGCCTCGTCGAAATATCGGGTGTAGACTTCGTTGAGGCTGGGCTCGGCAAAACGAATCCCCGTCAGCTCGGACGACGGGGCAAGAAGGCGGGCGATTTCGGGCCGCAGATCGCGCTCGCAATCGACCCGATAGAGTTGCGGCGCCATCACCTGCACTCGCACCACACCCGGCATTCCGGCGAGACGATCGCGAATGCCGGCGCCGCGAACCTCGACATCGATCACGTGGCCGCCGCCGAGCACCCGTTGCGCCAAGTCGGTCACGCTGCCCGACAGCGCGATCCGCCCCTGATTGAACAGCGCCACGCGATCGCACACACTCTGCACCTGATCGAGATGATGCGACGACAACAGCACCGCGGTTCCGTCGTTCTTCAGCCCCCGTATCAGCTCCAAGAATTCCTGGGTGGAATGCGGATCCAAGGTCGCGGTGGGCTCATCGAGGATGGCGATACCGGGCCGTTTCATAAGAATCTCGGCCAAGCCGAGCCGCTGGCGCATACCCCGCGAGAAGGTGCCGACCCGCTCGCGACCGACATCGGGGAGTCCGACCCTCGCCAGCGCCTCGGTGAACCGCTCATCGATCTCGCGGCGCGACAATCCGGCCAGCCGCCCGGTATAGGCAAGGTTGTCACGCGCCGACAGACCATCGTAGAAGCCCACCGAGTCGGGGAGATAACCGACCCGACGCTTGACCTCGAGCGGCTCGCGCAACGGGTCGAACCCGGCGACCTCGGCACGCCCTTCGGTCGGTTCGGTCAGCCCCAGCAGCATCAGAATCGTCGTCGTCTTGCCTGATCCGTTGGGCCCGAGAATGCCGACGATCTCGCCGGACTGAACCTCGAAGTCGACGTGATCAACGGCAAAGGTCGCCGAGTAACGCTTGGTCAACCCCTCGGCGCGGATCGCGACTTCGTCGGTCATCGTACCCTCGCTAGCGCCGGCCAAACCGGGCGACGGCGAAGACGACGACGAGCAAGGCCGCAGCGATGACGCCGATGCCGACGGCGCCCCACACCGTCGAGGTCAGGACCGTAATGCGGAAATTGGCGGATTCGGACTGTCCTCCGGCCGAGCTGGCGCGGATCGTCGTCTGATAATCTCCGGCAATGGCGCGGGCGGATGGCGTCAAACTCACCTTGATCGTCTGCGATTTACCGGCGCCGAGCTCGGGCAACTCCTTCGGGTCAAAGCTCGTCTTCCACCCTTCCGGTGCCGTTGCGCTGAATTCGATGTCGCGAGCCGCTTCGCTGCCGTCGTTCTTCGCTACCACGCTCAGCTGGCTGTCTTGGCCGGCATATGCTTCGCCGCTGAGCCGGCCGCCTTCGCCGGCGAGCGTCAAACGGGCTTGGCCGATTATGGTGATGCTGAGGTCGAGATCGGCGGACGCAGCCTCGCTCTTGGCGTGCAGCACGAGCTTGTGTTCGCCGGCCGGCGTATCGCGGGGCAATGCAACCGCGGCCTCGATGTCCTTCGACTTGCCGGCCTCGATCGGGATGCTGGTCAGCTGTTGGGTCCCGTAGGCCTCGGTAAACGTGACTTGGAAGTTCTTCGGCGTATCGGCGCTGAAATTGATCGTCGCGTCCCGCCCGCTGTCGTTGGCGACCGTGACCTTGAACTTGAACGAGGTGGTCGCGGTGCCGCGCAGCGCCGGGAAGCTCGTGGTGAGCTTGAGCTTTGCCGGCAGCTCTTGCCCGATCGTGACCGTGATCGGGAGCCTCAATGTGCTGGGTCCAGCCCGCGCTTCGACGAGGAATTGATAGTTGCCAGGGCCGATACCTGACGGCGGTTCGAGCCGCAGCTGCAGCTTTTCCTCGCTATCCGGCGCCACGTAGGCCGATTCGATCGGCTGACCGCCGCCGAGAACGGTCGCCTTCCATCCGCTCGCGACCTGCGGGACCGACAGCACCAGCTGCTGCGGCGGCAAATTGAAGTTGCGCAGCGACAGGTCGATCGTCGTGGTCTCGCCCGCTCGCACGGTGAGAGCAGGATACCGGGTCGTCAGATAGAGTCCGGTAACTCCGGAGGGTTTGTCGGCCGCACCCGCCTCGGCCGTCGCGGTGACAAGTACCAACACCGCGAGAAATTGCCGCCACATTCTCAACGCTCCAACCTTCGTTGCAGACGCTGATCCCAGCCGCAGCAGCGAGACTTGCGCGCGGCGGACCGAAAGCAGTAGTGGCGTGCTGAATACGCCAGCCGACCGGCGGTCTGAAATTAACAATTTTTCATGTTGCGGGAGACGACCGAGTCGAGCGGCTCAAAAGGGACTGCCGAGGTTGCGGGCGAGCCAACCTTCCTTGGGTACGCCGGGGCTGCCGGACCCCGTTACGAGGGCATAGCTGTCCTCATACCACTCGCTACCCGGGTAGTTGTAACCGAGAACTGCCGCATTGGCCTTAGCCTCGGCGGTGAGGCCAAGCGCCAAATCGCATTCGACAAGGCGCTCCAGCGCCTCGGGTACATGTGTTGTTGTCTGATAATTGTCGACGACGCGTTTGAACCGGTTCATAGCAGCCAGGTACTGGCCGCGCTTAAGGTAGTACCGGCCGATCTCCATTTCCTTGCCGGCCAGATGGTCGCGAGTAAAATCGAGTTTGAGCTTGGCGTCCCGTGCGTATTTGCTGTCGGGAAAACGACGCACCACGTCATCAAGTGCCTTCAAGGCTTGGTCCGTTATCTTTTGATCGCGGCCTACATCGGTGATTTGAACATAATAAGAAATCGCCTTCAAATAATAGGCATAAGCAACGTCGCGGTGACCGGGATGCAGCTGGATGAAACGATCCGCGGCAATCACTGCTTCGCCATAATTTCCCGCCTCATATTCGGCATAGGCTGCCATGATCTGGCTCTTCGTGGCCCAGACCGAGTAGGGATGCTGGCTCTCGACCTCGTCGAAGGTCTTGGCCGCAGCGGCATAACGCTCCTCGACCATCTCGTCCATCGCCGTATTGTAGAGGTCGTCGACCGGCTTTTCGACGTAGACGTCCTTCTTTGAGCCACCGCAGGCGACGAGAGCGGACGTCATGACCGCTACGCCGAGCCACCGGGGGAGGAATTTTGGACGCATCGGCACCGCAGGCAACCGAATTCAGATTCTGCTTACAGCACAGCGCATTGCACGAGAGTTAGGCTAAAACGCGAACTATACCCCAGAGAGACGCATTTCGCCCGGCTGAGCGAGAGGTCCAAAATCCGTGACACGACTCTGGCTAGTGTACCGCCAAGCCTCCGCGTCGGCAAACAGGGCCGCGAGCAAGCGCCTGGTATGGGCATGACCCGAGCGAACGCCGCAAAATCGCCCGATGATCGGACCACCGGCCAGAGAAAGATCGCCGAACGCGTCGAGCAGCTTGTGGCGAACGAACTCGTCCGCGTAACGCAGGCCGCCAGAGTTTAATATACGATCGCCGCTAACGACGACGACATTGTCGAGCGACCCGCCCCGACCAAAGCCCGCTGCACGCAAACGCTCCACTTCGTCGTGCAGGGCAAAGGTGCGCGCCCGACTGAGCTCTGCCTTGAATGTCGCAGCGTCGAAGACCACACAGATATCTTGTCGGCTGATCAGCGGGCTGGCGAAACTTATCTCGAAGCTCATCGAAAAGCCGTGATCGGGCAACAGTTCGACGGTTGCGCCATCGTCGACGACGCTCACGGGTTTGAGCACTTTTATCGCGCGTCGCGCCGCGTCCTGCTCGACGAACCCGGCACACTCGATCAGGAAAAGGAAGGGTGCCGCGCTGCCGTCCATGATCGGAACTTCCGGACCATCCAGTTCGACCACGGCGTTGTCGATCTCCGCGCCCGCCAGCGCCGCCATCAGGTGCTCGACTGTCCCGACGGTGATTCCTTCCCCATTGGACAGCACGGTGCAGCGCGCCGATTCGACCGTGTTGATCCAACTCGCCTGGATCTCTGCCCCGGCGTCGACGCGGCGGAACACGATTCCCGTGTCCGGCGCGGCCGGGAGCAGTCTCATCGTTACTCTTTGACCCGAATGAAGACCGATCCCCCGGCAACCGATACTCGTCTTTAGCGTCTGTTGCGACGCTGTCGTCAGTTCCCCCAACATGCGACAGACTTCTCGAAAGACCTCACCCCTGCACCTAAAATTAACCCGTGTCTCCGCACCGTCTCAAATCACTCTTTATTGCGGATTGTTACGCGTTAGCAGCGCCTCGTGCTCGAGGCGGGCCTCACGGCACCGCTTCGTCAATCCGAGACTTTCGGTGCAGCGGATAAAGTCAACTCCGCTGGAGATAGTGGGACACCTAATTCGCTTGACGGCGGAGAAAGGCAGGAATGTCGAGCAGATCCTCCTCCTTGCTCAGACCCGGCCGGTCCTCGGGTTCGAGCGGGGCCAGCCGTGGTGCGACCTGCTTTGCCGATTGGGAAGGCGGACGCGGAGCGGGTTCCGGCACAGCTGGTCGGGCGCGGCCTACTCCGGTCACCCTTTCGATCAGACTGGGCACCCGCCCCTTCGGTTTTGGCGCGGGCTCCTTGGCTGTCTGCGCCGGCGGAACCGCCGGCTGGGTCAACGCAACGGGGCGGGGGGCTCCTGCCTCCGCTGCCTTGGGAACCATGAACGAGCCGACGCGCATGGCTGCGTTCTCAGCCGCTTCCGCCGCCTGCGGTAGTTGTTCGCTGTCGTGCTCCGCCCGCAGCGGCTCGCCGCGCGGCGACTCCCGCGGACCATCGATCGGCGGGTGCGCGACGTTCTGAGTGAGTAGGGGCGAGGCATAGCCTGTTGCGGCTGCCTCGCGCAAAGGCGCGACGGACACCGCATCGCGGTTGCTGACCAAGCTGATCATCGGCCGGGTCTGGGAGCTCGCTTCCACGTCGATGCCGGTGGCGACGACCGATATGCGCATCTTACCCGAAAGCCGCTCATCGAATGTCGATCCGAAAATGATGTTGGCATCGGGGTCGACTTCTTCGCGGATGCGATTCGCCGCCTCATCGACCTCGAACAAAGTCATGTCCAAGCCCCCGGTGATGTTGATAAGAACGCCCTTTGCGCCCTTCATCGACACGTCTTCGAGCAACGGGTTCGAAATCGCCGCCTCGGCTGCGTCGATCGCTCGACGCTCGCCCTCGGCCTCACCAGTGCCCATCATTGCCTTGCCCATTTCCGCCATCACCGTGCGTATGTCGGCGAAATCTAGGTTGATCAATCCGGGCATGACCATCAGGTCGGTGACGCCCCGCACGCCAGAATGCAGGACGTCGTCAGCCATCTTGAACGCGTCGGCAAATGTCGTCCTTTCGTTGGCTATTCGAAACAAATTTTGATTGGGGATTATGATCAGCGTATCGACGAACTTCTGCAGCTCTTCGATCCCGAGCTCAGCGATTCGCATGCGATGGCTGCCCTCGAAGTGAAAGGGCTTGGTCACCACCCCGACGGTCAAAATCCCCGACTCACGACCAATGCGCGCGATCACCGGCGCCCCTCCCGTCCCGGTGCCGCCTCCCATTCCAGCGGTAATGAACACCATGTTAGAGCCCTGCATCGCCTCAAGGATCTCGTCGAGAGCTTCTTCCGCGGCGGCACGGCCAACATCCGGGCGCGAGCCGGCACCGAGGCCTCGAGTGACACCGACCCCAAGTTGGATCTTGCGGGGCGCGGTGGACTGCTGGAGCGCTTGAGCATCAGTGTTGCAAGCAACAAACTCGCACCCCACCAGGTTCGATCGGATCATATTGTTAACGGCATTCCCCCCAGCGCCTCCTACCCCGACGACGGTAATTCGAGGCTTCATCTCCTGCTCGTCTCTCGGAATGCTCAGATTGATCATGCGGTCCCCTCCGCTGCAAAGCAGCTCCAGTGCACCCGGTCCGGTCCGGGCTCCCCCCTCGCTGACTCGTGGCCGGGCGAGCGACAACGCCGAATTTGCCTCAAAAGTTCTCCCGCAGCCAGTGACCTAAGCGACCAAAGATCCGGTTCGGCGACCGCAGAGGGCTGTGTCCGCCGCGCGCCACCTCGGCCCGCTCCGATAATCCGAAGTGGAGGAGGCCGACGGTCGTCGAAAACGCTGGGCCACCGGTCGCTTCGGCCAAGCCTGCAACCCGAAGTGGCCGACCGATTCGAACCTGTTTGTCAAGGATCAGTCCGGCGAATTCGCGTGCACCGTGCAGCTGACAAGCTCCGCCGGTCAGGACCACGCGTCGGCCGGCGATTTTGTCGAACCCGCTCGCCTCGAGACGGTTGCGCACCAACTCAAAGGTTTCTTCGATTCGCGGCGCGATGATGCCAACGAGCAACGATTTCGGCACGTGATTGACATGACCCTCGTCCTCTTCGCCGACTTGCGGGACAGCGATCGTCTCGCGCTCGTCGGTGCTCGAAGAAATGGCGCTGCCGAACAGCGCCTTCATGCGTTCGGCATGGGCCACCGGGGTCGAGAGCCCGCGAGCAATGTCATTTGTTACGTGGGAGCCGCCAACGGGCACGTAGTCGGCATGGACAAGATTGCCGTCGAAAAACACTCCGATGGTCGTAGTGCCGCCACCCATGTCGATCACGGTGACACCGAGCGCCATCTCATCCTCGACAAGGCACGAGAGCCCGGCTGCGTAGGGGCTGACGACGAGCGCTTCGACCTCAAGATGTGACCGTCCGATCGCCGAGCCGTGATTGCGCACGCTGGCCGCGCTCGCGGTCACCACATGCATGTTGACGCCGAGCCGTTGACCAAACATCCCGCGCGGATCACGGATGCCCCGGCTATCGTCAATCGAGAACGCGACTGGCACCGAATGGATGACGTGCCGATCCCCCGGCCCGCGCATCAAATAACCATGCTCGAGCACCCGCTGCATCTCGCCATCGGTGATCTCGCGCCCGGCAATGCCGATTTCCGCCTTGACGATGCGCGATCCGAAGAAGCCGCCCGATAGATTCGTCACGACTTGCTGGATCGTCTCGTCGGCCATTTCTTCAGCGGCATGGACTGCGTTGACAACGGAGGCGCCCGCCGCTTCCAGATCGACGATCGTTCCGTTGCGCACCCCACGTGAGATCTGATGGCCAATGCCGAGCACCTGGGGCTCCTCGGCTGCGACCCGCGCGATGAAACAGCAAATTTTTGTGGTGCCGATATCTAGAGCAGCGATCAGGCTGCCGCGCGGACGGATCGACTGCCGCCGCAGGCTGCGTGTCTCGCCATTTCCCGGCATCATCGACGCAGCCCGATCTGTGCCGTTGGCCGGCGCTTCGCCCGTCGCGATCATGTGTTCTTGGCTGCGGAATGTGCTTTTTTCGGTATCGGCATTTCTTTCGGAAACTCAGGGCTGACCCGCAGAACGAGTCGATCCGGCAGACGCAGATCGATGGTCTTTAGATCCCGTTTCAAAATCGCGCTCGATCGCTCGAGACGAGCGAGTTGGGACCACGTGTTTGCCGCTTCGTCCGGAAGCAGGACGTCAATCGCGTTGTCGATACGCAGGTTCCAGCGTCGGTCGCCGACGCGGATAGCGGCGGTCACGCGCGCGGCGAGTTCGGGTTCGCTCGCAAGCATCTGGAGAAGCTCTGCTGCATGCCGCGCAGCACCCACTCCCACAACCATCGGTAGCTTGGCGAACTGGTCCAGCCGGACTACCGGGATGATGTCGCCCCCATGATCGATTAATTCAATTTTGCCGCCGTGCTGCCAAAGTGCCAACGGCTTACGTTCGACTAGACGTACATAGAGTGTGCCCGGCAGGTGGCGTTCGATCACCGCAGTGCGTACCCAGGGAAGAGCTTCTAGCTGGTCCTTGGCGCGCGCCGGGTCAACCGCGAGAATCGGGGTACCCGGCCCGGCAACCAGCGCAGCCAATATCGTCTCTCGATCTGTCGTCTCGCGTCCTTCGACCCTGATGTCAGAAACCGTCATACCGAGCAGTCCGGTTTCCTGCACTATTTTGTCGGTGGCGCCCTTTAGCAGAGATTGCCCAAGCGGGGATCGGCTCAGTTGAGCCGCAAAATAGATGCCTCCCAGACTCAGCGCCAGGAGGAGGATCCGCAGCCCGATCCGATAGAGGGGTCGTGCAAATGCCGGGCGGCGCAAGCGCCGCTGTACTGGTCTCGTCACCCGTCGCATGCCGCGTTCTCTAAGATCCACACGACCAGCTCGTCGAAGCTGATGCCAACGTGACGGGCAATGTCGGGGACGAGGGAAGTGGGCGTCATTCCAGGTTGGGTATTCAATTCCAGCAAGTAGAGTTCACCCGGACACTTGACCGTATCGTCATAGCGGAGATCGGCGCGGCTGACGCCTCGACACCCGAGCGCTCGGTGAGCGCGCAACGCGATGTCGAGCGCACGCTCGTAGACCTCCGACGGAATCGGGGCCGGCGTCAGATGGTCGGATCCCCCCACCGCATATTTGGCTGTGTAGTCGTAGAAGCTGCCGCGAGGGACAATTTCGCACACGCCAAGTGGTCGATCTCCCATGATGGCCACAGTGAGCTCGCGACCGGGTATGAAGTGCTCGACCAGGAGTTCGCTGCCAAAACGCCAACTTGCCACTTCATCGCGCCACGAGTTGTCGTTGACCCGCACTATGCGAACACCGACGCTGGAGCCCTGGTTCGTCGGTTTCACTACAAACGGGGCGGGGAGCGGATCGTGCAGAGCCAGTTCTTCAGGCCGGGCGACGACACCGTCGACAACGGGAAGACCTGCACCGCGAAAGATCGCCTTGGCAGTAGGCTTATGCATCGCCAAGGATGAGGCAAGCACGCCCGAATGGGTGTAGCGAATCCTGAGCATCTCCAAAACGCCCTGGATAGTACCGTCTTCACCGCCGATCCCATGCAACGCGTTGAAGATCACGTCGGGGCGAGGATCGAGGGCGCGCAACAACGCCAGCACGTCCCGCCCGACATCGATCGCTCGCACCTTGTAGCCTCGATCGGCAAGCGCCTTGGCGCATTCACGCCCACTAGATAGTGAAACCTCCCGCTCCGGCGACCAGCCTCCCATCAACACGACCACATTCCCCGTCAAAGGCTAAGCCCCCGGCGCTCGGGATATTGCTTCTCTGTTCTTCAATTCACTCTCTTCCTGAGTGCGGGCCGGACCGGCCTGACGCAGCCGCACTGCGTGCGTGTGGGTGCCAATCGGAAGCGGATACCGGTCGCTTTCTGCGACCGGCGCCAACTCTGGCAGCGAACGGCCGATGCGACGGATCTCCCACTCGAGCACGATGCCACTCTTTTCGTAGACACGGCGCCGGACCTCCTCGCCAAGACCCTCGATATCGGCCGCAGTGGCACGTCCGGTATTAATCAGGAAGTTGGCGTGCCTATGCGAGACCATCGCACCGCCGCAGCGCAAACCACGGCACCCCGCGGCGTCGATCAGGCGCCATGCCGACTCACCAGGCGGGTTTCTAAAGGTCGAACCTGAGGTGCGCGCACGCACCGGCTGGGTGGCATCGCGGATCCCACGAATCGCGGTCAGCCGTTTGCCAATTTCTTCGCGGTCGCGGGAAATGCCGTGCAATCGAGCTTCAAGAAAGATCCATCCAGGGTCGACCCCGCAATCACGATAGGTAAAGTTGATCGAGCCGCTGTCGAGCGCGTGTCTGCGGCCATGGCGGTCGAGCGCCGTCGCCGAAATCAGTACATCCTTGATCTCCGCACCGTAGGCGCCTGCGTTCATTCGCAAGCTCCCGCCGATGGTTCCGGGGATCCCGGACAGGAATTCCAGCCCGGCGAGACCAGCTTCCGCCGCGGCGCGGGCGACAATACGATCGAGCGCGCCGGCACCGACCCGCACCTGCCTATGTCCAATGGCAATGTTCGAAAGACCGCGGCCGAGGCGGATGGTGACACCGGGAACGCCACCGTCGCGCACCAGCAAGTTGGAGCCGACCCCGACCACTGTCACCGCAACTTCCGCCGTCAGCGCGGCGAGAAAGTCGATGAGATCATTCGCGTCAGCAGGCTGGAACATGACCTCGGCTGGCCCCCCCACGCCGAACCAGGTCTGTCTGCCAAGCGGCGCATTTGCGGTCAGCCTGCCGCGCACCGCAGGAAGGTTTCTCGGCATCGTGCCATCGCGTTGCTCCGTCATGCGAGTTGGCTCAGGGGCTGCAGGCGAGCGAGTTCGCCCGGCAGGCTGTTCGCCCAGGAGGTGATCGAGCCCGCCCCCAAGCACACGACTATGTCGCCCGGCCTGGCTAGCTCCTTTACGAGCGGAGCAAGATCCCGTGGGCTATCGAGGGGGTGGACGTTGCGATGACCGTGTTTGATCAGACCGCCGATCACAGCCTCCCGCGTGACCCCTTCGATCGGGTCTTCCCCGGCGGCATAAACATCTGCAATAAGGACAATGTCGGCATCGTCGAAGCAGGTGCAGAACCCATCGAAAAGATGTGACACACGGGTAAAGCGATGTGGCTGAACGACCGCGATCACCTTGCCCTCGACAATCGCGCGCGCCGTCTTTAGCACAGCTGCTATCTCGACCGGGTGATGGCCGTAATCGTCGATCACGGTCACGCCATTCCATTCGCCGGTCTTGGTAAAGCGACGCTTTACTCCGCGGAAGCCACCAAGCGCGACCCGCAGTGCCTCGTCGCCCAGCCCCATCGCCTCCGCAACGGCGACCGCAGCGAGCGAGTTCTGCACGTTGTGCTGCCCAAACATCGGCAGAAACAGTTCAGTGATCGTCCGGCCTCGATCCGATAACGCGTCAGACACGACGGCATCGAAGCGGGCACCGTCGCGTCCCAACCGGACGTCGACCGCGCGGACATCGGCCCGTGGGCTGAAGCCATAAGTCACCACGCGCCTGTCCGACAGCCTCGGGATCATCCCCTCCACAACGGGATGATCGACGCACAGCGCGGCAAAGCCATAGAACGGAATATTGCCGACAAAAGTCTCGAACGCTTGGCGCAAAGCATCGAAGCTGGCATAGAAATCAAGATGCTCGGGATCGATGTTGGTGACGATCGCGATCGTCGCCGGCAGCCGGGTGAAGGTGCCGTCGCTCTCGTCGGCCTCGACCACCATCCAGTCGCCGGCTCCCAAACGGGTGTTGGTGCCGTAGGCGTTGATGATCCCGCCATTGATCACGGTCGGGTCGAGCTGCGCCGTCTCGAGCAACGCCCCTATCATCGAGGTCGTTGTCGTCTTGCCGTGGGTCCCGGCAACTGCCAATGACCATTTGAGCCGCATCAGTTCGGCGAGCATTTCAGCACGACGTACCACCGGCAGGCGACGAATCCGCGCCGCCACAACCTCCGGATTGTCGGGTTTGACCGCGGACGAGGTCACTACGACCTCGGCCGCACCCAAATTTCGGGCGTCATGCCCTATTGCTACTGGGATCCCGAGGTCGACCAGCCGCCGCACATTGGCGCTACTTGCCAGATCGCTGCCTTGAATTCTATAGCCGAGATTGTGCAGCACCTCGGCGATGCCACTCATACCAATCCCGCCGATGCCGACGAAATGCAGAGGGCCAATCGTCTGCGGAAGCGCTCTCAAGCTGCGCGTCCTCGAGACTTGGCAGAGCACCTCGCGCCGGGGACGAGATCCAGGGCCAAGCGTGCCAGACATTGAGCAGCATCACGCCGCCCAAAGGCACTCGCGTGATGCGCCGCCGCCGACAACGCTGCCTGGTCTGCGAGCAGCCGATCGAGATAAATAGCGAGGCTCCTCGGAGACAGCCCCGCCTGCGGGATGACCCAACCGCCGCCGGCCCGCGCGAAGGCCCGGGCATTGGCGGTCTGATGATCGTCAGTCGCATAGGGATAGGGGATCAACACTGCCGGCCGGCCAATTGCCGCGAGTTCCGCGATGCTCGAGGCGCCGGCACGAGAGATTACCAGATGGGCCCGTGCCATCCGGGCCGGCACATCGTCGAAAAAAGTACTCAGGTCTGCAGCAATCCCTACCTTCCGATATTCCTCCGCCACGGCAGAGAGATCCTCCGGGCGCACTTGCTGGCTGACCTGCAGCATTTTGCGCAGCCCCTCCGGCAAGGCTGCCAAAGCCGACGGTACGATATCGCCCAGCGCCCGCGCGCCCTGACTACCGCCGATGATCAGGAGCTCGATTGGTCTGTTGGGTTCAGGCACCTGATAGCCGGCACCGCCAACCGAAAGGATCGCGCGCCGCACAGGATTTCCGGTATGTTCGACGCGGATGCGGTCGGCAAGGCGCAGGCCAGCGGTCGTGGGAAAACCAGTGGCGATTCGCTGGGCGCGAGGCGCCAGCAACCGATTAGCGCGGCCGAGCACGGCATTCTGCTCGTGAACTAGGGTCGGTAGTCGAAGATGGACCGCCGCCAGCATCGTCGGAACCGAAGGGTAACCACCAAAGCCAATGACGATGGTAGGCCCCAGTCGGCGCAGCAGCCTGCGCGCTTGCATTATACCAAGTACCAGTTCGGCGAGCCCTCGGACGGCCGGACCCGGTGCGCCACCGAACTGTCCCGCTCGGACGCGATGGGTTTCGACCCCCGGCAGACCTCGGAACATAGAATCAGCTCGCCCGTCGCTCGCGAGATGGACCCTAATACCACGGCCCAGCAGTTCGTTCGCCAGCGCCTCCGCCGGGAACAAATGGCCGCCGGTCCCGCCCGCGGCCAGCACGAATGCGACGCTCATGCGGCAGTTCCCGAAAGCCGCCGACGGGTCAGCGCGAGCATCATTCCCATGCCGAGTCCAAGCGCGATCAACGAGGACCCGCCGTATGAGAGAAAAGGCAGCGTCATCCCCTTGGTCGGGATCAAGTGCAAGCTCGACGCCATGTTTATGGCCGCCTGCAACCCGAACTGGATCAACAAGCCGGTCGCGCCAAGGAGCACAAACAAGCTCCCCTCCTCCAACAGCCTGAAAAATCCGCGCAGCACGATGAAGGCAAACAGCCCGACAACGACAAGGCAGACGATGAGGCCGAACTCTTCGCCGGCAACAGCAAAGACAAAATCGGCGTGCGCGTCGGGGAGGACGTCCTTCACCTGACCCTCGCCAGGTCCACGACCCCAGAGTCCGCCATTGGCAAAGGCCTCGATCGAGCGGTTCACCTGATAGCTGTCGCCGGCCGACGGGTCGAGAAAATGATCGATCCGGACCCTCACATGAGGAAAGTAGAGATAGGCCCCCACAAGCCCCCCCAGCCCGGCGGCAGCACCTGCTATCACCCAATAGAGCCGCAGCCCGGCCATATAGAACTGCGCAAACCACACGATCGCAACGACGGCCGCCATACCGATATCGGGCTGCTTGATTAGCATTCCGGTAATTGCGATAAACAGTAAGATGGATATCAGGTTACCGGGAAAGCCCGGGCGCAATTTCTGCTCGGAAAACAGCCATGCAGCAACCACGGCAAAGGTCGGCTTGACGAATTCCGACGGCTGCACCGATAGCCCAGGCAGATTGATCCACCGTCTTGCACCCTTGATCTCTACACCGATGACGAAGGTCAGAGCGAGCAACACCACCGCAATTCCAAAACCAATCAAGGCAATGCGGCGGACGGTCCTCGGTTGCTGCAGCGAAACCCCAAACATCAGCCCCATCGCCAACGGAAGCATGGCGAGATGGCGGCGGACGAAGTGCAGGCTGTCAAAGCCGATCCGCTCGGCAACGGCCGGGCTCGCTGCCACGCTCAACACGACGCCAAACCCGATCAGGACGCAGAGCGCCCCAAAACTCCACCGATCAACCGTCCACCACCAGAGTGCCATCGGGCTTTGGTCGATGCGAGCAAACCTCATTCGCAGCGAGCCTCGCGACGCATCGCGCAAAGCTGGCGGGCGGGCCGCACAGGGAATTTCGGCAAGGTATGACCGGGCGGAGCAGCGAGACTCATCATTCGCAACATATAGAGTAACGGGTCAAAGTCGG
>Ga0306920_100001441_pt1 | contig 29497 bp, 25 predicted proteins | sample flu12Cox44000170_FD_204666 | JGI IMG/M metagenome (GOLD analysis project Ga0306920, IMG submission 204666) | Lab enrichment of tropical soil microbial communities from Luquillo Experimental Forest, Puerto Rico - flux4day.12C.oxic.44.000.170 (v2)... | ecosystem: Environmental > Terrestrial >... | reverse complement strand
GATGGATTTTTTTTTGCACAGTTATGCCAATCGCTTTCCCTTGACTCATTTGCACCAGGTTTTGCCCCTCAAGATGTCTAGCTCGCCGCGATTTGCCTAATGACTTGACGGGCCTGGTCAGCGAGGGGCGACTTAGGGTCGATATTGATCGCTTTTTGTAACTCAGCTCTCGCGCGGTTTGTGTTCTGGAGCTTTTGGTAGGTCAGCCCAAGATGAAAATGGTATGTCTGATCATTGGGCCGGACGTTAACCGCGGTTTCGAAAAGTGGTACAGCAGCAGAATATGCGCCAGTGTGATAGTAGGCCCATCCCAGTGTGTCTGCAGAATTTGGCAGGGTCGGCAGGCCTTTGCGTGCGGTCTGCGCCAGACTAAGAGCAACGTTTGGGTCGCCGCCATGCTCCAGAAGTAGGTAAGCCAGATTGTTGGCTGCCAAAGGATAGTCAGGCTGAATGCTGAGGCCTTTCTGGTAAGTGTCCCGAGCCAATTGCCAATTTCCCGATTTCTCGTAGAGCGTGCCCAGGGCGACGTACAGTCTGACATCTCGCGGTGAAAGCTCAATCGCTTGCTTATAATCCTCGATGGCTTTGTCCCACTTGTTCAGGAGGGCTTGAGTATCTCCAAGTCGAATCAGAGCTGACGGGTTCGTCCGATCGAGGACCAAGGCGCGGGAGAATGATGCCTCAGCACGTTCTGGTTTTTTTGACCTAAGAAAGAGCTCTCCCTGAATCAGGTAGAGGCCGGGGGAATTAGGGCTTTTTTCGATTTGTTCCGCGAGGAGTTTTTCCGCATCATCAGGTTTGTTTTTTGCCAGACTGATCGCGGCCAATCCCCGAATCGCATCAAGGGAGTTCGGATCGCGATTCAGCGCCTGGTTAAACAGTGTTTCCGCATCAGTCCAGCGTTTCTGAGCAACCCGCAGCTGGGCAAATTTCACGTACGGCAGCGGATTGTTCGGAGCTTGCTGCACCAAAAAGTTCAGATCTGCTTCTGCCCCTGCCGCGTCCCCCTGGTTCATGCGCGCGGTCGCGTGATAGACGTAGGCCTCCATCAGACGGGGCTCGACCTTCTTCATGTCGTTGCTGATCGATTCCAGGCCGCCCCAGTCCGAACGGTGTTCCGCGGCCCCGGCAAGGGCGCGCCATGCCTCCACGTTTGCAGGCTGGAGTCGTACGCATTTGCGCCATTCTTGCTCTGCCAGCAGGTGATCGCCTTTGCCTTCCATCGCTGAACCCAGCAGGAAATGCGCGCTGGGGTTTTCGGGAGCATGCGCCACCACCTGCTGAAACGTGAAGATCGCATCATCCCAACTCCTATTCCGTAGCTGTAGTTCACCCTTCAGAAGGAGGGCCTCGCTGTCATGTGGAGCGGATTTCAGAATGCTCTGGATCACTCCGTCGGCGTCGGCAGGGCGGTTCGCGTAAATCAAGAGTCGTGCCAGCGTTTTCTTGACTCGAAGATCATTCGGATACGTTTTCTTCAGTTCCTCGAACTCAGTGATCGCTTTTTCGGGTTCGTTCCGGCTGATGTAAAAATCGCCGAGCATCCGGTAGGCCGTCGGATCATCGGGGAGCTGCGACTTTGCCTCTTGGAGTACTTTTTCCGCAAGGTCCAACTGGCCCTGCCTCATCCACAGCGAGGCCAGAGCTGCGCGGGGGATCGTACTCTTCGGGTCAACGGAAAGCGCCATCTCATATTCCTTTTGTGCATCGGCCCAACGCCTCTGATGTTCGTAAAGTTCTCCGAGTGTCAGAACCGGGTTCAGCGAACTGGGATCAAGGGAGTGGGCCTTTTGCAGGCTCGATTCCGCATCCGTGGCCGAGCCTGCCCTAGCCTGCTGGATTCCCAGGTTGGTGTACACGTCCGCGCGCTGAGGAGCCATTCTGACGGCTTCCTGCGCTGCCGTCAGTGCTTCCCCTTGCGCTCCGAGGACAGCCTCGGCATTCGAAAGTAGAATGCGTGCGTCTATGTTGGCGGGATCACTTCGAAGAATCAGCTCTGCTCTATTCTTGGCCTCATCTCCCTTTCCGGCGGCGAGGTAGAGCTTGCCAAGGTCGAGCTGAGCAGGCCAATGGTCGGGTTGGACCTCGACGGCCCGGGAAAGCGCCTGGAAGGCCGCAGGCCTGTTGGAAAGGCGAATTTGACACTGAGCCGTTTGGTAGTAGGCCTGTGCGTAGCGCGGATCGATCTGGAGTGCCTGGGCGTAGCTGATCAGCGCCTCAGGATACTCTGCCTTGCGAAAGTATTCATCGCCCTTACGCACCAAGTCGACTTTCCGAGTGTTGGGGTCACGGAAACATCCGGTCAAAACAAGGGCAGTGCACAGAATACTCAGGAACCAACGAGGAACTTTGGGGACATTCGACATAACCATCCTTGGCTAAGACTGCGTCCAATCGAGTAAGCTTGCCAGTAACGAGAAAAGGATGCAATCGTGGAGCCAAGCGAATCGATCTTTTCCGCCCGGGCCTATCCAGCTTGTAAGCTAGTTGCGTTCATGTAGATACAGACAAGGCACAGGCCGAATGAACGGCTCAAACTTTCGTTTCCGCGCAATGCCGAGCTGGACGTCCAACAGCCTAAGCTTAAAGGTGAAAGAATGGGATAATGTGGGTAGAATAATTCCGCCGGCGGGCTGCCGGCAATCTGCGCGCAGGCTGATCGTTCTCGGGTTGGAGGCCAGAAATAGAGCTAACCACTTACAGAAGAGAAGGTTAGGAGCAACCTTGGCGGAGAGAGAATCGTGGTATCGGGCGTGCACCAAGGTATAAGCGATATGGCTATTGGTGTGGCGCAGACCGTCTGTGCTGTGTTCGGGCATCTAGCTGACAGGTAGGCTAATTATGGTTCGAAATGGCGAAATGACGTTAGAGGACGCGCGCCGCGTGTTCCGCCGCTACTGGTGGATCGCTCCGATGAGCGCCGTGGCTTGCACCGCACTCGCGGTAGTCTTGGCCACAATTCTCCCGAAACAGTACACTTCCCAAATGGTTGTCCTTATTGACGAGCCAACAGTGCCTCAAGAATACGTTAAGCCGGTCGTAAGCGGGAACAACCAGAGGCTTGCATCGATGCAGGAGCGAATTCTTAGCAGCTCCCGCCTGCAGCTTGTCATCGATAAGTTGGGCTTGTACGCCGGGGATCGCGGAAAAGTCAGTACGGCCGCGCTTGTGGACCGTCTCCGCGACGCTATTTCCGTCGAGCCCCTAACGGGAATGGCCGGAACGGGCTCGCAGCTTCCAGGATTTCGTCTGAAGCTGAAATTCGATAACCCGCAAACCGCCCATGATATCTGCGCGGAAGTCACCTCCATGTTCCTGGACGAAAATGCGCGAGTTCGTGAAAACATAGGCAGGGAGACCACCAGCTTCCTGAATGAGCAACTCAACGAGGCGAAACAAAACCTTGACCAGCAGGACGCTGCACTAGCCGAGTTCAAGAGGCAGCATCTGGGCTCGCTGCCCGAAGAAGAACAATCGAACCTCCAGTTGCTTGCCGGCTTAAATACCCAGTTGGAAGCCACCACGCAGAATATCAATCACGCCCAGCAGGATAAGGCATTCAGCCAAACAGTATTGGATCAACAGGAAGCCAACTGGAAGCAGCTACAGACCACCAATCAGAATCCGGAGACGCAGGAGCAACAACTGGCCTCGTTGCAGGATCAGCTCACAAGTATGCTCCTTCGCTATACACCGGAACATCCGGACGTCGTCAAGCTTAAGGCCCAGATTGAAGATTTGAAAAAACGGATGATGGAGGAACCCCCTACTCGGGAAATAAATCCAACAAGGCCGGTCCACGAGCCGCCCCAATTTGCGCAATTGCGCCTCAAAATCAAACAGGACATCGTGGACATTGCCGAGCTCGTCAAGAAGCAAGGAAAAATCGAGGATGAGATTCGCGTCATCCAGGGGCGCGTACAGTCCAGCCCAGTTATGGAGCAACAGTTTAAGGAACTGACCCGTAACTACGAAACGGCGCTCGAGGGCTACAAGGATTTGCTACGAAAACGCGGCGCTTCGGCGATGGCCAGCGACCTGGAGCACCAGCAGGAAGGGGAACAATTTCGTGTGCTTGATCCGCCGAGTCTGCCAACGGAACCTTCGTTTCCGAAGAAGCTCTATTTCGCAGGCGGCGGATTCGGTTTTGGAGTGGCGCTCAGTGCTGGCCTACTGTACGTCATCGCCGCGAGCGACAAGTCCATGCACACGGAACGAGACGTCGAGCTATGTTTGAAGCTCCCCGTACTGACGACTGTGCCAAACCTGGAAATGACGGCGATACAGGAGATTGATCGACGGCAGAAAGCCCGTGACAGCGCGGTAGTCTTCAAAGCATAGAAACCGCAAGGAAGGATTGGGAGAAAACCAGAAGATGAGCCGGATCCATGAAGCACTGAAGAAGGCGGCACAAGAGCGCAGCACGAAGCACTCCGCGGGTGTCACTCAGGAACTTGCGGACCTGTCCGCGGGGGGATTCGCGAGTGGTGCAAAACCGCAAATCAATCCATCCTTGGAAGCGCCGATAAGGTTGGCTGGTCCATCCACTTCAGTACATCCCCAAGTGGAGCAATTTTTCGCGCGGTGCCCCCATCCAGTCTGGAGAATAGAACCAAGGCTGAGCGTATTTGGCCCAGAAGCAAATTCTCTTGCCGCGGCGGAGCGATTCCGGACTCTACGCTCACGGCTTCTGCAGATCTCGGCCGCTCAACCCCTTCACCGACTGTTGGTCACGAGCAGTCTGCCCGAGGAAGGAAAAACATTCGTGGTGGCAAACCTAGCGCAGTCCTTTGTCCGCCAAGCCGATCAACGCGTGCTGTTGATTGACGCGGACATGCGTGCCTCGCGTCTGCATCTTCATTTTGGGGCTTCTGAGGGTCCAGGGTTATCCGAGTATTTGCGTGGGGAGGCTGATGAAACACGGATCATGCAAGTGGGACCCGAAGGAAATCTTTGCCTGATTCCAGGGGGAGGCCACGTACTCAACGCAAGCGAGCTTGTGCACAGCGAGCGAATGAAACACTTGCTGGATACGATGTCGCAGATGTTTGATTGGGTGATTCTAGATTCCCCACCGGCACTGGCGGTCCATGATGCCAGTGTTCTCGCCGACCTGTGCGACGGGGTTCTTTTCGTGGTCCTCGCAGGTTCCACCGATTTTGACTTGGTCGAGAGAGCTTCTACCGAGTTCCGCAAGAAGAATCTGCTCGGAGTAGTTTTGAATCGCGCCGATAAGAGTGAGGCCTACGGCGGCTACTACTATCACGGCCTTGCTGCCAGGGATGGAGCAGGTAAGCAGGGGCGAACACGTTCTCTTCGTGATGCTCCTCCTCCGGAGCTAGAGTGACTCCCCTTGCGGGCCGAGTCGCGGTAGACGCTCAGCGACTTCGACGCCGCCTTCCCCTCGTTTGAGCAGCCAATACACGGGCAACAGCAAGGCCAGACCGATCAGGAAGAAGACAATCCCGCCTTCACGATGTAAATTTCCGTACAAGAACCCCGGGTCCACGTAGTTTGCGAGCAGCGTGAGCGTCGCGATGCGCACGCCGTTCTTGACAATCATCATCACCAGGCCAGCAGCCACAAAGAGCCCCTTTTTCCAAAAAGGACGAAAGGCGAGATGCGAGACAAGCAAAGCCAGAACCAGCAACGCCATACTGGAGCGTATCCCGCTGCATTCTGGTCCGACCTCGATGCTGGCGCGGGACAAATGGAAAACCAGACCCTCGCGTAGCACCGGCACACCGCTGATGTCAAAGATGGCGGCGGCGATTTCCGCCGAGCCGTGCTGCAAATAGGAGATGACCGGGTCAAGAACGAAGGAAGGCCACGGCACCAGAAGAAATAGAAAGGACAAGGGAAACGAGCCGCTCCGAAGCGTCCGACGTCCAAAAGTGAACGCGAATCCCGCGACGCACGCGAGGACGAATGCCAGAGTGTAGTAGGTGAGCGCGTCGGGGGAGTCCAACCGGGTTTCTGAATAGTACGCCCAGGCGACCGCGCCCATCGCCCCAATTACGAACAGGATGCCCGCGACCAAGTCACGCTCGGGTCGGCTGAAAATCAACTTCCGGTCAACGTAGAGGAGCCATGCAACGATAAGCGGGATCAGCAGTGTGTGCGACGCATTCTCATTCGAGAGCGCGAGACGAGTAAGAGCGACGAGAGGCTTGACGAAAACGAGCAAAACGGCTGCGAGCCAGACCACCACGCCAGTCCAAGTGCGAGACACGTGTTGGAATTCCGCGTTCATGCAAGAAGGCTTTGAGCAACAGCGGACGCGGCCAAGCTAAAGTGCAGGTGTATGGCAGCCCTCACCGGCTGAACGTCTCTTCGCGGCGCGTGTAATGGCGATCGTAATAGTTGCGATATTCGCCCGATCGCGCGTTTTCCAGCCACGCGGTATTCGAGCGATACCATTCGATCGTCTGGCGAATGCCCTCATCGAACACGATCTGTGGCGACCAGCCAAGCTCGCGCTGAATCTTCGAACTGTCCAGCGCGTAGCGGCGATCGTGTCCGGGCCGGTCCTGAACGTAGCGAATAAGCGTGTCTGGTTTTCCAAGGTGGCGCAGAATGGTGCGTATCACGGTGAGATTTTTCTGTGGGGCGCCGGCCGAAACGTTGTACATCGCGCCGGGCGCGGCCTTCTCTAGGGCAAGGGTGATCGCTCGGCAATAGTCCTCGACGAAAAGCCAGTCACGCTCCTGCATTCCGTCGCCATAAACGGGAAGAGGTTTATCTTCCTGCGCGTTGGCGATCATCAAGGGAATGAGCTTTTCCGGGAACTGAAATGGACCATAGTTGTTGGTGCAACGAAGAATGACCGCCGGAACGCCGAACGTGTTCGCATAGGCGGCAACGAGATGATCGGCGGCAGCTTTGCTGGCAGCGTAGGGACTGCGCGGATCCAGGACCGTCGCTTCGGTGAAGCTTTCGCCGGCTGGCGCGCTGCCGTAGACCTCGTCCGAACTGATTTGCACGAAGCGTGCCAGGCGTGTGCGCCGCGCGGCTTCCAGCAGGCAATGCGTGCCCAGGATATTCGTACCAAGAAAGGGGGAAGCGTCCTCGATGCTCCGGTCCACGTGTGTTTCCGCGGCAAAGTTCACCAGTGCGTCGAATTGGACAGCGGACAAAATTTCGTGCACAACCTCACGATCCAGAATGTCTCCCCGGACAAGCTGGTAGCGGGGATCGCAAGAGATGTCCGCCAAGCTTTCCGCATTGCCGGCGTACGTAAGCTTGTCGAAATTGACAACCTCCATCTCCTTGCGGGTGGCAAGGATGTGGCGAACGAAATTCGATCCGATAAATCCTGCGCCGCCGGTTACTAGCAGTCTCAAGGCTGTTTCTCCTTACGGTCTTCGAAACTGATTCAGGATCAAGCGAGTTCAGATTCGGCGAAATCGCCCCGCAGTTATTCCGGGATGCGCGCATACGGCCGAGGCGCGCCGCGGCCGGGAATTTTGTTCGCGCCCGTCTGGGCTACGAAATTCGTAGCCCGCAGCAACGATTCGAATGTCCCTGCGTCGGTCCACCAACCCTCGAGGATACTATGCGTCAGCATTCCTTCCGCCAGATACATATTGTTGACATCGGTGATTTCCAGCTCATTGCGCCAGCTCGGTATGGTCCTGCCGATTTTTTCGAACACCGTGGCATCGTAAAAATAGATGCCCGTCACTGCGTATCCCGATTTGGGTTTTTTGGGCTTTTCTTCGATACCGAGGATGCCGCTGTCGCTGAATTCCGGGCAGCCAAAGCGCTCGGGGTCGGGCACTTCCTTCAAAATGACGTGCGCGCCGCGTTCCTGCCGTTCGAAGGCGCGTTTCGCAGCGATAACGTTGTTTTCAATGATGTTGTCGCCGAGCACCACACAGATCTTTTCTCCCTCGACGAAAGGCTCGGCCAGGCGAAGTGCGTCCGCGATTCCGCCTTCTCCTTCCTGATAAGTGTAGTGGATTCGGTGCAGCTCGAAATCCCTGCCGTTGGCTAGTAGCCGCAGAAAATCACCAGAGTTCTGCCCCCCAGTGACAATAATGACGTCGTGGATGCCGGCGTCCACCAAGGTCTGAATAGGGTAGTAAATCATCGGGCGGTCGAATACTGGCAGAAGATGCTTGTTGGTGACGCGCGTAAGCGGATAGAGACGCGAACCTTTGCCACCAGCGAGAACCACCCCTTTCACGGCCGAATGACTCCGTTCTCGGAAAATATATCGGCGTAGAGGACCAGCGCACCGGTACTCTTTCGGATGTTATTCATGAGATACCTTTGCGACGAGCAGTTGTCTGATTGCCAGGCGGGCGGAGCACTCCGACGGCACGTGGGCCGCATGCACAGCGACCGTAAGCTGCGGCACGGTAACCGGGAATCGCGTTGAGGAGCCAGCCCCTGACACCTGTCGCGGCGATCTTCAGGCCGGAGCGCCCGATTTCCGCCCGCGAAACGGCTCTTTCGATCGGCCTGTTCTCCGTGCTGCCATAAAATATCCGAGATAGACAAGCACTCGCCTTTCTTGAATGAAGGCTTCCGCACGTCGGCCCAATAGGAATCGGCAAAGCATCATCCCGGCCGCTTCGAGCGTAGCTCGATACATCCACAGTGGCACACCTAGGATCTTGAAGCTTTTCGAAGGCGCCTCCAAGTCAGAGAGGTAACGCCATCCCCCGAAGTGATAGGCATTCAGCCGCAGATATCGCTTGGAAAAGCGGTCGTTTGCGACGCAGTGGTAGACGACGGCAGCAGGATAATAAACAGCTAATTCATTGTTTCGTCGCAGTCTAAGCACCAACTCAGTTTCCTCACCTGTTCTTTGTTGGTTTCCTATTCTTCCCATCTCCGTGTCGAAAAGGCCGTACTTCTCAAAGATCATGCGACGGAAGCTCATGTTCGCACCAATTCCGATGAGCTCCTCATCGTCGTTCTTGTAGAGGATGATGTTGTCGCCTCTGTCGAATTTTCCGACTGCCACATCGAAGCCCTGGTGCCACCACGACGGCATTTGGGGGGCGCCGTGCAGGAGGACCCGACCGCCCACGCACATTGCGCCGAATTGCTCAAAAGCCTTCCAGATCTCGGTCAACCAGTCAGATGCGACGACAACGTCGTCATCAAGGAAGGAAACGACCCCACCCTCGGACTCCATGATACCTCGATTCCTAGCGTAGGAGAGGCCGGCGTTGCACTCGAGAACGTACTTTGCGTTCAGTCGTGAGCTGCGGATGAACGATTCAACCGCCTTTTTCGTTTCATCGGTGGAGTTATTATCCACCACGACTAGCTCCCAGGGCAGATTGTTTGGAACGGACATTTCCGCAAGGCTAACCAACGTATCCCTTAGCATATTGCAGCGGTTATGCGTGCAAACAACCACACTGATCTTTGGAAGGGATGAGTGAATCACTGCGCTGTCCACGTCGCTGGATTGATTTCCATGAATGCTAGACCCTTGGCAACCGCTTCTTCAACACGGAAATTCTCTAAGACTCTTTGGCGCGCGCGGCTGACTATGGCTTGGCGTTCCTTGTGGCCCAGTCTCAAGGCCTGTTGCAATCCCTGCAAGACTCCGTCGTAGGTTAGGTCCGCGAGAAATCCATTTTGGCCATCTTCAATGATTTCGGAAGGTCCAACGGTTTTCGTGGCTACACATACGAGCTCGCATGCCATCGCTTCAACTAAGGCAATTCCGAAACCCTCCTCATCACTCGGCAGGACGTAGATATCACTCGCTTGCAATATCGCGCACACATCCTCCACGTGGCCCAGAAATCTGATCTTCTCGCGATTATTGACGGAATGAGCGAGAGTCTCCAGCTCATCGCGCAGCGGTCCATCGCCGGTCAGAAGCAACCATAAATCTTTGTGTTCAAGGCTCAAGACGGCGAACGCCTGAATCAAGCGGTCCAGGCGCTTGATCCGATCCAACCTCGCCGCGCTCACTATGACAATCGCCTCGTCGGGGATTTGCAAGCCCCTGCGCAACGCGTTTCGGGCGTCTAGCGATGCGGGAGAAAAGCGTTTGGTGTCTACACCGTTGTAGACGACGCTGATCTTTCCGGGGGCGTAGCCATAACCTCGCACGAGCCGGTCTTTGACTCCCTGGCTGACGGATAGAATGCCTCTCGTGAGCCACGCTCTGGCGCGTTCAGACAGGCCCAGCCCCGGAATAAATCCCAAATGAATTCTGGTGAGGGGCTCCGGAGCGGGGTGAAGTTCCATCATCCAGACGTTTCCTCGAGTGACCGCGAAAGCAGCCAGGACTGTGGAAAGCGAAAAGTCCGCGAATCCACCTTCCGCCAAAATGATTTTGTCGGGGTCCAGGCGCAGGAGGTACCGAATCCACGAAAAAAACTTCCGAAAAAATCCGCCAGTGAACGACGCTGTGAGGGGCAAAGTTGTGACTGGGAGCTTGAGATCTGTAAGGAGGTTTGAAAAGACGTCGACCGGGCTCGCTAGAAATACAATGTTCTTTTCGTAATCGATTGCTTTCAACAAATCCAGGATCACGATCTCAGACCCGCCGAATCCGGTCGTTCGACGTAAGAACAAGAGCCGGTTCTTGTTTGACGGTTTATTGTCCGAAGGTATAGAGAGTCGCTTAAGCATGGTCTAAGAGTCGGAGTTCTTTATTCTTCCGCTTTTAGCTCCCATTTCTCCAGTTGCGTGCGCCGCTCGCGCCGTGCTCTGGCAGCCGGCGATTCTGTTCTGCGCAAGCGGTCCCTCACTCTTTTGATCCGGTGCCAGATGGGGCGCGTCCAGGGCGCGCGATCTTTGAACCACGGCGCCAAGCGGCTATGAATAAGGGACGATTTAACGAAATGAAGGTCTTCTGTTAACCAGTCTTTGAAATACCAAAACCATCCGACCAGAGTCGAGTAGCAACGTACCTTTTCGCGCCAAGCCAAGGGAGAACGCCAAACCAGCGAGAAGTATCCAGCAAACAGTTTTAGAAAAGGTAGGGAGATGTGAGCGCCAGCGGACGGGTCAAACCAGGCCATGCGGCCATATCGACTCGGATAAGCGCTCGTGGACTGAGTCTGATGAATTCTGTAAAAAAAGAGAGGCTCGGGAACCTCTTGGAATCGGCCAAGGAGGATCAGTTCAGCCAAGAATGTGTCGTCGGAGTTCGAGTAAGCACCAATCAGTGCGGTCTTCCTGATGACAGCCGTGCGTGTAAGTCCGTAGATCTCCTCGCAGCTGTCCCGGCGGTAGATCAGAGAGCGAAATCGCTCATATGGTTCTGCGCCACCTATTACCCTCGAGCTCTTGACGCCCAACCGTCTACCGTTCTCGTCGACACGCACGAATCGGGGATAGCACAACACGACATCCGGATCGCAATGGACAACCGCGAAGCACTTCTCCAGTAAAGTGCGATCACAGTAGTCATCATGACACTGCCATTTGAAATACTCACCTCTGGCCAGTTCCACAACACGATTATGGTTCCACGCGGCACCGCGATTCTGGTCACTTCGATAGTAACGCACCCGCGGGTCCCTCGCGGCGTACCCCCTACAAATCTGCTCAGTGCCATCTGTTGAGGCGTTGTCAGAGATAATCAGTTCAAGATCCTGGAAGGTTTGGGACAAGATCGATTCGATGGTCTGGGCAATAAATCGCTCCCCGTTATAGACGGGCATACCCACGCTCACGCGAGGAGTGTTCCCATTCATCCTGACTTCCCAGTCCCTTTCCGCTCACCTGCGGAGCTCGGTCTTAACGCCTCTATCAAAGTATGTTTTCCGGTCGAAACCAGGCAACTCTTGTCATGCGAATAATATACTTATCAACCGAATGCTCAACCTGGCAGATCAGTCTGAATCTGCGCCGCAAGAGATTGCGTGTCTCCGCCCATCGCCGTAAATTCATCGGGGAGACGAGGGTAAGGCGAAATCAATGAGGTGCAAACTCGCTTCCATTTCAGGTGCTGAGCAGCTAACACATTGTAATCGTATTGAACTGATTTTGCTATACTTACTCGATTGGCAGAGGGAGTCTTGCTTACCTAATTTCAAATCCCGTGTGGAACGTAATTGCCTAATCACGGCAATCAAGTGCTTAGGTTCTGGCGCACCGCCAGGCTAACACGAGATTATTGTGGTGCCGTGATCGTCACAATTCCATAGCTCACGTCTCCCTTATACGACGCCAGTACGATGGAGCCTTGCGTTGTATCGCTGTCATCCACTACGAGGTCCCAAGTCGTGGGCTCCGCAGAGCCGACCGGCCAGATCTTCAAGCTGTAATGTGTTCCGCTCGGCGAGTTGCGCTGAACACGGAATTTGAAGATGTACGGCGTCCCCAAGGCCAGAACTCGGGGAACGTTAATCAGCGGCGTTTCAAAATAAGACGGGCTATTCGCATAAATCTCTTCGAGAGTGTGCTTGTCGGGGTCGAAGTAATGATTTATCCACCAGGCGAGGCCAAAGAAGGGATGGCCGGTGTTGGGCTGGGAGTCGGCCTGGCAGCCGCTATTGCTGACGCAATTTGTATGTCCCTGCCAGCCGGTCACGATGCCGATTCCGAAGTCAGGGCTGTAGCGCGCATGAACGGTGACCGGAACGGTGACCTCGTAGTTTGTCCAACTCATGTCCCCAATAGCGAGCAGTCGATCGTAGCCCATTTGTAAGGTTCGAACCGTGCCGTCCGGCTGGATTTCCCACTTGCCATCCACAATCTGAGCGACGGACTGAATGTTGCTTACCTTGCTCCAGTCAATCGTGCAGGGCAAGGTACAGGGCGCGCCACTAACATAATTGATTGTGACGGTGTGCGTCGTTTGATGGTTCTGATTGTCTGTGGCTGTAATCACGAGGGTGTTGGCCCCGGGTTTGAGCGATGAATAGGCGATCTCTACATTGAAATCGCCGGGCTCAGGCAGGCGCGGGTTTCCGTTGTTGATGTCCACACCGATTGACAGTGGTTGTGAAGCGCCGCCGTTTAGGGTATACGCGAGGCTTGAGACTGGGTTTGTTCCATAGACCGTCCCTAACACATTCACCCAGGTTTGCGGGATCCCGTTCTGACCAAAGGTCTGATTATCACCGTACCAAACGTAGATGACCGGGGACGACGAAGAAATCGGTGGGTTCGCGGGGAATGGAGTGATTACAGGGATATTCGGTGCCCCACCGTCCTCGGGCGAAATCGGCGAACTCAAATTGAAGAAATAGTCTACGGACTCGGTAAATGCAGGCGACGAACTCCCACAGCAATTGCCGAGGAAGGGTCCCATTCGATTCACAACCATCGATGAGGTGAACGTGGTAGCAACGGTGTAATTGACTCCATCGATGGACCAGCTTTCCGTGAAACTGCTGCCGGATCGCGTAACGCGCAACCAAAACGGTGATAGCGTGCCAGCCATATTGTATTCGGCCGAGACAGGGCGTGCGCTGCCGTCAAGATGCACTTCGTTCGCCGTAGTGTGAGCTCCGTTGGCAAAGATCAGAGCAAAAACGTTCGTATAGTAGGAATCTCGGAAAAAGTCAAACCTGAGCCAATTATTGGCGTCCTGTTCGATAATGATGCCTTGTTCTTGATATGGATCGGTTGGTGCGGAATCGAACTTGACCACCACGTCGAAATTGGTGTTCGCGACATTCTGCATGACACGCAAAGCTGGATCGCTATTGTACACGTCATGTTCCGTTCCCGCCGGCAGACTCAGTAGCAAGTTCGTACCATTCAGACTGACGGTACCATCACCCAAGGGGTTGACCACCGTCCACAGACTGGTATTCAGACTCGTCGAATGGAAATCGTCTGACGTCGGACCCGGGGCTGAACCGCACGAGCCCGTGGTGAACGTGTTGTCGCCCGAACTGCCTGTGTGCCCACCGGTGTCCGTCGAGCTGACCTTGTAGTGATATAGCGTGTTGCAAGTAAGGCCGGTCAGGGCCATGGAATGGCTTAGCACGGAAGTGGAATTCGACACAAAGATTCCATAACTGGTTGTGGTGCCGAAATCCACCCGGCTGCTGGAAAACTTGTTGGTGGTCCAGAGGATCGTAGCCCCTGTAGAAGCTATCCCCGTAACGCTGATTCCGCTAATCGTCGGGGGAGTGGTCCCGCCCCACATTCCTCCGTCCGCAGGGGTGATCGGACTGGCGGTATTGAAGAAATAATCGATATATTCGGTGAAGGCCGGTGAAGAGGAGCCGCAGCAATTCCCTGCATAAGGCCCGATCTGATTCACCACCAGAGCGTGGGGAAAAGTCGCTGCGGTGGTGAAATTCGTTCCATCCACCGACCAGCTATCGGTCCAAGTGTTGCCGGTCCGCTGCACGCGGATCCAGAAAGGGGCTTTCGCTCCGCTGATAGCCACATTGCTTTGCACTGTCGGATTGTTATTGATGAAGCTGGCCGCAAACATCCGCTGCGTCGAGCCGTCGAAAAAGACATCGAAGCGCAAGTAGTTGTTGGCATCGGTCTGCACGATGATGCCTTGGTCTTGACTCGAGGCAGTGGGCAGAGAATCGAATTTTACTTCCACCTGGAAATCCGTATCGGTAGTCGCTTGCAGAATACGAACGGTCTGATTGCCACTCGACCAGGCGTCGTGGGCGGTTCCCGCCGGCAGACTCAGCACGGCATCGGTACCATTCAGACTGACGGTACCATCACCCAAGGGGTTGACCACCGTCCACAGACTGGTATTCAGACTCGTCGAATGGAAATCGTCTGACGTCGGACCCGGGGCTGAACCGCACGAGCCCGTGGTGAACGTGTTGTCGCCCGAACTGCCTGTGTGCCCACCGGTGTCCGTCGAGCTGACCTTGTAGTGATATAGCGTGTTGCAAGTAAGGCCGGTCAGGGCCATGGAATGGCTTAGCACGGAAGTGGAATTCGACACAAAGATTCCATAACTGGTTGTGGTGCCGAAATCCACCCGGCTGCTGGAAAACTTGTTGGTGGTCCAGAGGATCGTAGCCCCTGTAGAAGCTATCCCCGTAACGCTGATTCCGCTAATCGTCGGGGGAGTGGTCCCGCCCCACATTCCTCCGTCCGCAGGGGTGATCGGACTGGCGGTATTGAAGAAATAATCGATATATTCGGTGAAGGCCGGTGAAGAGGAGCCGCAGCAATTCCCTGCATAAGGCCCGATCTGATTCACCACCAGAGCGTGGGGAAAAGTCGCTGCGGTGGTGAAATTCGTTCCATCCACCGACCAGCTATCGGTCCAAGTGTTGCCGGTCCGCTGCACGCGGATCCAGAAAGGGGCTTTCGCTCCGCTGATAGCCACATTGCTTTGCACTGTCGGATTGTTATTGATGAAGCTGGCCGCAAACATCCGCTGCGTCGAGCCGTCGAAAAAGACATCGAAGCGCAAGTAGTTGTTGGCATCGGTCTGCACGATGATGCCTTGGTCTTGACTCGAGGCAGTGGGCAGAGAATCGAATTTTACTTCCACCTGGAAATCCGTATCGGTAGTCGCTTGCAGAATACGAACGGTCTGATTGCCACTCGACCAGGGGTCGTGGGCGGTTCCCGCCGGCAGACTCAGCACGGCATCGGTACCATTCAGACTGACGGTACCATCACCCAAGGGGTTGACCACCGTCCACAGACTGGTATTCAGACTCGTCGAATGGAAGTCATCCGAAACCGGCCCACTTTGAGCTCGCGCGATGGGTGAGGCTGCGACAACTCCCATTAGTAATGCGACGAGACCACAAAGAACCCGAACATTGATGGCTGAAAGTTTGAGCACTGGAGTACAGGTTGCAAGTCGCCCGCCATTCCCGAAGGAATAACTGCCTTGCAGGCATTCGACTTACCTATCGTAGCATATTGGCAGATTTCCGTTAGGTGGCAGAATTTTGCACAATATTAACACTCCGAACGAACCCAGATCGAATCCGAGGTAATGAGCGTGCCACCCGGATAATTCTAGCCGGTACTGCTTCCGGCTACCCTTCCGATGGGCGGTAGACCAGTACGCCCTCCGCTGCAGGGGCATTGTCATACTTCTGGACGACCTCTTCCGGCATCGGTGCGCCGTCGGTGCCACGAACAAAGTCGCGCAGCGAGGTGCCGACGGGATGAGAGTCAACGTTCGGGGCTGCCGACCCAGCTCGCAAGTCGGCGAGATTCACAGTCCGGAAATCAATGCTGTAGCGCGCGCGACCCGAGGTATTCGGTACGGTAGAGTGCACCTGTGCCGCCGAAAACACAATCACGCCACCGGGCGGGACGATGAGTCGAATCTGCGGATTCAGTTCAATCTCTTCCTGCGGCTTTGGCTGCTTGCGGGTATCGGCCTTGATGTGTTGTGCCGCGTTCTTTCGACCCTCGCTGTTCCAGACGTAATAGTTGAACTCCGACGAGCCGTTCTGGACGCCCTTGGACCAATAAGCAGGGTGAAACGCCATTGAACTCTCAGATTCAATGCCGTAAATCGGCAGCCACCAGTTCAACTGTGCCATTGGCGCAGAGTACCAAGTATCGCGGTGCGGATGATGCGCGTAGCCAACGCCTGATGTGAGGTAACCATCGCTGGTTACCATGCGCAAACGCGGCACGTCGATGTATGTCTCGTTCAAGTCACAACCGCAGTCCGCCACCAACTCGCGCAGGAGTTTTTTCGTCTCCGGATGGTGAATGAACTGTGGTTTTAATGGGCCCACAATTGCGACGTATTTTTCGACGGGCATGTGATACTGCGCTTCGCGCGGATCCACTGAACCGAACGCCTCCACAATCATGCGCTGGGCAAACTCGCACAATGCGATGGTGGACGGCCTTGGCGAGATCACGAACAGCTGTCCCGTGTAGAGCCGCTGCCTACGGATTTCATCATTCACATTGCTATCGACATAAACGGTGTTCATTTTCTTGCCTCGCTTTTGTAAGATTTCTTGGTCCCCGCTACCGGCGACTCCTCAAATTGAAAGCAAATCTGGAACTATGCCCAAGGCCGAGACCTGGTGGCTAATCTCATCGCGGTAATTCGGGTTTACAATGAGCAGCACATCCGGTCGATACTGTTTCAGAAACTCCGGACTTACTACCTCCTGCCCGGTTCCTGGTATATACAACCCACATTTATGTGGGTTGACATCCACGATGTACTCAAGGGAGGTGGCATTGCGAAAGGCATTCAGGAACATCGCGCCCTTCGCGCCGGCGCCCCACAGCGCCACTCGCTTACCCTGCCGAGCAAGTCGACCAAGCTCGTCTTCCCAATGTGTTCGGCACGAGCGATACTCATCCGCAAACCCTAGGATATCGTCCCGCATCGAGTCGAGATCGCCACCGGCATCTCCTAGGAACCCGGTCTCCCGCGACGACACGCACGCTTCCAGGCACAGGTATTGTCCATTGAACGAATCGGAGACATTCAGCACGTCAAATCCGCAGCTCGAAAACAACCTCGCCAGTGCACCCGAGCTGTAATAAAAGCAGTGCTCGTAAATGATGTCCCAGATTCCCTTGTTTTGGAAAATGAAAGAAGCGCTGGGGAGCTCAAAAAATATCGCTGCACCAGGCTTTTCTGTAAGCGTCGCTCGCAAACTGCGTAGAAATCGCTGAGGCCGGGCGACGTGCTCAAGGACGTGACGGCACATGAGGAAATCGGCCGCGTGCTCAGCATACTGCTCCGAATAGTAGTCCTGAATTATGGTGATTCCCTTGCCGGCCTCCAGGCTCGTGCGGCCAGGAATAAAGCTGGGATCGAAGCCCACGCCACGGTTGTTCCCCAGGCCACACACGAGCGTCAGGAACTCGCCGTTCCCGCAGCCCACGTCGATGATGGTCTTGCCGTGAAGGTCATACCGCTCGATCAAGTAGCGCGCGACTTCGTCCGCGTACTTCTGAAAGGTAGACGAGAAGTGGAGCGAGTTGTCGTAGCTGGGATCATACGTCAGCCGCGCGGCATCGAACGCGAGATTACTCACTGCTCCACATCGCAAACAAAATCCCAGTTCAATTCGTGCCTTTGGACAGCCTAGGGCAGCTTCTTGCGTTGGGCATAAGGCGATGCAATTCACCGGCAGTTCCGAGATCTCAAAGAAGCGCTCGAACTCGTTGCCACCACAGGCCGGACACGAGGCAGCAACCATGATTTGCGCCGCTTCCGTCTTGAGTTCTGGGTCCGAATTCATGTCGTTGGCCCTAACTTCGAATAGGATCGTATCGAACAAATTGCTCCCGAAGATCCTACCTTCACACCGCCGTCAGTTCGGGATTGAGTCCTAGGCTGTTCAGTTCGTTCCGGATTTCATCCAAGTAAATCGGATTCATCGCGATGACCGCATCCGGGCGAAATTCCTTCAGGAAATTGGGCGCAATGATCAGTTTGCCGCTGCCTGGTAGGTACTTGCCTTGGCGGTAAGGGTTAATGTCCACAATGAGCTCGATCTCGTCCTTTATGCCGATCGTGTTCAAGAATGCTACGCACTTGGAGCTAGAACCCCAGATGACTCCGCGCTGCCCGTTCTCGCGGATCCTTTGTACCTTGTTCTTCCAGCGGCGAACGGTTTCGTCGTAGTTTTTCTGGAAGTCGCTGACCGCCATTGCCAACTCCTCCACCGATTCTTCCTGCATTAGCGGCGCGGAATGGTTGCCATTTATGGCCGGCTTAGCCTCAAGCAGCAGGTATTGCCCGTCGAATTCCTTCACGAGGTCCGTCACTTCAAATCCGGTCCTGCGGAAAAGGCGTGCCAGCGAGCCGAGTGTGAAGTACGAGCAGTGTTCGTAGTAAATGTCCCAGAACGCGCATTCATGCAGCACCCGCTCCACGTCCGGTAGTTCGAAGAAAACAACTGTATTGGTCTTGTCTCCAATAGCGCTCCGGACCGTTTGCATGAACAACCCGGTATCCGGAATGTGTTCAAGTGCGTGGCGACTGCAAACCATGTCGCCTGTGTAGTTCGCGTATTTCTCGGAATAGAAGTCTCGGATGAAACGTACATTCTTGGAAGAAGCTTCATCGTGGCGGCCGGGCACGTATGTCGGATCGATGCCAACCCCTCGGTTGTTGCCCAGTTCGCACAACATCACGAGGAAGTCGCCTTTGCCGCAACCGATTTCCACGATCGTCTTGTTGTGCAGATCATGACGTTGGATTAGTCCCGATGCCAGCCTCTTGGCGAAGGCATTGAACCGTGGGGAAAAGGACTGTTGCTCCTCGTAACCTTCGGTGTAGCGGGCCAATTGCGAGCTGAAGCGAAGATTTCCGATGAACCCGCAGTCGCGGCAAAAGCCCAGAACCAGTTCCCCCCGCGGATAACTCTTCGCATCGTTCTGGTTGTCAAACAGTAGACAACTATTGACCGGAAGATTTTCCAATCGATGAAAAATCGTGACGTTTTCGGAAAAGCAGCTCTTGCAAGTTGTTTTTTCTTCTGTGTTCGTCATTTTTCTTCTAAAGATGCCTAAAGAATCGGTGAATCAAACCACGCGCGGATTCGGCACCGGAATGATGAATCGGCCGCCGCGCTGCTGGTATTCCTTCTGTTGTTGAAGAATCTCGTCGGCAAAGTTCCAAGCGAGCAGTAACACATAACCTGGCATTCGCTCGAGAAGGGCCTCGGGTGCAAGTACGGGGATGTGTTGTCCCGGCATGTAGAGTCCTTGCTTGTGCGTGTTGCGGTCAACGACAAAGTCAACGAATTCCGTTCCTATGCCACTGTAGTTAATCAGGGTGCTGCCCTTGGCCGCCGCGCCATAAGCTGCGATCTGGGCGCCCTGCTGTTTCAGGCTCTGTAGCAGGCGGCGGAGCTCGTTTCGGATCCCCGCCACCTTCTGTGCGAAGTCCCGGTAGTAGTCGATGCGGTTGACCTTTTCGGTTGCTTCTGTTCGCAGCATGTCCCTTACTGCTGACGAGACGTTTTCCTTCTTCTCCACGTAAATACGGAGTGATCCGCCATGGATCGAAAGGCGTTTCACATTGTTAAGAAACAAGGAATGCATCCGAAACAGATGATCCAGGGCGGTTACGGAGAAGTAGCAGAGATGTTCGTGGTAAATGGTATCGAATTCGCAATGGTCGACGAGATCCTTCACGTAGGGCATCTCGATAACCGCGACGCCGTCGTCCTTCAGCAAGAGACGAATGCCCTTAACGAAACCGTGCAGATCGGCAACGTGGGCGAGGACGTTGTTGCCGATGATCACGTCGGCAGCCTTGCCACTTGCCGCCCACTCCCGAGCGAGACTCTCGCCAAAAAACGCACAGAGCGTCGGCACACCGATCTTCTCCGCCGCCCGGGCCGGGCCCTCGGCCGGGTCAATGCCGAGAACAGGGATGCCATGTTCAACAAAGTTCTTCAGCAGGTAACCGTCGTTGCTGGCCAGTTCAATGACCAGGCTGTTCGGGTTCAGTCGACGGTTTTCGATCAGGTCAAGAGCATTAGCCCTGGAATGCTGTAACAACGCCGGCGAGAAGGACGAATAGTAAGGATAGTCCTGGCAGAAAAGCTCTTCCGGTGGCACCGTTTCCAGCAGTTGCACCAAGCTGCAATGCGGGCAGAATGCCACGTTCAGCGGAAACACCGGCTCAGACTGGGATAACTGTTCCTCCCGCCGCAGTGCGTCTGCCAAAGGCGTGGTCCCCAGTGAGAGAACCGGTTGAATTCCTGGTGTGCGACAGATGCGACATGGGGTTTGCGACTCGCTCACCGAGAAACCTCCTTCGGCACCAGGGCCGCGACCGCAGACTGGGTCCATCGCAGATCCGAATCGAGCTTGCCTTCCGCTTGCAATCTCCTTACTGTCTGGATACGCATATACGTCGGGCCCTCGAAATCCGCGAGCGTCAGGCCGAACGCCTTGTATGCTTCGTGTAGCTGCCGGGCGCCTTCACGGGCGGTCCAGCGCGGTTTGAAAGCAGGAATCGCCTTGCGAATTCTGTCGCAGTTTACGCGATAGCATCTCTTGTCTGGCCCTGCCCCTTCGGCAAACGTTACCTGGCTACCAGGTACGGTCTCCATCACGATGTTTGCGAGGTCTCGCATCTGGTAGTTCTCTTCGGTCTGGCCCACGTTGAATGCCTGGTTGTGGACAAGATTCTTTGGGGCTTCCATCAGCGCCAGAAATGCCTCCGAGATGTCCTCGATGTGTACGATCGGACGCCAGGGCGTGCCATCGCTTTTCAGCCGCACCATACCCGTGATGTGAGCCCAACCTACGAGATTGTTCAGCACCAGGTCGCCGCGCAGTCTTGCGGAGAAACCATACGCTGTCGCGTTACGCAAGAACACTGGGGTGAAACGCTGGTCGGCAAGTTGCGAGACTTCCTTCTCTACAAGCACCTTCGATTGTCCGTACGGAGTTACTGGATTGAACGCTGCCTCTTCCGTTAGAATGGCCTCGGCGCCGGCTGCTCCATAATTGCTGCAGGAGGAAGAGAACAGGAACCTTGCCACTCCTGCCTGCTTTGCGAGCTTGGCCAACCGGACAGACGCGCGATAGTTGATGTCGTAGGTGCACTCAGGGTTCAAGTCTCCTAGTGGATCATTCGAGATACCCGCTAGGTGGATGATGGCATCGAACCCTTCAACATCATCGACTTCGGCCTCTCGTATGTCCTTTCGGATCGTTCGAACCGGCTCTACGTCGGGCCCGAGGGTGCAGTGCTCGAACAAACAGCTGTCCATGCCGACTACTTCGTGACCGGCGCGGACCAGAATCGGGACCAGCGCGCAGCCAATGTATCCGTTGTGACCTGTGACCAATATTCGCATCAATTTACCTCCAAACCTTCCAGGGTGCGTTTCCGTGCGCCCAAAGTTCCTCAAGAATGTGCTTCTCACGCAATGTATCCATGCACTGCCAGAACGAATCATGACAATAGGCCATGAGTTGACCCTCCTGGGCAAGCCGCTCCAAGGGTTCCTTCTCCCAAGAAGTGTCATCCCCATCGATGTAGTCAAACACCTGTGGCTCGAGTACGAAAAAGGCCCCGTTGATCCAGCCCTCGCTTAACTGGGGCTTCTCCGCAAAATGCGCCACTCGATTGCCTTCCAAGTCGAGACGGCCGTAACGAGCCGGTGGACGCACTGCCGTGATCGTCGCGAGCCGTCCATGAGACTTGTGGAACGCCAGCAACTCGGCCAGGTTCACGTTCGAAACGCCGTCGCCCCAGGTCAGCATAAACGTTTCGTTGCCAATGCGGGGTCCGAGCCGCTTAATACGGCCTCCTGTCTGGGTGTCTTCCCCGGTCTCCACCAAGTGAATAATCCAATCCAGTTCGTGCATTCCGTTGGCACCGTGTTGTACGCTGCCCTTGGCGAGATCAACGGTGAGATCACCTTGTAGCGACGTGTGGTCAACGATATATCGCTTAATCACTTCGCTTTTATAGCCCAATGCAATGTAGAACTCTTTGTGGTCATAGTGAGCGTAGTGCTTCATAATGTGCCACAGAATCGGCCGGCCCCCGATCGTCACCATGGGCTTCGGCCTAATTTCCGTTTCCTCTGCCAAGCGGGTTCCCTTGCCGCCAGCCAAGATTGCGACCTTCATGTTTCCTTCCTCCTGTCTTGCAAATTGGTTTTTCCTTTGACCCAGTAGTCGCTCGGGACGTAAAGAAAAACACATCGGAATGCCCGCCAGGTTCAGTTGGTCCGCTGCCAAGCTGCCGGATAAAGCCGACTCTCGTACGATCGATTCTCCTCGACCGGCTGCTGCGGTCAGAACTCATTCCGAGAAGCAAAAGCCTTATAGATCCTTTGCGAGGAAAACTTCTCGAATAGGTGTTTGAGCTGGAGGTACTCGTCCTCATCTAGGCAAAACAGCACGATCGAGAGTAGGTAAACGGAGGTCACCAGTGCCGTGGCCACAAGCAGCGCCGGGATTGTCTCGGGCTCGATCCAGTAGCGCCATCCCAAGGCGAACAATCCGGCAACCGCACTAGGCAGAACACCTCGCCAGACCGCGGCCTTGAACCACGGTACAAACTCCAGTCCCATCAAGTTGAGGCTGAACTTCCACGCGACAAACAAACTCCAGATCACTACTGAAATTAGCGTCCCCAAGGCCGAACCGACTGCTCTCATACGAAGGACATGAACGAAATACACCGTAATCGCCAAGTTAAACACGGATTGAACTATGACCAAAATCGAGAGGGTCCGCACGCGATTCATGGCGTATGCTGTCTGCCCAATCAGATAGATCGGCATCTCGATCCAATAGCGCACCAGTAGCAGCACCATGACAACCGGCACTTCCCTATAGACCTCAAACTTCGAACCTAAGTACAGTGACCAAAGTTGCTGCCGGAACGCGATCAGCGGCGTGGCCACAAGCAAGGCCGCCCACAAGTTGTACCGGCCGACCCGAGTGAAGAGCGTTTGGAGGGCCGTTGGGCCACCGGTAGTATGAAGTGCCACCATGTGCGGTAGCAGCGGTTCTTGCATCTTGGTAAGTGCCGAGTCCATCTGGTTATCGGTCAAGGAAGCCAATTGGAACGTATTCACATCGATGGGCGTGGCGAACCAGTTAAGAACCAGCAGATCGGAACTCCTGCGGATCATCCCCCCGATAGAGCCGATCATGTTCCAGAAGCCGAAAGACATCAGGCCCGGCAATAACCTCCATCGGATTCGGTCGAAACGAAACCTCAGTGCAGGCAGCGCCTGAACCGACAAAAGTGTAGTGACAAGCAATATTCCGACATCCGTCACGACCGATGCTACGACTACCCACAGCACACGTGGGCCTGCTCCCAGGAGCAAAACGAACAGCAGGCCCACACGAATTACGGTCTGCAACATGGTCAATGCATTCAAAACCACGAATTTCTGACGAACATACAACCCAACTCCAAATGGAACCAGGATCAACCGAAGCGACAGGGCACCTGACAACAGAAGCACCATCAGGCGCGCTTCGGACAGATTCTCCGGAGCGATCTTCAAAATGAAGCCGAGATATATTGTCGCTACAACCGCCAAGAGAGCCAATCCGAGCGCAGCCGCCAATAGCAACGGGAAAATCGTGGATGTGATTTCAGTCACCCGTTGATCATCATTGCGAGCGTGGGCTTCGACTGTATCGCGTGAAAGCCCCGATGTAAGCACTACCAGCAACGGCGGAACGAAAACCAGCAGTGCCGTCACGATTGGATAAAGACTGTACTCCTCCGGACTGATGCGCTTGATCAGGTATTGGTAGAGCCACACCTGAACAAACAGGTTTACGAAACGCTCGGCCAACCCGCTGGCAGAGTTCATCATTAGCCGTCGATTGAGAGTCACAAAAGATTGCTCCACACGCAAAAAGCTGCGGTTCGGGGCGCTGCGAAGTTAACAGCGCCGCCTGGATTAAGCGATAACGTCGGCGATTCGCTCACTTGCGCGGCCGTCCCACAATGGTGGGATTGTGCCGCGTTTTGCGTTTCCCGCGAGGATCTTTGATAGCTCGCTGCGAAGCTTTTCGGTGTCGGCGCCTACGAGTATGTTCGTCCCGAGCTCAGCGGTAACAGGTCGCTCGGTATTATGCCGAATGGTGAGGCAGGGCACTCCGAGATATGTCGTTTCTTCCTGAATGCCTCCGGAATCGGTAATGACTGCTGCAGCTCGGGCCTGCAGCGCAAGGAACTCTACATACGGCATTGGCTCGAGTAGGTGGAGATTGGCCGTCTCAATGCCAAATTCGTGGATCCGCTGGCGTGTTCGGGGGTGCACCGGAAAGACCACACCTAATTGGGCACTTACGTTATCCATGCACCCGAGAATTCGTCTGAGGACTTCGCCATCATCGACATTTGAGGGTCTATGAAGGGTAACAAGAGCATAGCGAGCCGGAAATCCATTCGCCTTGCACTTCATTGCCATCGGCAGCAGTCGAACAAGGGAATCGATCATCACATTTCCGACCCGATAGATCTTTTCCGGAGAGACGCCTTCACGGCAGAGATTGCGATCACCGTCTTCGGAGGGCGTAAAGAGCCAGTCTGCAATTTGATCTGTAATCAAGCGATTGATCTCCTCCGGCATGGTTCGATCGAAGGAACGTAGTCCTGCTTCGACGTGACCAACAGGGATCAAGAGTTTGGAACAGACAATAGCTGCCGCCATGGTGGAGTTCACATCTCCGTATACAAGCACCATATCGGGCCCCTTGTCGAGTACCACAGGCTCGAAGCGGCTCATGACCTCGGAAGTCTGTTGTGCATGAGTTCCCGATCCGACTTCGAGGTTCACGTCCGCTGCGGGAATCCCAAGTTGCTCGAAAAACACGTCGGACATGTTTTTGTCGTAGTGCTGACCGGTGTGCACCAAGGTTTGGGTGACGTTCGGTCGCTGTCGGAGCGCCGACATAACCGGCGCCGCCTTCATAAAATTTGGTCTTGCACCAACTACGTGAAGAACATGCATGGCTTGGCTCGTGAGCCTCTCCTGTACGATAAGCGTTGTAAGCGGAATTAATAAAACAGAACTTCCCCTGGACCGTGACTTTCCGCCGGGTGAAGGTATTCAGCTAGCCGGACTTTTTGTATGCCGACTCAAGGGACTCCTGAAACCCGTTTTCCTTGACCGGGACAGGCTTCCGTCGAAGCAGATATTGTCGTGCGAACTCAGCACACGTGTCCCAAGTCCGCAATGCCGCCGGTCCCACTATAGCCGTGCAGCAGAAGGCCACTCCTTTTGGCGTCACGCCCCCATAGCGAAACTGCCGCCAACCCAAACTCCTGACGAAAGTCCCTCTCCTCGCCAGCACTTGGCAGAGGGCGCGAACGGAAGCAGCATATTCCCTGTTCCAGGGTCGCCGGCAGCCCGATTGTATGACCCGCTCAAACGCCAGTATTCTCGACCGGTGGTAGTCAGGTCCAAAATTGCCATTCACCACTACCGAACTCGCCGCTAGATCCGAGGTTCGAAAATATCTTCCTACGATAGTCGGCACCGCGGCAAACTTGTAACGACAGGCAACCTGATAGCTGGCCAGTAAGTCGTCGTCACTGCGCAGTCCTTCACTGAAGCAGTCGAGTTCGAGCAAGACGTTTCGACGAATGAGGCTGGCTTGCAGCATAGGAAACTGGTATGGGTATTGAATCGCAAGCGAGTCGGCGAAAACATGCGGAGATTCCGTGACAGTAAGCCCGTGTTCCTCGAATAGCGTCAGTCCCTCACCGCTGTCGGTGACAATCCGCAGAGCGCCGAAAACCCACGCGACCTCAGCAGGCACGCGCTTCGCGGCTCTCAGCAATTCGCCGTTCCTGTCAGGAAGCCACTCGTCGTCGCTGTCAAGAAATGCGATCCACTCCCCGGAGGCTTCCTGGATCCCACGGCGGCGTGCGCCAGCTACGCCTGTGTTCGCTTGTCGTATCACGCGAACACGATTTCCGTAACGCGACTCCACCAACTCCGCTGAGCCGTCGGTCGAGCCGTCGTCCACGATGAGGACTTCGTCAACTGGAACAGTTTGCGCCAAAGCGCTATCGATCGCCCGCGGTAGATAGTCGCGGCGGTTGTAAGCGGGAATAACCGTTGAAACCTTCACCTGGCCTCTGAGAAGATCATAATTCTTGCGTGCAACAGCAAAACGATAGAGCGTAGCTTATCTTCACGATTGCACGAGTGCCACCTTCATCTTAGGGTACCATGGCGATCTGCGGAATAAGGCCCCCTGATAGCGCTCAATTCCGGAAAGTGATTTAGCAATGACAGATCCCCACGATGAACTCGTTTGACGCATCCTAATGGCCCATAGGTGACGACGAGCCCACCGCAGTTCGCGATGTACGTACCTTCGAAGCCGCGCGTCGCGGCGAGCTTTCACCACTCTTGCCAAGTGGGTTTCAAATACCTCCACCAGGCATTCACTGGTGCAGAGTTCCTCGCGCTGAGAGTTCTTGTAAACACTATTGGTCATGCTTTCACGCCAGACAACTAGGGGAGTTTCGATAAATGCCCAAGGGCCCTCCAGAGACAGGCGCAGGGGTAATTCGTAATCCTCCAAGTAACGAATACTCTCGTCGAAGCCACCTATTTTCTCTAGGACCTCGCGACGTATTACAATTCCTTGGTTGAACAGTACAAACCGCGTCGCGAGGACTTCGTCGGCGTTCAACCACACACCTTCCTCGGCGGATGGTTTCAGCAATGCGATGTCAAAAGACGCCCGGTCCCCAGAGTTCCATTTCATAAGGATATTGGACAGACAACAGGGCACTGACGTTCCCGCTCGTTGCAGCAACGTGACTTGCCTTTCAATCTTTTGACGTAGCCAAATATCGTCGGAATCCAGGAACGCAATGAGCTCCCCGCGCGCCACAGCAATGCCTCGATTACGGGCGGCGGCTGGCCCTGCATTGGCCTGACTGACGACACGGATTCTGTCGCCATATTGTTGCAGTCGTGCCAGCGTGTCGTCCTTGGAGCCGTCGTCCACGACAATGACCTCGATATTTGGATAGGTCTGCGCCAGAGCGCTGTCGACAGCCTCGCAGATGAGGTGCCCGCGGTTGTATGTGGGTATGATTGCGCTTACGACTGGTTTAGTGGTCGTCATGGCGGAGTATTATGCGACAGATCACAGGTACAACTGAACTGCGTCATCCATTCCATTCTGGTGCAGCCACGCAGAGTACATACTTGTTCGCGTCGAATAAGGAGAAAGCGACATGCGATCCCTTATCTGGCGAAAGGAGGACGGGTCATGGCACCTGTAGAAGCGGACAGCATCTGCCGAGATCTCCTAGCACTGAGCCAATCGCCGCACAACCACCGCGCCGACATTCCCAGTAAGGGAAAAATTGTCTACTCCACCTAGTAGAGGCGCGGCTTGCTTTGGTGCTGCTGCAAGGGTGCATGGACTCGCCGACGAGAAATGGAGGGTTGCTCCCACCAGCGCAGGCTCGCAGGATCAGCCTCAGCAATTTCTGGATCCAAAGGAGCCACAGTAGCTTGTACCGTCTGCGGCGCCGCCACGGCGCCAATGAAGCCCAAGATCACATACCATCCTACGATGCTCTGGTCCCAGTAGGAGATTCCGAAGAACGATATTGTATGCGCCAGAAGCGCAGAGCCCAAAGCCCAGAAGAAGAGTTCTTGTTTTCGGTCCATTGCCGCTTTTCGGGCGTGACCCACATACTTAAACCCATAGACAATGATAGCTACGAACAGAGTCAAACTAAGGAGGCCGCCATTGATTGCATGAGCGACATACTGATTGCACAAGTCCCACATATCCCAGCCCCAAGCAGTATTGGACGCCGTGCCGATGAGCCACCACTCTGAAAAGTGGCGGATAGTTTCGTTTATCAACGCGTAGCGATGATAGGAAGACCCGGAGATATCGAAGCGCGTGATTAGGTGCCAGACCGGTGCTTTCATAACCAGATGTAGCGAGACCAACGTGATGACAATGCTCCAGCGGATTATCCGCGTTAGTCCGCGGATTGGCCATAGACAGATGCCCACAAGGCCCGCTAGGTATCCCATCACTGGTGTGCTCGAGTTACTCGCTAGAGTCATCACGGTTGCGCCAAGCATTCCGAGAACGGCGACCGCACGTTGCTTCCGATCGCTCAGCAACAGCCCGATAAACAGCGGCAGCGACACAGCTCCAAAAACTCCGGCAAGAATCGGCGTGCCGAAGCTACCGGTGGCCCGAATACGGCCATCGCGATCCAGGTCCGTGGCAAAATAGGAAGCTTTTGCGCCCCCGAGCAATGCGTAGGGATTCCATCCATTCAATCGCTCGAAGATCATCACCCCACCCAGCGCAATCACGATTATGGCAAGCACGCGGATCACGCGAACCACGTCTTCTCGGTCACGAATAAGGCAGCGTACAAGAAAGTAAGCGCCAAATGCATCGTAAAGGTTCCCGAGCTGAAAAATAAATGCTTGAGTATTTTCGAAGAGCAGAACCCCTGCCACAGCACTGGCCAAAGCAAGCAGAATCACTAACTTGTCTACCCTGTTCAGCCCTCGGCTGAACACGTTCCAATCTCCGCGTCCTTTGATAATGAAAATACGAATCATGCCGAACAGAATTAGGAGTCGCAACAAAGTGAAGTGTAAACCGGCAAGAACGAGAACCTGATCGCCGGGTATAAGAATGGACGTTAACAGAAACGGAACGAATGCTCTCTTTTGTGGCAAGATGCATATCAGCACGCCGGCAAAAATCAATATCACCGCGACTGCCGGGTTGAAGACAGTGCCGGAAACCCCACCACCGAATCTCAGATTTTCTGGTTCCACGTTCGCGCCGCCTCGTTGAATGCTGGGTTCGGAAATAAGTCGCTGCAAATCTGCGATCAGATCATCAACCAAGGAACATAATCGGTGATGACTTACAACCGCGCGCACGTCGCGCTGACAGATGGACTTGTGCCCTATTTATTATGTCGCTTGCCTAGAAGCTATTGCACAACCCTCCGTAAGACGATCATGAAGCAGGCGATATGAAAAAAGGCACCATAGATCTCGTCCCCTTGCCCCGCTTGGTTTTTCCGACTCCGCAGCCCCTTTTTTCGCCGGAGCGAAACTGCCGTCCAGAAACGCTTCGCTCCATTTCACTTGCTGGCGCT
>Ga0306920_100001440_pt1 | contig 29525 bp, 17 predicted proteins | sample flu12Cox44000170_FD_204666 | JGI IMG/M metagenome (GOLD analysis project Ga0306920, IMG submission 204666) | Lab enrichment of tropical soil microbial communities from Luquillo Experimental Forest, Puerto Rico - flux4day.12C.oxic.44.000.170 (v2)... | ecosystem: Environmental > Terrestrial >... | reverse complement strand
GAAATGCCTTTCTTCCTTGGTCTGGTTAGCTTTTCCACTTCCCAGCAAACCAAGTATTTAAGCGCATTTCGAGCTTTTTTGTTCCCATTGCGCATTTAAATCACGCTTCCTTAAGGTCTAGTGAGCTGCAGCTAGAACTGCTCCCGGAGGACCATGGATTCAGGATCCTTGAGGAATTACTCGAAAGCTCGGAGAATCAGGCTTTGGTGCTCTACGGCAAACCGGCTGGTATTGAACGATTGATGAGCGGTAAATTGCTAGCACAAAGGATCTCCGGGGCAATTCGTGCCAAACAACCAGCGCTCTTAATGGACGAGCGTGAGTTCTTGGGCAGAACTGAAACCTTTCTGAGAAAGCTTGTCGCAGAATCAATCAAACTGCCCCTTGAACAATTGGAGGTGAACAGGCGGTTCGAGGAGTATGGATTCGACTCGGTAATCGTTCGGGCATTCAACCGGAAAATCGAAAAGGAGTTGGGTCCATTGCCAAAGACACTCCTTTTTCAATGTTCAAATCTGCAGGTGCTGACAGAGTACCTGGTAACTCACCATCGTGAGCAACTCCGCCGCTTTTTCGATGGCACCACTCACTCGTCTGGAACCAGGCCGAGCGAAGGTGAACACGAAATCGCTGCTGTATCGGCGTCGCCAAGCTTGGGCGGGAAAGCAACCGCACCATCAGAGCGTAAAATTGCCGTTATAGGGTTAGCCGGCCGCTATCCTCTAGCTCCAGACGTTCAAGCCTTCTGGCATAACCTGAAAGAGGGCAGAGATTGTATCACTGATGTTCCTCCCGATCGTTGGGATTATCGCGAATATTACGACCCCGATGCATCGCGATCCGCCACAGGGAAGATCTATTGCAAGTCCGGAGGATTCCTCGCGGACGCAGATCGGTTTGATCCGCTTTTTTTTGGGATTTCACCGGTTGAGGCGGAAGCGATGGACCCTCAGGAACGACTCTTTCTTGAAGTCGTCTGGGAAGCCTTTGAAAACGCAGGGTACACGCGTCCGGGTCAGGAAGGGAATGCTGCTAGCCAGAACGTAGGAGTTTTTGTTGGGATAACGACAAATTCATATTTGTTATGGGGAGCGGAGGCATTTCGCAAGGGGCAGGGAGTTATCCCAAGTTCCCTTCCCTGGTCTCTAGCGAATCGTGTTTCGTTTCTTTTCGATTTTCACGGTCCAAGCATGCCAGTAGATACCGCCTGCTCGTCGTCTTTAACGGCGATTCACATGGCTTGTGAAAGTCTGCGCAAGGGGGAGTGTGAGATGGCCGTCGCCGGAGGAGTTAATCTCTATCTTCATCCCCTGAAATATCTGGTTATGTGCCAGGCGCGTATGCTATCTCGCAGCGGCCGATGTCACAGCTTCGGAGAGGGTGGAGATGGTTTCATTCCTGGTGAGGGGGTAGGAGCGGTTTTGCTAAAGCCGTTAGCTCAGGCCGAGGCTGATGGAGACCTGATTCATGGTGTCATCGTGGGTACCGCAGTGAATCACGGCGGAAGGACGAATGGGTACACCATACCAAATCCCCGATCACACGCAGAATTAATTTTGAGTGCGCTCGACGATGCCGAGATTGATCCGCGAACGGTTAGTTACATTGAGGCGCACGGAACGGGAACTACGCTTGGCGATCCGATCGAGATCGAGGGGTTAGCTCAAGCCTTTCGTACTTTCACATTGGATCGACAGTTCTGCGCCATTGGCTCGGTGAAATCGGTGATTGGCCATCTGGAGTCCGCGGCGGGAATTGCTGGACTGACCAAAGTACTCTTGCAGATGAAGCACGGTTGCATGGTACCTTCGCTTCATGCGGAGTCGCTAAATCCGAATATTGATTTTGCGAGGTCGCCATTTTTTGTGCAAAGGGAGGCAACTCCCTGGCATCGACCGAAGCTACAGGTTGGCGAACAGGAACAAACTATTCCGCGGCGTGCTGGCATTAGTTCCTTTGGAGCCGGGGGAGCAAACGCTCACATTCTTGTGGAAGAATACGACGGCCCGGCGCATTCGCCGTCCTTTGAAAATCACAAGTCGCAAATTTTTATTTTGTCGGCCCGGGACGCGGTCGGTCTACGCAAATCGGCTGATAAATTACGCGCCTACTTGGGAGGGAAGGATGAAAAGTGGGCGGCTAGCGGGCTGGAAAACATAGCCTTTTCATTGCAGGTGGGACGCGAGGCAATGACCGAGCGCTTAGCGGTGTGCGCGTCCACCTTCGAGGAACTACAAAGGTCGCTTGACAGTTATCTTTGCGGCGACGCATCTTCGCCCCTTTTCGACCGTGGGAGAGCGGGGCGCGATAAACCGGATCATCCCACGCCCGAAGCGTTGGATGCGGCTATTCACCAGCGGGATTTGTCCTCTCTAGCCAAATGGTGGGTGTCCGGAGCCAGTATTCAGTGGCACGAACTGTATAAAGAAACCTCCGCTCCGCATCGTGTGGCTCTTCCAAGTTACCCTTTCACGGATGAGCGTTATTGGTTCGATACTGCGAAGGCGCATGGTGAGCGATCCGGGGCACCGGAAGCTTCAAGGTTAACTGCTGGCTCGGAGGCGGTCTGGTACACGCAGATGCCGCCGACGACAGGAGCGGAGTATAAAGGCACTGAAGTAGGGTTGGAGATTCTCGATGGGTCGATTGCGCTCGTGACGATGCAGGATTCGGCAAACCGCAACATGTTCTCAGAGACGTTGTTGCGGGGACTGTTGGCGAAGTTTACCGAGATCCACAATAACCCAGAGATCAGGGCCGTTGTTATCACCGGTTGTGGCAAGGTCTTCAGTATGGGGGGAACACAGGAGGGTCTTCTTGGACTTGTCGACCAGAAGGCTCGTTTTACCGATGTGCCGTTCCTTTACAAAGGGTTTTTGGAATGCCCTATACCGGTCGTTGCTGCGATGCAGGGCCACGCCTCAGGGGGAGGGTTCCTATTTGGTCTCTACGCGGACTTCGTAGTGCTGGCGAAAGAGGCTGTCTATGTCGCAAATTTTCTGGAGTACGGATTTACGCCCGGGATGGGAGCTACCTTAATTCTGCCAGAGAAGCTCGGTCGGAATCTCGCCTCAGAGATGATGCTGACAGCGCGATCATTCCTTGGGGACGAACTGCAGAGGCGAGGTGCCTCGGTTGTAGTATGCGAAGCAAGCAGTGTTCTGGACGAAGCTTTCATGATAGCCCGACTGCTGGCGCAACGGCCGCTTCCCGCTGTAAAAGAGCTGAAGCGCGCGCTGGCGGAGCCTCTTTTGCGAGCGCTGCCCGAAGCTCTCGAAAAAGAACTGGCGATGCATGCCCGAACGCTGTTGTCTGCCGAAGTACGAGAGAAGGTCGAGGCGCATTTTCGGAAAACAGCGGTGCTCAGATCGCCTCAGAGTTCGCTAGTTGGTCGCGCAGTAACAGAATCGACAAAGATCCAATTGCGGCCGCTGAACGGAATCGGCTCTCCGGGTGAAATTGAGAAAGGCGCTTCGATCTCCGCCGGAGCGGCGGCTGCTACCGAGGGCTTTGCAGCTTCAGCGTCACCCACAGAGACACCGGTTTCTGCAGTCTCTCAGAGTGAATCTGTCGAAGAGAGTGAGGTGCAAGCGACGATTCTTGAGATTCTGAACCGGTTGCTCCATTTGCCGAAAGAGAAAGTTGACTTAGATGCTAGTTTCAGCGCGCTCGGAGTCGACTCCATCAGTGCAGTCGAGATCATGCGGGATATCAACCGGACCTTCCACTGCCAACTCGACACAGTGATGATTTATGATCATCCGACGGTGGAAAAGCTGGCAGCGTTTGTTAAGAGCCAGTGCCGCCGTCCTCAGGTGCATCGCGAGTTGCCGATGTCGCAGCCGGTTCAACCGGATACTAACCGTTTGCAAAATGGGGTGAAGCCGGTTGCCATAATCGGTATTTCCTGCCGATTTCCGGGAGCACCGAATAAAGAGACTTTCTGGCAAAACCTCGAGCGAGGAATTGATTCTGTCGATCGGGCGCCAGCGGACCGCTTGGGATCAGGAATATTTGAAAAAGAACATCAAGGCGCGTCCGCAGGCATGACCGAATGGCGGGGCGGTTTTCTGGAAGAGATAGATAAATTCGATGCAGATTTTTTTAAGATTCTGCCGGTTGAAGCTGAATACATGGAGCCTCAGCAGCGCATGTTCTTGGAGGAATGTTGGAAGGCGCTCGAGGATGCCGGCTACTCGAATCGGTCGCTTGCCACACGCCGCTGCGGTGTGTTTGTGGGGGCGACGACCGGAGACTATCTGACTGGTGCCAATTGGGAGGATGGCGACGAAAATCTTGCACATGCGTTCACGGGCGGTTCACCATCCATCCTGGCTGCGCGGATCGCGTACCACCTTGATCTGACGGGGCCGAGCGTTGCTCTCGATACTGCATGTTCGTCTTCTTTGGTGGCTATCCACCAGGCTTGTCTTAGTCTTTTTTCTGGAGATTGCGAGCTGGCGCTGGCGGGTGGTGTTAGCGTAATGATCACGCCGCGCACGCATCTGATGACCCGGAAGGCAGGCATGCTTTCCCCTACCGGCAAGTGCCGGCCTTTCGATCAGCGGGCAGACGGGATTGCGATCAGCGAAGGGATCGGCGTGGTCGTGCTCAAGCCGTTGGACCAGGCGATTAAGGACTCGGATGTTATATATGGCGTCATCCAGGGCTCGGCCGTAAATCAGGATGGAAAGACGAATGGGATCACCGCGCCGAGCGTGCGGTCCCAGATTCTACTCCAACAGGAAGTCTATCGCCGGGCCGGAATCCAAGCGGATGATATCACCTACGTAGAGGCACATGGGACGGGCACACCGTTGGGCGATCCGATCGAGGTGAAAGCACTGACAGAGGTATTTTCCGGTTTCACCAGCAGGAAGCAGTTTTCCGCACTTGGCAGTGTTAAGGGGAACATCGGCCATACGATGCTTGCGGCGGGTGTCGCCGGCCTAATCAAGGTGTTATTGGCGCTAAAGCACCACAAGATCCCGGCTAGTCTACATTTCAACACCGAGAATGAACATCTGAAGTTGAAAGAGACCCCGTTCTATGTGAATACGGATTCCATTCCCTGGCCGCCTGGCCATTCTGGTAAAAGAATTGCGGCGGTCAGCTCCTTTGGATTTAGCGGTACCAATGCCCATTTGTTGCTTGAGGAATGGTCGGAACAGGAGGGCGCTCGAGAAGAGTACCGCTATTATCCACTGCTGGTTTCAGCTCGTTCGCAGGGCGCGCTTACCGAGAGGTTGCGCGATCTGCGTCACTGGCTGGGGCAAAATCAAGCTCTTTATAGATTGGGTGACATCGCCTTCACGTTACACGCGGGTCGAAGTCATTTCAGATACCGTTGTGCATTGGTAGTTCGGGACGTCTTGGAAATAACGAGTCGAATAGATGAGTTACTGAGCGAAGGTGCTGCTCCCAACTGCTGGCAGAACTCCAAATCGCCGACACCCGTTCCTGACCTTGCTCCAGAGGAGACGATTGACATCTGCAAACGAGCCTGGGAATCAGCGCGAACAGATGAAACGCGCCTCCAAGCCGCTCAGGAACTGGCCAAAGCGTTTATTGCTGGCATCGATCTGCCGTACGAGCATTTCTATGGAGCTGGTAAATATCATCGCATTTCCATGCCTCCTTATCCGTTTGATCGGCGATCTTATTGGTTGCCCGGCCTGAGACACTTCGATCGTGACGTTAGTACGGATAGGAATAAGGGAACGTTACCGCCTGATCGTCCACCTGAAGTGAATACCGATAATGGAGACCGAGTGACTCCCGAGTTAATCGACCTGACGCTGCAATATGTGAAGGAAATCTTCGCTGAAAAAACCAAGCTCGAACCTGCGGCTTTGGATGTGGAATCCGACTTTGAGGATTACGGCCTGGACTCAATTGTAATCGCGCAATTGAACCGCCGACTAGAGAGCGACATTGGAAAATTACCGGCATCTTTATTCTTCAAATACAAGAGCATTGCAGCTGTCGCCGGTTATCTGGCGACCGAACATTCTGAGTCTCTGCGGCGCCTGAGCGAAGGAAGACGGTTGGGAAAGACAGGCGCAGAACTGCCGGACACTCGGGCGCCTTCTGCACTATTGATCGACATACCTGCGCAGAAATCACCCGGAGAGTCTGCCGTGGAAGGAATCGCGATTATCGGAATGAGCGGACGTTTTCCAATGGCGCACGACCTCGAGACTTTCTGGCAAAACCTTGAACGAGGTAAAGACTGCATCACTGAAATCCCGCGGGACCGCTGGGATTACCGCAAATACCAGGGCGCGGGTGATGGCAAGCGAGAAGGTATGTATTGCAAGTGGGGTGGCTTCATTGAGGATGCAGACAAGTTTGATGCAAAGTTCTTTAACATCTCGCCGCGCGAAGCTCGTTTTATGGATCCTCAAGAGCGCATCTTCCTGGAGGGGGTGTGGTCTTGCATTGAGGATGCTGGATACACGCGCGAGACCCTAGCAGACGAAGCAGCGGGAGATGGGAGAAGCGCGGTCGGTGTTTTCGGGGGTATTACATTAACCGACTACCAGATCTACGGGGGTGAGGCGTGGGGACGCGGGGAACAAATACCGGTTACTTCGCAAATCTACGCGTTGACGAATAGAGTATCGTACTACTTTAATTTTCGCGGACCGAGCCTTGCCGTTGATACGGCTTGTTCCTCTTCGCTTTTTGCCGTGCATTTGGCGTGCGAATGCCTCCGCAATGGGGAGTGCACGATGGCCTTGGCAGGAGGTGTCAATCTTTCGTTACATCCCAATAAGTACCTAACCCTATGCCTCGGACAGTTCGCCGCTAGCGATGGACGCTGTCACGCGTTCAGTGAGAGTGGAGACGGTTACGTTCCCGGGGAAGGTCTGGGAGTGGTATTGCTCAAACCTCTGAAACAGGCGGTTCGGGACAAGGACCATATCTACGCTGTGATTCGTGGCACTGCGGTAAATCACGATGGAAAGACCCACGGCTTCACCGTACCGAACCCGACTGCACAAAGCGAGGTGATCACCGCAGCACTGGAGAAGGCTGGAATCAATCCAGAGACCATTAACTATGTTGAGGCTCACGGCACCGGCACGGCGTTAGGCGATCCCATCGAGATTACCGGCCTGACTGATGCATATTCAAATTACACTAAGCGCCGGCAGTACTGCGCCATCGGTTCGGTGAAGTCAAATATTGGACATCTCGAGGCAGCAGCTGGAATAGCTCAGTTAATCAAAGTCGTCCTACAATTGAAACATCGCACCATCGTGCCGACGCTGTTACACAGTTCGAGATTAAATCCTTATATCGACTTCCCGAACACGCCTTTTTATGTGCATACGGAAACTAGTCACTGGGATCCTGTTACGCTGGTTGCCGATTCACCATCGGAAAAGTCATCCCGGAGAGCGGGCGTGTCAGCATTTGGAGTGGGTGGCGTTAACGTCCACGCTATCGTTGAAGAATATTGTCCACCGGACAACGTGTCCAATCCTCCCAACTCCGATTCTGAAGAACAAGACCTCATCGTGCCGCTGTCGGCAAAGTCCGAGCGGAGCCTTGAGGCGTATGTAGGAAAACTCGCCGACTATATCCGACTCTGTTTAGATGCCGGCTTCTGCGTCGAACTGACGTTGGCGGATTTGGCCTATACCATTCAAGTAGGCCGTGAGGCGATGCCAGTCCGCCTTGCTTTAGTAGCAGGCTCTTTGGACTCGATTCTAGAAAAGCTGGATTTCGTACAGAAGTTTGGTCTGCGCGAGGCAGCCAAAACGGGTTCAGGAATCTTTTATTGTGCGAGCCAAACCAGGACCGGCCGGCAGACGGCGCCGGACGGCAGGAAAGATGGTGCATTCTCTCAAACAGTTGGCGCGAATCACGACGTCGGAGAGATAGCGCGTTTCTGGACTGAAGGTGCTACGATCGATTGGAGGTCCGTCCCCGGACGCGCAAATGGCCGGAGAATTTCGTTGCCAACCTATGTCTTCGAAAAGGAACGTTATTGGCAATTTGAGCGCGGCGAGCCGGCAGCAAGTTCTGTCGATCCCGATCCGATTACTCCAGCGGTTAAGGTGGTCAAACATCAGGCGCAGGTAAAGCCGCCGATTGCTGGACGGACAGCGGAGGCATTGACGGTTTACCTTCGCGAGATCGTTGGAGAACTCCTTGGTTTCGTTCCACCTGCGCGCCCGTCCATCGAAGAAGGATTGTTCGACATGGGAATCGATTCCGTCCAGGTCGGACAGTTGCTTTCACGCGTGCATTCGGACTTAGGTGTGGAGTTATACGCCACTGTTATATTCGACTATCCAAGCATTCAGACTCTCGCAGATTACATCGCCGGAAAGGAAAACTCTTCCGGGCAGGAGAGGTTGGAAAGGGTAACGTCACGCGCAGGCGCCGGACCCACAGAGGCGTTGCCGAGTGAACTTCTGTATTGCGCTCAGGAGTGGATAGACGCTCCATTTCAACCGCATGTCGGCGCGCAAGCCCCGGCATTGCCCGATGGCGATTTCCTCCTTCTTGAGACGAGCGAGGCGGGGTCAGTGATCCGGTATGCGTTAGCAGACCGCATTCAAGGCAGACGCGTTATTTCCGTCAGACCGGGGTATGAGTTTGAGGAAAAAGGTGACGATGTATTCGTTGTTGATCCTCGGGCGGCAGATCACTTTTGCCGGTTATTCCAAATATTACAGGAGCAGGGCTGTTTACCGAAAAACATTTTGCATTGTTGGTCCGACCAGCGCTTCTCTGCAAATTCAACGGTTCTCGGTGTTCAGCTGGAGAAGGGACCTTACTCGATTTTTCATTTAACTCAGGCCTTGATGAAACTCCCGTGCAAGGACCCGGTGCGACTCCTCTACGTTGTGCGGAGCTCCGGCAACGCGTTCAATCCAATCTATTCAGCGATTGGAGGCTTGGTTCGAACCGTGCATCAGGAAAACCCGAATTACGATTATAAGATGGTGGAAGTTAGGGAGTTCCCAGAAAGCGCTAATCATGAGAATACAAAGGAATTTGCTAACCTTCTGTTGCGCGAACTTGCGTTGCCTGGCGAGCAATGCAGGGAAATCCGTTACAATTTGGGTGTAAGGCAAAGTTGTCAACTGCGCGAGATCGATCGGCCGGTGGGAGCGGCCAGAACAGCGCTGCGTGACAAGGGAGTCTATTTGATCTCGGGTGGTGCAGGCGGTCTCGGTTCTATTTTTGCTGAATATCTGGCCCGCCGTATGCAGGCCCGGCTCGTTCTAAGTGGGCGCTCTGCCTTGTCTCCTGAAACCGAGGCCCTCCTGCGGAGACTGGAAAGTTTGGGCGCTGAAGCAATGTACGTCTCTGCTGACGTTGGAAACCGCTCGGACGCAGAGCGGTTAGTAGCTGCGGCGAAGACGCGTTTCGGTTCAATCAGCGGTGTTCTTCACGCTGCGGGCCTTCTTCGCGATGCATTCATTCCGAAGAAAACAGTGAGTGAATGGCACAGCGTCTTGAAGCCAAAAATTTACGGCGGGATCTATCTGGATGAAGCCACGGCGACGGAATCGCTAGACTTCTTTGTCTTGTTTTCGTCGTTGTCGTCGTTCCTGGGGAGCGCCGGGCAAAGTGATTACTCCTATGCTAACTCCTTCCTGAACCACTACGCGGCCCTTCGCGAACAATGGAGACGGGAGGGGAAGCGAAGCGGCAAATCAGCTGCAATCGCGTGGCCACTCTGGAAGGGCGGTGGGATGAAGATCGATCGTCAAATGGAAAAGTTTTTGCGAGAGACGATCGGTTTGGATCCTCTGCCGGAGAATGACGGGTTACAGATTTTTGAGAGCACGATTGGTGCAACGGCGGAATCTTTCGCCGTACTCCGAGGGCGCCGTGACAAGATCCGAAACAGTTTAAAAATAGAGCTGCGGTCAGAATGGTTAGACCCACAAGGGGGCTCTATGTCCGGGTCTGTCGACGGGATGTCGGAAGAGGAGTTGGAGAAAACGATCGAGGCTGAATTGGAAGAGGTCTCAGCCTGGCTGGATCAAAGGGCGCAGGATAGGGGATAGACCATGGCAAACAACAAAATGCTTTTGCAGCAGGCGCTTCAAACCATTCGGAGCTTACGCCAATGTCTTGCCGAGAATGAACAAAACGCCGCGGCTCCAATCGCAGTGATTGGAATGGCATGCCGCTTCCCGGGAGGTTGTTCAACGCCTGAAGCATTTTGGGATTTTCTACAAGCGGGGAGCGACGGTATTGCCTCGGTTCCAGCGGATCGCTGGCAAGATGGCGACTCTTATGACTTGGGCAGGTTGCAGGGTATCCCCGGGGTCGAGGCGGGATTTCTTGCCGAGGATATCGGGGCATTCGATGCCCATTTTTTCGGTATCTCTCCGCGAGAAGCCGCTGAGATGGATCCTCAACAGCGCCTCCTCCTCGAAATCTGTTGGGAAGCGATCGAGCGCGCGGCAATAAATCCGGCCGAAATTAAAGAGAGTGGCACCGGCGTTTTTATCGGTGTTTCCGGGTCGGAGTACGCCATGCTCCCGCGTGACCAGCGGGAAGTAAGTCCTTACACTGCGACTGGACTAACAAGCAATATTGCCTCTGGGAGAATAGCCTATTTTTTTGGATTTAGCGGACCGGCGATTTCAGTGGATACAGCCTGTTCTTCTTCGCTGGTCAGCGTCCACTTGGCTTGCGAAAGCTTGCGACGTCAAGAATGTGCGATGGCGCTGGCCGGAGGCGTTGGCCTAATGCTTTCGCCACGACCGTTTATTGCGTTATCCAGACTCGGAGCGCTGGCCGGGGATGGACGTTGTAAGACGTTCGCGGCTTCTGCTGATGGCTATGGAAGGGGAGAAGGATGCGGAATCGTGGTGCTCAAAAGTCTAGCCAAGGCTCAGAAAGATGGGGATCGCATATTGGCGACGATCCTGGGGTCTGCGGTTAACCAGGATGGCGCGAGAGGTGGGTTGACTGTCCCCAATGGGCGCGCTCAAAAGCGGCTATTGAAACAAGCGCTCGCAATGGCGCGGATTCAGCCTTCTCAAGTCAGTTTTCTCGAGACCCATGGGACCGGGACGCCGTTAGGAGACCCAATTGAGATCCAAGCGGCAGGAGAGGTATATGCGAAAGATCGGACCGCCGATAAACCCCTGTTTCTAGGAGCGGTTAAAGCCCATATCGGCCACCTGGAAGCCGCCGCTGGGATCGCTGGGTTGATCAAGGTAATTCTTTGCCTTCAGCACCAGACGATTCCCCTCCAGCGCCTCTATGGCGAGCTAAATCCGCATCTCGATTTGAAGAAAATTCCTGCGATTATCCCGCGAGAAACCATGCGATGGGAGGGGATCGAAGGGAAGCGAATTGCCGGTGTTAGTTCGTTTGGTTTTAGCGGAACAAATGCTCATCTGGTATTAGGGGAAAAAGCGTACGCCGGGCATGCTGCGCAGCCAAAAATCGAAGAGCGTTCAGGTCACATTCTCACTTTATCCGCGAAGGATCATATTGCTCTCAAAGAGTTGGCTAAGGCCTTTGCCGATCATCTCACAAAGCAAACCGAGGAGTCGCTCGCAGATTTTTGCTACACAATAAACAGCAGTCGGCTTCCAATGTCTGAGAGGGTAACTTTCATCGTAAGCGGCCGGAGCGAACTGGCCCGCGATTTTGAAGAGTTTCTCAGCGATAGACCAGATCCGAAACGGATTCTCGCTGGAAGAACCGACGACCTAGTACCAGGTGCAATCGTCTTTTCCTTTGGCGCCTCAATCAAATCCCTTCGCAAAGGGAGCAAGATCCTCTTTGAAGAGCAACCTCGATTTCGCCAGTTGGTGGAAGAATGCGGTGCGCTCTTTCATCCTCATCTCAAAGGATCAGTTGCGGATTGGGTGTTTGGGTCACCAAAAGATGAAATCGGGAGTAACGAGACCTTAGTTGAGGCAGCTGCTTGCTTCTTACTTAATTACGCGCTGGCGCAACTCTGGGACGATTGGGGGATCTCACCTTCCGCTGTAACCGGAACTGGGAGCGGAATGTTGGCAGCCCTGGCTGTGGCGAAAGTGCTTACACTGGATGACGCAGTTCGCTGGGTCGTTGGCAGGTGTTCAGATAGTGAGTGGAGAGATGATTGTAATTTCTGTGCCCCTTCGATCGAAGTGATTTGGGAGGGCTCATATGAAGATCCTTGGGGCCGCGATCTACCGGAAAGGCCGGTTTGGGTTGAGATCTTATCATCACGGACCGATGTTGCAGCGATCATTAAGGCGTTAGCGCGAAGTAGCCAGCGCCAGGTTCTGTTTTTCGGAACGCAAGAAGAAGCTTTCTACGAGGCCTCAGTTGAGTTGGGAGTCTTCTCGTGTCTCGCCGCACTGGGGGCTGATGGCAGTTGGAGAGGTCCGTTGCACGCGCTGGGCCAATTGCATACCAAAGGATGGCGGGTGAACTGGCAGAGGTTCGACCACGGCTATAGCCGAAGAAAGCTTCTGCTTCCGACATATTGCTTCCAACGGAAACGCTACTGGCTATCTCCGCCCCACAATGGGAAAGACTCCTCGTCGCCTGCTGCCAAGGCGTCTCAACTCTCGCCGCTGGATGGGATACAGATTGACAGCGCAAGCCGGCAGCAAATTTGGGAATTCTGTTTAAGCCAGGAGAGTTTTCCCGAGGTTCGCGACAATCAAGGTGTTTTACACGTCGGACACTACAAAGCGATGGTTGCTGCTGCGCTGAAGGAGCAGCGCAGGGGACTGGACGCGATCTGTTTTGAGAACACTGAATTCTTATTTCTCATCAAGCTCCCGGAGAACACCGGAAAGAAGGTCCAGCTTTTGTTACTACCTCAAGAAGAGGGAGGGCCGCGTTTTCAGATTTATACCAAGAACGATTCCGGCTCCGGTTGGGCTCTTCACGTCCAGGGAGCGGTGAGGAGAGTCGAACCGGAGGCGACGATGATGGCCGCGCTGGAGGCCATCCGCGCGGGCTTGCCTAACCAGATCGACGGAACCACGTTCTACGCGCGCTTGGAGGAGCACGGATTTCGCGCAGGTCCGAGCCTTCGCTTGATCGAGGAAGTAAACTATCATGAAGGTGAAGTGCTTGCGCGCCTTCGATTGCTCACGAACTCACCGGTGGGAAAATCGAACTCATTGGGAGTGCCTCTTGGAGTGTTCGACTGCTGCGCGCAACTGCTTCTGATCGCGGGTTCAGAGCTCCTAAGCCAAGATGCAATGTTTATGGTGGTCGGATGGGAGAAACTAATCGTATTTCCCGGATCATTCGGAGAAGCTCTTTGGTGTCATTTTCTGGTTCCGGAACAGAAATCCCATGATGGAGTCATAACTGCAAACTATCTGCTTTGCGATGGACACGGACGCGTCTACGCGCAGGCAGAGAATATTCGTTTTCGTGTGTTGACTAAGGGTGGCCTGGAACATCTTCGGAGTCGGGTAGAAGAACCTAAGCGAATAGAGCCAGGAGGAGAGAAGCGCTTTCTGCGAGAAATTGGCGTACTTTCTTCCGAAAAACAGAGGGACTACCTAGGCGGCTATTTAACGCGGGTGGTGGCGGCATCGCTGAAGATTCCGCTCGATGAGCTGGATACGCGAGAGTCACTGCGCTTGCTTGGAATGGATTCGATTGTGGGAGTGGAGCTAAAGTCGCGTCTCGATCAGGATTTTTCGATTTCGCTACCGATAGAGTTGCTGATTCAGGGCCCCTCCTTGCATGACCTGATCGAAGAAGTGATGCCGCTCATCAAGGCGGCAGAGCGACTCGATAAAATTGAGAGAGAAACACAAGAGCGCAGCTATCGGCTGGATTCAGATTTATGGTTAATTCGCCGGAAGAATAACACTGTCCCGAAATTCCGGCTATTTTGCGTGCCTTCCGGAGCGTTGGGTGCCTCACAGTATTCTGGATGGCAAGAGCGATTTCCCAGGGAAGTTGAGGTGTGTGCTTTGCAGTCTCCTGGTCGAGAGAATCGTTTGAAAGAAAAGCCAATAGATGATTTTTCGGAACTAATAGATGTGTTGGAACCTATTTTGACTTCAGAATTGGATGTTGCCTATGCATTCTACGGGCATAGTATGGGAGCATTAGTCGCATACCGCCTGGCTTACCGTCTATGGCAACGAGCGGCTCTTAAGCCAGAGCACCTTTTCGTCGGTGCATACACCGCCCCCGTGATTCCGAATCCGATTGTGGAGAAGTACCGGAAGAAGTTTGTTGCTGAAGGTCTTCCCGGAATTCCAGGCCCAAATGATATCACAGGGCATGCGGTAGCACGGAGATTCGCTCGAGAGGGACTGGCACACACAACCTTGCTAGATGTGGATAACATTGCCGGCGTCTTGCTCAAGACCATGCTGGCGGACATGAAGGTAGTTGAAGGATACAAACACGCTCAAGAAGAACCCTTTGACGTGCCTATCACTGCTTTTCACGGAGCTCGCGATCAGGACGTGACGTTAAAAGAGATCGAAGCGTGGCAAGAGTTAACGGTAGCGAAGTGCCGAAGTCACATTTTGGCTGGGGATCATTTTTTTATGCACAAAGATCAGGACCGAGACCTATTGATCGACCTAATTGTGGAAGAATTGCGTTCGTCGCTCCCACGGCTATAGCCAAAATAAATGCCAGTTTAATCTTGCCTACCCGAATAGCTTTTGCTTCATTTCTGAGTCGCGGCGTTAGACATTATGAAAATTACTCAAGTGATTGCGGAATGTTTGACACTGGCGAAGCTTGCGTTGGTTTCCGACGGAAGCCGAGTCGAAACACTTTATGACGTCTTTTCGACCCATAATAATCTGTGCGAGACTAAGCTCTACCTTAATTTCGGATATTGGAAGAGTGCCTCTAGTTACGATGACGCCTGTGAAGCATTGGCCGATCTACTTTTTTCTCGCGCGGAATTTCAGCGAAAGGCCCAAATTTTAGACGTGGGATGCGGATTTGGCGATCAGGACATCTTTTGGGCGCAGAAATACGATGTTGGAAGAATTAGCGCCTTAAATATAACTGCAAGCCAAGTGGAGGTGGCACGCGGTCGCATTCGGGCTGCCGGTTTACACGAAAGGATCGACGTCCGCCAAGGGACAGCCACAAAGTTAGCGTTTTCCGATAATGCGTTTCATGGAGTTGTCAGTTTGGAATCCTCCGCCCATTTCGATACGAGAGACCTATTCTTTCGGGAAGCTTATAGAGTCTTGAAGCCAGGTGGTCGCCTCGCGCTGGCAGATTGTATTCCGCTGACTGAACCGTCTGGATGGTCGCCACTGCGAAGATGGTCTTCCAAGCTTATTTGGCGCATGATACAAATTCCCAGTGCCAACCTGTATCCCGCAGATACGTACCGGCAGAAATTATGTTCTGCCGGCTTTAAGAACGTCGAGCTTGAATCGATTAGTGATTATGTTTTTCGCGGATTTTCTGAATACGCGTCCAAACGGGTGAGACAATGGGAAATTACCCAAAAGGTGAACCCCGTCGTGCGATGGATGTGGAGTGCGACCCGTTTTGAACAACCGGAGTCGATTATGGACTACGTAATTGTGACGGCCGAGAAGTAGCCTTATGCAGTCGAACCCAATCAGCAAGCCTATGTCAACCGTTTTGGTAAATCACGCGTTGGAATATGAGATTTAATCAGGCTTTTCAGGAATGCATTACTATGGGCGGGTTTCTTTTCAAACCCGAGGGAACCAAAGTCGACGAGCTTTATGATCTTTTCTCGACCCACAATAATCTGTGCGAAGACAGCCTTTACAATAATCTGGGTTACTGGAAAACGGCCAAGACGTACGACGAAGCTTGTGAGGCAATGGTGGACCTCGTGTTTCAGCGCGCGGCATTTCGGGTGGGAGCCAGCATCTTAGATGTAGGATGCGGATTTTGCGACCAGGATATGTTTTGGGTCCGCAAATATGGTGTAAGCAAGATCACCGCGCTCAATATAGCAAAGAGTCAGATCGAGGTGGCCAAGGAGCGGATCGCGCGCGCCGGCTTGCAGCACAAGATCGAAGTGCACCAGGGGACGGCGGTTGAATTAGCTTTTCCTGATGAGTCGTTTGATGGAATTGTCAGTGTCGAAGCGGCGCTTCATTTCAATACCCGCGATGCGTTTTTCAAGGAGGCGTATCGGGTCTTGAAGCCGGGCGGACGCCTGGTGTTGGCGGATTCTGTTCCGATTACCGATCCCCAGCTCTGGCCGAGGTTACGAAGATGGCCTGCTACTCTCGTCTGGCGCATGATTCAGGTTCCCATGGCGAATATGTATCCTTTGGACACGTACGTACAGAGGCTCGAATCCGCAGGGTTTGAGAACACCAAAATAAACGGGATCGGCAGCGACGTTTTCCCCGGATACGCCAAGTATGTTTCAAAGCGGGTAAAGGAAAGCGAAATCAGGGAGAGAGTAAATCCGGTCCTCCGCGCCATGTGGAGTGCGACGCAAGGTTCGGAAAATGTGATGAATTATATTATAGCAACGGCAGAGAAGACGATGACTAACCACAGTTAACCGAAAAGATTTTGCCTTGGAATGTGTGAAAGGCGATTGAGCCATTATGAAGACTTCGCTTTCCAGTAAGCAACCGAGAACGGGAGCGGCCCAGCCGTCAACTGGTCGCTATGCCGGCAAGAGCCCCGGTGGCGCAGCGGTAGTTTCAAGGCTGCCAGAAGAAGTGTTGCTGACCAGGCTCGCTTCTCGCTACGAAAAGCGATTTGAGCGCGCTTTCGCGGGCCGTGTTGCAATCGTGACCGGTGGAGGTTCAGGTATCGGCCTGGCTTTAGCGAGGCGTTTGGCGCGGAGCGGTGGGCGGGTGATTCTAGCTGATCGACAAGGCGACAGGATCGAAGAAGCAGCAGAAGCAATTGTTCGCGAAGGCGGCCTGGCGCGTGCGGCAGTCGTCGATGTAACCGATTTTTCGGGCGTTAATGACCTGGTGCGAACGACCTCGGGTGAGAATGGTCGTCTAGATTTCTTATTCAATAATGCCGGGATCGCGGTGGGGGGAGGAGTCCATCATTACTCTATTGAGGATTGGCGGGCGATGGTAGAAGTCAATCTGCTTGGCGTTGTCAACGGCGTACACGCCGCTTACCGGGTGATGAAAGAGCAAGGGTTCGGTCACATTGTCAACACAGCGTCCGCTGCAGCCTTGTGTGCTTCCGCCCGTTCCGTTGGCTATACGGCGACTAAGCACGCGGTATTCGGCCTTTCCATCTCGCTTCGAGGGCAGGCAGCGAAGCATGGCATAAAGGTCAGCGTGCTTTGCCCGGCCTTTGTCAGGACCGAAATGTTACTTGGCGGCGGCAAGTACGGAAAGGAGCTCGTTCCCCTGAGCGCCGAGGAACTCAACCGGATGATCGAGGTGCTGAAACCTATTTCGCCAGATGTTTTTGCTATCAGAGCGCTTGATGCAGTGGAGCGCAACGAAGCGATTTTTGTTGAGTCGCGCATGGCTCGCCTGATGTGGTGGATATACCGATTGTCTCCAGAGCTCGGGATGCAACTTGACCATCTGATGGTGCAGTCATCACCTTTGGGCAGGACTCTAGCATGAAACAATTATGCAGGTAGGAATAGAATCCATCAACGTTTACGGCGGTAAAACCTTTTTAGATGTCAGAACGCTTTTTGCCGGACGCCAATTGAATCCGGGACGATTCGACAACTTGATGATGGAAAAGAAATCGGTCGGCCTTCCGTGTGAAGATCCAGTGACTAACGGAGTTAACGCCGCTCGACCGATTATCGACCGACTCAATGAACAGGAAAAGAACCGGATTGAGATGGTAATAACTTCCACGGAATCTGGTCTGGATTTCGGCAAGTCAATTAGCACGTACCTACATCATTATTTGGGACTTAACCGCAATTGTCGTTTGTTTGAGATCAAGCAGGCCTGCTACGGCGGCACGGCTGCTTTACAGACTGCGACCAATTTTGTGGCTGCCAATGTATCGCCAGGTGCCAAAGTATTGGTTATCGCAACCGACACGGCACGAGCGGCCGCAAAAAACACCTACGCAGAGCCATCCCAGGCAGTCGGGGCGGTGGCGATGCTGGTAAGCGATAAGCCTGAGATACTGGAACTCGATTTAGGTGCAAACGGTGTTTACGGCTATGAGGTAATGGATACCTGTCGACCCGAGGCACATTTAGAGCTCGGGGACCCAGATACTTCCTTACTGTCGTACCTCGATTGTCTGGAGAACAGTTATCAGGCTTACTCTGACAGAGTGGTGGATGTGGATTTTCAGGAATCATTTGATTACCTCGCATTTCATACGCCCTTCGCAGGAATGGTCAAAGGAGCACACCGCATGATGATGCGTAAGCTAAAAAAGGCATCACCAAGTGTGAGTGATAGCGACTTTGAAAAACGCGTGGCTCTGTCACTTAAGCACTGTGTTCGAATTGGAAACATTTACTCGGCGACTATTTATCTGGCTCTGTGCGGTCTCATCGACTACGGCGATTTCTCCAGTCCGCGGCGGGTTGGACTCTTTTCCTATGGGTCGGGATGTTCATCAGAGTTCTATAGCGGCATTCTTACGAAGCGGGCGCGTGAAAAGTTAGCCGCCTTGAAGATCGAGGAAGCGCTTGATAACCGCTACGAGCTTACCATGCAAGAGTATGATTCCCTTTTAGATTTAAATATGGAATGGATCTTTGGCATTCAGGATAAGGAAATTGATATCAGCCCCTTTGCCAGGATTTACGCAAAGTTTTTTGAGGGGAAGAAGCTTCTCGTTTTGCAACGAGTGAAGAATTATCATCGGGAATATATATGGAGCTAATCGGTCCACGGTAGCGAGGAGGCTACTTTCTGGAGGTTAGAGTTAGGCCATTCGTTAGAGAGCATTGATACCAAGGTGACTTTATGGAGACCCTGCAGGTAAAACGAAGCCCAAGGATAATGGGTTTGATGATTAACCGGCCCGAGCAGCAGAATAGTATCAACGCGACGCTCATTGATGATTTCCATCGCGCACTTGACAGAGCAGAAGCAGATCCGGAATGCCGTCTGGTTGTGCTGGAAGGGGCGAATGGTGTCTTTTGCACGGGGATGGACTTTGCTGAGGTAGCGGCGGAAGCCGCCGCCGCCAATCACGAAGGCATGCGAAGCGCAAAGTACATAGAGTTGATTGATCGTTTTACTTCGGTGCCAAAGGTTGTGGTCGCGAAAATCGACGGGCGGGTCACTGCCGGTGGCGTTGGCCTCGTGGCGGCGAGTGATTTGGTCGTGGCGTCTCCGAGAAGTCAATTCAGCCTTTCCGAAGCCTTGTGGGGTCTTCTTCCCTGCTGTGTGTTGCCCTACCTTATCCGTAGAATTGGCTTCCAACCGGCTTACCGGATGACCCTGACGACGCAGGCAGTGAGTGCGCAAGAGGCGTTGGCGTTTCATTTGGTGGACGAGGTTGCTAATGATCTGGACGATGCGATTCGACGATGGATGCTGCGGGTAGGCCGATTGGAGGAAGAAACGCTTCGTGAACTGAAACAGTACTTCCGGCAGATGTGGAAGATCAGCGCGGAAACGGAAGAGTTTGCGGTCAGTGAGATCACCAGGTTGGTTTCCAAGCCAAAGGTCATTCGGAATATTAGCAATTTTGTCGCGCTGAAACAGTTTCCCTGGGAGCATACGAGCGGTGAGAGATAGAGGGACGGCGACGCACTGGCCATGAATAGAGTCGTTCAGTTGAACTATCAGGAAAACGCGGTTGCCTGTGTGATTATGGAGGATCGCGAATATCGGAACACTTTTTCGCTCCGCTTGATCGAAGGTTTGTTAGAAGCTTTCGAACGTATCCGGGCTGAGGGAAAAGCGAAAGTCGTGGTGGTTCATGGGTACGACAACTATTTCTGTTGTGGGGGCACAAAGGAAGAGTTGATCGGAATTCTCGAAGGGAAGGTGCAGTTTACCGATATGAACTTTCATGACATCCTTCTTCGGTGTGACGTTCCGGTGATTGCTGCCATGCAGGGGCACGCGCTGGGGGGAGGATTCGTGCTCGGCTGCTACGCTGATGCCGTTATCCTGGGCGAAGAACCGATCTATAGTACAAACTTCATGAAGTATGGTTTCACGCCAGGATTTGGAGCGACCTATATTATTCCGCGTCGGTTCGGGGAATATTTAGCAGCCGAAATGCTGTTTTCGGCCCGCAGCTACCATGGTGGTGAATTACGAGACCGTGGTGCGGGAGTAAAGGTGACCAAGAAAGAGAGCGTCATTGTTGCCGCAATGCAGCTCGCCAGGGAGATCGCAGACAAGCCGCGCGCTTCTCTGATAGAATTGAAGAGGTGTCTGACGGCGCAGATAAGGGCAGAACTGCCATCTGTAGTGGAAAGGGAGGTGGCTATGCACAAAATCACATTCGGTTTGCCGGAGGTGCGAGATCGAATTGAGACATTGTTCGGAAATTAGGTGGGTGGGATGGGGCGATAAATGAATTTGTCAGTGGAAGAAAAAGAAGGTGGAAGAAAGTGCAAACAGATAAAATCGATGTACGTGGCATTTCGACATGCTATCTTTTAAAAAAGAACGGGGGAATACCCATAGTTTTCGTCAACGGATTCGGGCTCGATCTTTCCTGCTGGGAGATCCAGATAGACTACTTCTCATCAACGCACACCGTCCTGGCATACGATTGGCGGGGGATGGGTTGTACGGGAGGCTTAAGGAAGACCTACACGATAGGTGACCTGGCGACGGATCTGAATGTGCTTTTGCGAAAACTTGAGATCAAAAATCCGATTATTTGCGGCCATTCCATGGGAGGGATGATCGCTATGCAGTATGCTGTGACCTATTACAATTCTTACTCAGCGCTGGTCCTGGTGGACACGGCACTAACCAATTGGAAACAAGCATTCAGCAATGTATTGGGGTACGAAGCGATCGAGCTCTTTTTGCACACCGACCCGAAATGGCTCCCTTGGGGAGACAAGGTGCTGCTCCGCTTGATGGCGCCGAGTGTGATGAAGCAGATCTACGATTCGGAATTCGTGGCGGCGCATCCCGGTTTCATCAAGAAGGCGGAAAACGACTTTGTCGATAATAACACGATGCGCGGGCTGGGATTGGCATTCCGAGCCATGGGGTTGCGGGAACAGGTAGCTCCTGAACTCGACACTGTGAAGGTCCCGGCCATTTTGGTCTGGGGCAACAAGGACACGATATTTTCCCGTCAGGATATGGAGGACATTCAGAAGGCGTTTGTCTGGACTCCCGGGGACGCTGACTTTATGGAGGAGTACAGAGCGCAGTATCAAAAGCTAACTGAAAATTCATGGCTCAATGGACCGGCTTTAAAGGTGCTCGAGAATGCAGCGCATATGTCTTTTCAGGAGAAGCCAAAGGAATTTAACGATATCGTGGCGCAGTTCATAAGCAAGTTATGAGCTAAGCTGGAAGCCAGAGTAGCAAACTATTTATTTAGCAACATGTCTGATTATCCGCGGAGCGCCCCTATTGGGAGAGGGGTCTTCGTTCCGCTCCCTCGGCGAGAGAAGATCGGACGTTCACCGCGTCCGACCAGCCAGGCTCCAATAGAACGGGCACCGGGAAAGGACAAAACATTTGCCTTTTACGTTATGGGACGTCTTTGGGCATACGTAATGGCGATGACGCTGTTCTCCATACTGAATCTCTGCGATGCTCTGCGAATGCGGGGATCGGTGGCTAAACGGGGCGCCCGGCTGCGGCAGATTGTGCAAGGTCTAGGGCCGATAGCGATTAAGGTTGGGCAACAGCTGGCTGCCAGGAGCGATGTCTTACCGCAAGAATATTGTGACGAACTAAACCGGCTGCTTGAAGATGCAGAGCCGATCCCTTGGGAGACTGCTGTTGGTATTCTCGAAGCGCAGCTGAAACGCCCCACAAGCGAAGTCTTCAAGGTGTTCGATCCAGAACCCATCGGTTCGGGTTCAATTGGATCTGTCTTTCAAGCGTATTTAACGAGCGGTGAGAAGGTTGCGGTAAAGATTCGGCGTTCGAACATCGAGCGGGTATTTTTGGCGGACATGCAGGTGTTGCGCTTCTTCATCGCCCTGTTCGAACGCTTAAGCTTGATGCCGGAGGGACGGATTGCGAATGTAATAGATGAGTGCGAGAGAATGCTGAGGGACGAGATGGACTTCATTCTAGAGGCGCGCCAAGGCGACCTGTTCCGCCGGGAAACGAGAGATAACGATTATGTCACCGCGCCCAAGGTGTTCCTCAACCTCTGTACCAAAAAGATGATGGTAGCGGAGTTTGTTGACGGCATTTCGATGAACGAAATCCTGAACGCCGTTCAGAGTGGCGACCGCGAACTGATTAACGAGCTGGAAAGTAAGGGCTACGATTTCAGGAAAATTAGCCAACGTTTACTGCAGGTGTTCTATTGGCAAACCTTCGAGAGCTTGATTTTTCATGCCGACCTTCATCCAGCGAATATTTTGGTGAAGCCGGACAATACATTTGTCTGGTTGGACTTCGGCTGTTGCGGAACTCTATCTGACCGGTACAGAAAAATTCTTCTTCGGCTTATGCGAAGCATCGCCGATGGCCATGTTTCGGAAGCCGCCCATTCGATGATGGTGCTGAATGAACCTCTACCGCCGATCCAAATCGACCAATACCGCTTTGAGATGGAAACAGTGATGCGCCAATTCATAATCTCTGGCAGGAGCAGAAACGTCTCCTGGCAGGAGAAATGCTTCGGCGGAGCGATGTCGGAGATCATGCAGATCTCCAAAAAATATCAAGTAATCATGTCGCCAGAGCTCTTACGGTACTCTCGTGCCAATACGCATCTGGACTTGATGGTTTATAGGCTGTACGAGAAGACGCAACCCGGCAGAGAATTTCGCAGGTGGTTTCGCACACGAGCACGCAGGATACGCCAGCGGGCGGCAAGGAATGTGACTACTGGTCTGCGGGAACTGCCGAATGTGGTGGCAATACAAATGAGCGAATTCAGAGGAGTTAGCTCCGACTTGTCAGTGAAGTTCCAAGACTACCTGGATTCGAAATCACTTCGCTTTGTCCAACAAATTAATAAGATACCGTTGGTAATCTCGGAAGGGGTGCGTTTCGTTATAAATGCGTTGCTCATCGTGGCCGCCTTGACTCTGGGGAGGATTGTCATCAGTCAAGCGATTTACAAGCACGCACCCTCCGAAATAGAGCAAATTCTGGCAGTCATTCGCCACCCGATGGTTCATGCTGTTTTCCTTATTCTCCTGTTGATCACGTTGCGGAGGATTCTTGTCGGGACACGAACGGTTGACGTCAGAGGCCCCCGATAAGAGTTACCGTAAATTGCTTTTGTGATCGTGAATAACGAGGAGGCAGGACGTTCGCTGTTGCTCGCACTGCAGAGCGAGACAGGAAGGTTTCAAGTTGGGGTGGCGGCGGCTTCGATGGATCTCTTTTCGACATTGGACCATGAGCACGAGAATGTCTTACATGCCAACGAAGTTAGCTATTATCGTTCCTTGCACTTTCAGAAAAGGAAGATTGACTTTCTCCTTGGTCGCTTTGCTGCGAAGAAGGCTTTGGAGCAATTTCTCCGCGGATGTGATTTTAGCAGAATCGAGATTTTCTCGGGTGTTTTTCACCAGCCGGTTGTAAGGTCTCCATCTCTGGATCGTCTATCCGTTAGTATCACTCATAGCAACGGAATCGCTTTGGCATTAGCCCACTCGGATGCGCATCCGATGGGAATCGATGTGGAGGCAATCATTCCATCAAGGATCAACGTGCTGGCGAGTGAGATGACGGGACGTGAAAGGGTGTTTCTGGACGCTAGCGGGGACGAGAAGGTCAGCTCTTACACCCATGCCTGGACAGCTAAGGAGGCTCTTTCGAAAGTTTTGCGCCTTGGATTGGCATGTCCATTCGAAATTTTGGAACTCAGCTTTCTCAAGAAGACCGGTTCGTTGAGGGAGGGAAGGTTTGCCAACTTCGGGGTATACAAGTCTTACTGCTGGGAAGTCGGTGGGTTTTCGATCTCCATCGTGCTCCCCAGTACGACGGCATTTGAAGGACCGTTCTCAATATTAGAGGAGTTCTTTTTGGCGGCGGTGCCTCAACCCATCTATGAATAGGCCAATGGTTTGGATGTTTTCGGGTCAAGGATCCCAGTATGATGGGATGGGCAGACAATTATATGCGGAGGAGCGCACGTTCAGAGAATGGGTGGATTGCGGCGACGTTGTTGTTAAAAGCGAATTGGGTTTTTCTTTGACGGAAACCCTTTATGGCCGAGCGACAGATAGACGGATTCCTCCATTGGTCAAAACGATTCACTCACACCCCGCTTTGTATGTGCTGCAGTATGCGCTTGCCCAAACAGTGATGGGAAAGGGCATGCAGCCGCAGTACGTGCTCGGTTATAGTCTAGGCGAATTCGTTGCTCACTCTGTCGCGGGAACAATTTCTTATGAGGAGGGATTACGGGCCGTCATTCGTCAAGCGCAGGTCCTGGAGGCAACCTGCCCCTGCGGAGGAATGCTGGCTATCCTGGATTCGCTTGATGTTCTCCGCCGGTTTCCCGGTTTTTCGTCTGTGCTGGAGATAGCCGCGGTGAATTCCAGCGAACACTTCGTGGTCTCTGGACAGGAAGATTCTGTGCAGAAGTTTCACGCCGTTTTGCGCGATGCCGACGTTAGCTCAGTGATTCTGCCTGTAGAATTTGCCTACCATTCCTCCCATATAAATCAAGTTGTGATTCACGATCGGCTTAGTCTTCCTGAGCCAAGGAGACCTATTCACTACCGGGTCGTCTCGTCGGCCTATAGTGGATTCGTCAACGCGATCGAAAGGGAGTATTTCGGAACTGTTATCCGGCTTCCTGTACGATTTGATAAAACTGTGAGGTTTTTGGAATCCATGGGCGAACATCTGTATCTGGATTTGGGGCCATCCGGGACGCTGGCTAATTTTGTGGTAAGGAATCTTGCTCCTTCGTCTCGTTCACGGGGCAACGCGATCATGACACCATTTGGCCTGGATGAGGCGAAATTGAACGCGTTGCTGAGCAAAGTTTCTGGGCTCAGCAAAAGCCTCAGTTGACCGACTGCTTTGATTCAGACAACCCGGCTAACCCGCAAAAATCACGCGTTGTATAAAGTAGCGCGTTTATTGCGGGTTAGACAGCTCTTAAACAGCCGCTTCGCGTCCGCTTAAGAGCCTTTTTGAAGATGAAAGAATAGATACAGACTGCCCTACTTCTCAATCATCATCTTCATCATCGTCATCGTCATCGTCGTCATCATCCCGGCGGGATCTGATCAGGTCGTCGACAAAGTCGATGATGTCAGATCGTAAGTCGGACTTTTCATTGAGATAGTGACGATAAGCCTTTCGGACGTTTTTACCGAAATCCTTATAAGCACCGTCTGTTTTGCTTGTCGCCGATCGATCACGAGCTTCAACGTACTTACTAAGCCCGCTCCTCGCGGCCTCGAGTTGGCGTTCGCCAATTCTTGTCAGGCCTCGTTCAAGCTTTTGGATGAATCGCCGTTTCCTGGTAGTTTTCCTGGGGCGATCAGAACTTGAGCTCACCAGCGTCGGTTCGTCGTCCTTCGTTTTATCGACCAGAATCACCTGGCGACCGGAACGTCTAATTGTGATCAGTCTAGTCATCTGTTTTAGGAGTCTAATTCTTTGATAGCAATCTCACGAAAAGAAGCGAAAGCGGGATCTGCGTACTCTCCGTTTATAGATAAGCACGACAGGAAGAATCTCTTTTCCCTTCAGTTCATCTGCATAATGATCTTGGACGCGAGCGAGTGTCTCGTCGATTTCATCAATTAACGGACCCGTTCCATCTTTTAGATCTTCAATCTTCTGAGACCTCACCCTTCCCATGTCGATTACGACAAGCGGGAGCGGACCCGATTGACCTGCACCAGTTTCAGCGCTTTTTTCGGCGCCTTTTGATTCCGTGCCAGAACCTTTCGCTGACGTTTGGGATGACTCTGCCATACCGCTGGCAAAGATGGACCTTAAAAGGCGTTGAGGAAAGAAAATTCTCAATATTATCGCAATTATGGGTGGGGTGCGGGGAAGGCCGCTAAAAGGAAGACTCTAACCCGCCTTTGCGGACGCTTGACTCTGTTTGTTGCATGTCTTTGAGTTCATTTTGCTGGAGGCCTACCATGGAAGCAAACGACGACGACCTGAGAAAGTTCGAGGCGGTCGGAGCCCCGGCGTTGCCAGTCGCTGACGAACAAGGCTATGTGGAACACGACGGCGCGCGGATTTGGTACGCCACATTCGGCTCCGGCTCGCCCGTGGTCCTACTGCACGGCGGTCTCGGCCATAGCGGCAATTGGGGTTATCAAGTTCCCGCGCTGGTGAAGTCCGGCTATCGCGTCGTGCTCATCGATAGCCGGGGGCACGGCCGCAGCACGCGCGATTCCCGGCCGTTCAGGTATGAGTTGATGGCGTCTGACGTTCTCGCAGTCATGGATGCGTTGTGTCTCGAAAAAGCCGCCCTGGCCGGTTGGAGCGACGGCGCATGCACTGCTCTGATTCTCGCCCGGCAAACACCGGCGCGGGTGGTGGGCGTGTTTTTCTTCGGCTGCAACATGGACCCGAGCGGACTGAGGGAGTTTAAGCCCAGTGCGGCTCTGGAGCGCTGTTTCGCCCGCCACAGCAAGGACTACACCCAGCTATCGGCCACGCCAGACCAATTCAAGGCGTTTGCCGAAGCGATCAGCCTGATGCAGAAGGCCGAACCCAACTATACCGCGCGCGACCTTGCCGAAATCCGCGTGCCGGTAACCATCGGGCACAGTGAACACGATGAATTCATCAAGCGCGAACATGCTGAATATCTCGCCCAGAGTATTCCAAACGCGGAGTTAGTTGTTCTGACCGGTGTAAGCCATTTTGCGCCACTACAAAGGCCGGAGCAATTCAACGACACGCTGTTTGTATTCCTCCGCAGGATGCTGGTGATGGATTCAAGAAAACCCCACCGTTATGGTGTCTGGCGAGGTCTCTGCTTATTGCTCTGACCGGGGCTCTTAGCGACGCACAGTCCGTCCATTAGCATCCGCCACACGTCGTCGTACATCGCGTCGATAGCCGGGTTGGCCCATTCGGCGGCGTGGACTGGGTGGTGGAACCGGGACGTGGCGAACAGCACCGCCCGGCTAGCGGCCAGCGGGTCGACGGTGCGGAAACTGCCTTCCTCCACGCCCGATCGGATGACCGTCGCGCCCAGCGCGACCAATTCGTCCAGATGGGTCGCGACGACGGACTCGGCATCGGCGGCCAGCGTCCGGTAGGCGGCGAACAGCTCCGGGTCATCGGCGGCCCGGCGGCGTTTGACGGCGATGAGGGCGTCGAAGAGCTGCCGTAACCGCTCCGGGGCCGGGCCCGGTTTGGCGGCGATGGCCCGCAACGGAGGCATGGTGGTCTCCGCCCACCGTCCGACGACCAGGTCCCGCAGCTCGGCTTTGGTCGCCACGTGCCGGTAGACGGCCGCGTGGCTCACGCCCAGCGCCCGAGCAACGTCCACCACGGTCGCCTTGGCCGGGCCAAACCGACGGAGGACGTCCTCCGCCGCGGAGACGATCCGATCGCGGGTGAGTGGAGCATCATTGGGGGACATGTGGACCTGGCAACATGAGGGCTCTATCTACCGGAACTCCGGGAGAAGGAGCTCCTGTACTCAGTGCTCCGCCCCCTTGGCTGCGGCGGCGATCCCGTCCAACTCCGCCAGGACTTGCGGCGACAGCGTCAACTGTCCGGCGGCAAGGTTTTCACGCAGATGGGCGAGCGACGATGTGCCGGGAATCAGCAGGATGTTGGGCGAGCGGTGCAATAGCCACGCCTGCGCGACTTGCATCGGAGTTGCCCCCAGGCGGTGCGCCACGTCCGACAAGGTGGAAGACTGCAGCGGCGTGAACCCGCCGAGCGGGAAGAACGGTACGTATGGGATGCCCTGCCTGGCCAAGTCGTCGATCAGGGCGTCGTCGTGGCGTTGAGCCAGATTGTAGTTGTTCTGCACGCAAACGATGTCGGTGATCGCCTGCGCCTCAGCTACCTGGGCTGCCGTGACGTTGCTCAGGCCGATGTGGCGGATCAGCCCCTTGCGCCGGAGGTCGGCCAGTACCGTCACCTGCTCGGCGATCGACCCCTCCGCGGGGCCATGGATCGCCCCCATCGTGCGGTAGTTGACGATGTCGAGCGCGTCCAGACGCAGGTTGCGCAGATTGTCGTGGACGCCCGCGGTCAAGTCCTGGGGCGAGATGGCTGGTTGCCACGACTTGTCGGGCGGGCGGCGAGCCCCGAGTTTAGTGACAATCACCAACTCCGAGGGGTAAGGGTGCAGTGCCTCCCGGATGATCTGGTTGGTGACATGCGGGCCGTAGAAGTCGGCCGTGTCGATATGGTTCACGCCGGCGGCGATCGCCTCACGGAGGACGGCGATTGCACCGTCGTGGTCCTTAGGCGGACCCCAGACGCCGGGCCCGGCCAGTTGCATCGCGCCGTAGCCTATCCGTTGAACCATCAATGATGTGCCGGGGAAGGTGAACTGGCCGCCGAGCTTTGCTTCATTCATAGTCTTTTGCATTCTCCTTGCTCCTTTACTGGTGTTGACAAGAACGAGTTTATGCGAAGGAGTTACAAAAGTCAAATATTGAAACTTGAAATATGAAGCGAACTCTCCGCCTGAAGCCGGTTGCCTTTTCCGTTGCTCCCCGATTTCCTTCCTGCTGACAAGCTCGACAGTTTGTTCAGAAGCGGCCATCAAGCGCCTTGCCCGGCTTCTGACAAACCGGACACCAAGCGGTAGTCCGACCGGCAACGGTTCCATGATCCAGCAAGGTGCCGTCACGCGGACAGCGGCCCCGCTTCTGCCAGCGACGATGAATCAGCCAATTCTTGGGCGGTTCGCTCCAGTCAACTCCAATTGTTTTCAATGCCGTGCGGCAGATCGCCCGACTGACTCGCCAGAGATCGTGTTGTTGATGGACGCTCAAATCCCCGGCGCGCATGGCAGGATACAGCTTGGCCTGCCACAGGATTTCATCGGCCATCCAGTTGCCGACTCCCGGGAAAAGCTTCTGATCAAGGAGCAGCGCTTTGATCGGAGAACGCCTGCCCCGGCTCAATATTTCGCTCAACACGACGCGGGTAAAGGCCGCCGAAATCACCGCCGGTGGCAGATTTTTCCACCATTCCGGGGTCCCTTTGCCGAGGGCGAACCTGATACGCCCAAACATCCGCGGATCGGAATAAATCAGGCTTCGCTCTTCCTGAAAGAGCACCAGGTGATCATGTTTGCCGGGCGAAATCCCGGCCGTCTCGACGCGGAGCCGGCCGCTCATTCCGAGATGAATGCCGAGTGATGCTCCGCGCGAAAAGCGAAAGAGCATCTGTTTTCCGTGGCCCTCCGAACCAAGAAGTCTTGCCCCGGTGAGTGCTTTTTTCAGAGCCTCGACATCGGTGCCGCGAAACACTCGCTTTCCGGGGTGCGGGGCGACCCTGATCACCCGACGGCCAAAGCCGGAATCCCATTGCCGGCGGAAGTACTCG
>Ga0306920_100001437_pt1 | contig 29564 bp, 30 predicted proteins | sample flu12Cox44000170_FD_204666 | JGI IMG/M metagenome (GOLD analysis project Ga0306920, IMG submission 204666) | Lab enrichment of tropical soil microbial communities from Luquillo Experimental Forest, Puerto Rico - flux4day.12C.oxic.44.000.170 (v2)... | ecosystem: Environmental > Terrestrial >... | reverse complement strand
AGAGAGACTAATCCTATCGTGTGCAAAAACAACTCTTATAACATACGCGTTCACACCATTCACAAGCCACTGATTTCGTTAGTTGCCGTCAGCGGGAATTTGTTGGGGTTTTTCCATACGGTCGAGGTGCCCAGATGACCGGCAATCCACGACCCGTCTCACTGCGGCCAATCGGTACGGCGTATCGCATCAAAGCGCGCCGAGCTGACCATCGATGCCAGTGCTTGAAGCGATCAAGCTGCGGGTAAATCCACGGCATGATTTGGCTGGTCGAGAGCGGTTTGCCGCCGGCAGCAATGAAACACCGCCGGACCTGGCGCACGACACGGCCCTCGCGCGGCAGGGACGCAATAACCGACTGCGCTCGGCTATCCGTGAAGCGGCGGCGCCTATTTTTCAGGCCCGCTGTTGAACCAATCATCTGCATCTATCCGACTCCTGGAAGGCTGATTGTGGTCTGATTGTGTTAGAGGCTGTGGCCTTCCAAATTGGTAGGTAATTCTCAACTGACACCGCTCTCTCTTAGCTCTCTTAGCCCCCAGCCATAGATGGCCGGCCTCTTGAAGCCTGCCGACCTAATCAATCTGAATTCGCCCGTCTCGACGGCCCGCCTTCTGGCCTGTCTTAGTTGGCGGGCGCTCCATCCGAACTTATCGGCCAGTCCGTCGGCGATCCAAAAGTGGGCGCCCGGTTTGAACCTGGCCTTTGCCCAGACTTTCAGCATTCCGACATAGGGGTCGGCCATCAACGGCAACACGTCCGATTCGGAGAACACCGCCTTCATTCCCCCGATATAATTCCGGCCCTCCGTTTCATATCTCCACGCTGATGCTGCGGTCCTCATGACTTCCCGGACCTCCAGTGGTGGCAAGAATTCGCTATTGCGCGTCCGCGCTACATCACAGAGCGCGTCGAAGTCATCGCAGTACCGAGCTGCCTCAAGGCACATCGTGAATAGCTTGTTGTTGCGCTGCCCTTGCTTGACCTCGGCCACCAACCTGGAATTGTCCCACGCCTCGACCGGCACGTTTTGCATTACTGGAAGGCGGTCGAGATCGTCGAGGTCCCCAGAGATAAATTCATAGCTGCCCTTCGCGCTCTGCGATGGCGGCGCCACCACAAAGCCCTTGCCGAGAATATCGATCGGCACGTTCCGGTCCGGCCGAATCCTGCGGCCTTCGCCATTGTGGCGATACCACGCCTGGAAATGACCCGAGCCCGTTCGCGCAACCAATGGCGTTTGGCCGTGACGATTGAGAGCGTCTGCAAGGATTCGCTCGTCCCTGGAATCGCAATCGAGCGACGTGATGCCGTTGCGCTTGCCACACATGAAGCCAATCGCCGGCGCATTGGGATACTTTCGGGCGATCTCGGTGCTGGCACGCTGGCCAAAACGATTGTACCGGCTGACCATCGGCCGCTTGTTGGCATGGACCGGAAACGTCGCGATACCGTGAGCAGCATAATCCGCCTGCCACCTATCAAATGAATTGACGACGCAATTCGATTGCGCTAAATCTTCCATTGCATAACGTTCCTATTGCCCCGCCCTGACCGGCGGGGCTTTTCTTTGTTAGTTCAGTGTTTGATCGCCTGCGTTTCGTCCAAGCTTGCTCTCCGACACGAAGCCAAATAATCGGAGAACCGACCAACAGCGCCCTGCGACAACCATCCGACCAGATGATCCATGTCGCGGCCGCTCATGTGATAGAAAATAATATCCAGAATGCAGGCATCGGCCTTTCTCATATGCGCCCCTTTGCAATTCAGAATTGTTTGGGTCGTTTTGGGTGTCACACTTCTGTGCAACGATTTGATTTCCTTAATTTTGCCCTGCTAGCATCTTAGCTTGACAGCTCGTGCGAGCTCTGAGTTGATGATCCTAAATTGTTGGGGCGGCAAGCATTTCTACGGTGAGGCGGCTTGCTGGGGCAGCGAGCCGGCCATTCAATGACAGCCAGTCAGTAGAGGTTTTTCGGAGACAGGCAGTGCGCAGCGCAATCTTGATCACGCGCTTGCTGGCGAGCTTTGCCGCCCGCTGCCTCGCCTCTGCGCTTATGGTGGTCGCGGCCGCGATGATCCTGTGCACCTGCTCGCCGGGCGCCGACTATCCGACACCGTTCCCGGCAGTCAACAATATGCCGCCGCCACGGTCCGACACGCCGCTTGATGCCAACCAGGTCCAGCAGGCGACCGAGGATCTGATCAGCGCGCGGGACCGCTTAAGCACCGAAGCGCAAGGCAGCCAGAACAAGAGCGCGTCCAAGCCGCCAGCCAAGACAGCGGCGAAGACATCGGCCAAGCCGGCGCCGTCCGCCGCGGCGAAAAACCAACCGGCGAGCTTAACGCCGGCGAGTGCCCGCCAGCCGCTTAAGAGTGACACTGGCGAGGCGGCTGACGCTGAAACCAAGTGATAATGGTCCGCGCATAGTGTAGTGAGATTGGTTCATCGGAGAGGACGCGCCGAGTTTGTCCATGGAAGAGTTTTATCGCATTCGCCGGCTGCCGCCTTATGTATTCGAGCAGGTCAACCGCGCCAAAGCGGCGGCGCGCAACGGTGGCGCCGACATCATCGACCTCGGCATGGGCAATCCTGACCTACCGACGCCGGCGCACGTCGTCGAGAAACTGAAAGAGACAGTCGGTAAGCCGCGCACCGACCGCTATTCGGCGTCTCGCGGCATTCCCGGCCTGCGCCGTGCCCAAGCCGCTTATTACGCGCGCCGCTTCGCCGTGAAGCTCAATCCGGAAACCCAAGTCATCACCACGCTGGGCTCGAAGGAAGGGTTCGCCAACGTGGCGCAGGCGATCACGGCGCCCGGCGATATCATCGTCGTTCCCAATCCGACCTATCCGATTCACGTCTTCGGTTTCTTGATGGCTGGCGGTGCTATTCGTTCGGTCCCGGTCGAGGCCAACGACGCGTTTTTCGGAGCGCTCGAGCGCGCTGTCCTGTTCTCAATTCCGCGCCCGATTGCGGTGGTGGTGTGCTATCCGTCCAATCCAACCGCCTGTGTCGCGACGCTCGACTTCTATCGCGAGCTTGTCGCCTTCGCGAAAAAGCATTCGCTGTTGGTCTTGTCGGATCTGGCCTATGCGGAGGTCTATTTCGACAATAATCCGCCGCCTTCGCTGCTCCAGGTTCCCGGCGCCATCGATGTCGCTGTGGAATTCACCTCGATGTCCAAGACCTATTCGATGCCCGGATGGCGCATCGGCTTTGCGGTCGGCAACGAGCGCATCATCGCCGCGCTCGGACGGGTGAAGTCCTATCTCGATTATGGCGCTTTCACACCGGTCCAAGTGGCGGCGACGGCTGCGCTCAACGGTGCGGATGCTTGTATCCACGAGATGCGCGCCACGTATCGCCGCCGCCGCGATGCGCTCGTGGAATCGTTTTGCCGAGCAGGCTGGCAGGTGCCGGCGCCCGCGGCCTCGATGTTCGCATGGGCGCCGATACCCGAACCATTCCGTACGCTCGGCAGCGTCGATTTCTCAACGCTCCTCGTCGAGAAGGCCGGCGTCGCCGTATCGCCTGGCGCGGGCTTTGGCGAACACGGGGAAGGCCACGTGCGCATCGCGCTCGTGGAAAACGAACAGCGCATTCGCCAGGCAGCCCGCAATATCCGGCGGTTTCTTGAAACCGGGCCGGAAATGCTGCACAACGTCGTTCCGCTGGCGACGCGGCGCTAGGATTCCCCTGGCCGCGTCATTTTTGCATCCAATCCGGGCGACGCGCTATGGCTGAGCCGCTCAAAGTCGGTCTTGCCGGACTCGGCACGGTCGGCAGTGCCGTCGTGCAGCTGTTGGAACGCGGCCGCGACAAGCTGATTGCGCGCTGTGGTCGCAATATCGAAGTCGTCGCCGTTAGCGCACGATCGCGCAGCAAAAAACGCGGCTTTGATGCCGGCAAATTTCGCTGGGTCAGCGATCCGGCGGCGCTGGCACGCGATGCTGAAATCGACGTGCTCGTTGAGGTCGTCGGCGGAGCCGCCGGCGCAGCCAAGCTCGCCGTCGAAACCGCATTGACCGCGGGCAAACCCGTGGTTACCGCTAACAAGGCCTTGCTTGCCGCGCATGGGCAGCGACTCGCCGCGCTCGCCGAACGCCATAGTGTGGCGCTCAATTTCGAAGCGTCGGTCGCCGGCGGGATTCCGATCGTCAAGACGCTGCGCGAGGGGCTCAACGGCGCCACATTCACGCGCATCTACGGCATCCTCAACGGCACCTGCAATTACATTCTCACCCGCATGGAGCAAGATCGGCGGGACTTTGCCGATTGTCTGAAGGAAGCGCAGCGGCTTGGTTATGCCGAGGCCGATCCGAGCTTCGACATCGAGGGCCATGACACCGCGCAAAAGCTCGCCATTCTCGCAAGCCTAGCCTTCGGCACCAAGATTGATCCGCAGGCAGTCTATAGCGAGGGTATCGCCTCGATCACGCCGGCGGATCTCAATGCCGCGGCCGAGCTTGGCTATCGCGTCAAGCTTTTGGGCGTCGCGGTGAAAACCGCCGAAGGCATCGAACAGCGCGTGCATCCGACCATGGTGCCGAAGGAATCCGCGATCGCGCAGGTCATGGGGGTCACCAATGCGGTCACCATCGACGCCGACGGGATTGCGCCGATCACGCTGGTAGGTCCCGGCGCTGGCGGCGAAGCCACCGCTTCGGCGATCATTGCCGATCTCGCCGACATTGCTCGAGGCGTGCGCACCCCGCCATTCGGCCGGCCAGCGGCGCGCATGACGGCGGTGCGGAAGGCACCGATGCAGCATCACGAAGGCGGCTATTACATTCGCCTCTTGGCCCGCGACCGGCCAGGCACCGCGGCCACGATCGCGCGGCGCTTGGCGCAACAAAAGATTTCGCTGGAATCAATTGTGCAGCGCCACGAGGCCGGATCGCGTGGCGCTGCACAATCCGGGCGCTCCGGCGAAACCGTGCCGGTCATCTTGATCACCTACGCTACGAGCGAAGACGCCGTCCACAAGGCCCTTGCCGCGGTACGCCGGGATCGGGTTGTGTATGGACGACCGCAGGTGATTCGCATCGAGCGCGCGTGATGCGGGCGGCCCCCCGCGGGAGCTGTTCGCACTGGAGATCACCTCATGTTGTCGAAGCCGGCCGGTCAGCACTCAGGCCTTGAGCGCGTGCTGTCGCTCGAAATCGTGCGGGTGACGGAGCGCGCGGCGGTCGCCGCCGCGCGGCTGCGCGGCCGCGGCGCCGAGAAGAAATCCGATCAGGCAGCCCTGGACGCCATGCGCCGCGAACTGAGCGGGCTTGCCATCAACGGGACGGTTGTCATCGGCGAAGGCGAGATGGATGAGGCGCCGATGCTGTTCATTGGCGAGAAGGTCGGCACCGGATTGGGTCCGAACGTCTATATCGCCGTCGATCCGCTGGAGGGCACGACGCTGTGCGCCAAGAATATGCCGGGAGCCATCGGCACGCTGACTATGGCGCAGGAGGGCACGCTTTTGCATGCGCCCGATATCTATATGGACAAGATCGCGGTTGGCCCGGGCTATCCGAAAAATATTGTCGATCTCGATGCGCCCGCCGAAGACAACATTGTCAACCTCGCCAAGGCCAAGGGCGTGAAGCCGGAGACGATCACCGCCATGATTCTTGACCGCCCGCGCCATGCCGATTTGATCGCCTCCGTGCGCAAGGCCGGCGCGGCGGTGAGTCTGATTACCGACGGCGACGTTGCGGGCGTCATCCATACAACCGATCCGGAGAAAACTGGCATCGACATTTACATTGGTATCGGCGGCGCGCCGGAGGGCGTGTTGGCGGCGGCAGCTCTGCGCTGCATCGGCGGCCAGATGCAAACCCGGCTGGTGCTCGATACTGAGGAAAAGCGTAATCGCGCCAGCAAAATGGGCATCAAGGATCCGCGCCGGAAATATCAGATCGAGGACATGGTGAGAGGCGAGTGCCTGTTCGCGGCGACAGGTGTTACTGACGGTCCCATGTTACGCGGCGTGCAGTTCGGCAGGGATATGATCGAGACTGAAACCGTGGTCATGTGCTCGACCAGCGGGACCATCCGGTGGATCAGGGCCGAGCACCAACTGGTGGATAAATTCAAATAACTCAATTTGCGCCGACGCCCATCATCGCCGTATCGGCGATGGGGATCATTGGGGAAAACGCGTTTTGACCCCGATTCACTGAATCAGATAGCGTCGTGCCGGCCGCATCGCGGCGCGGGAATCGCGCAAATGTCCAAAAAACCTTTATTTCTCGGCGTCGAGACTTCGGCGACCGGCCGTGTTTGGCACGACCGGCTCGACGAACGCGGCGCGGCACGGGCGTTGGCGATCGCGCAGCGACATGCGCTGCCCGAACTGCTCGCCCGCATCATCGCCGGTCGCGATATCGACGCCGATGCGGTGGATGTATTCCTTGATCCGACCATCAAGCGAGCGCTGCCTGATCCGTACGTTCTCACCGCCATGAAAGGAGCGGCCGAGCGAGTCGCGGATGCAGTGGTCCGCGGTGAAAACGTCGCGATTTTCGGCGACTACGACGTGGACGGCGCGACTTCGGCTGCATTGCTTGGCCGTTTTCTGCGCCGCTGCGGTATCGAGCCGATTGTCTATATTCCCGATCGCTTATTCGAAGGCTACGGGCCGAACGTCGAAGCCGTGCGCGCACTGGCCGATCGTGGCGCCACGCTGCTCGTTTGCGTCGATTGCGGCACGACCAGCAGCGAAGCTTTGCTCGAAGCAAAAAAGCGCGGCTTTGACGTGGTCGTTATCGACCACCATCAGGCCGACGAAGAGCTGCCGCCGGCGCTCGCGATCGTCAATCCAAACCGGCGCGACGATCTCTCGGGATTAGGCCATCTCGCCGCGGTCGGGCTCACCTTCATGACAATCGTCGCAGTGAATCGAGTGTTGCGGGAGCGGGGGTTTTGGCACGCCGAGCGACCCGAGCCGGGTCTGCTGGCATTCCTAGATGACGTCGCGCTCGGCACGGTTGCGGACGTGGTGCCGCTTGTTGGACTCAATCGCGCATTTGTCGCCAAAGGACTGATCGCGCTGCGCCGCCGCGAGCGGCCTGGATATGTCAGCCTGATGGACGTGGCGCGGCTTTCCGGCCCGCCGGAGGCGTGGCATCTCGGGTTCCTGCTTGCACCGCGGATCAATGCCGGCGGTCGCATTGGCCGCGCCGATTTGGGCGTGCGGCTCTTGCTCGAGAACGATCCGATCGAGGCCGCCAAAATTGCCGCCGAACTTGATCGGCTCAATCGCGAACGCCAGGCTATCGAGCAGGAAATGCTGGCGCAGGCGGAGGCCGAAGCGGACGCAGCGCTTGGGCTCGAGGACAAAGGCGCAGTCGTCGTCACTGCCGCGGAGGGATGGCACCCCGGAATTGTCGGCCTTGTCGCCGCGCGCTTGAAAGAGAAGCTCAGTCGCCCCGCTTTTGCCATCGCGCTCGAGCCCGGCGGGATTGGTACGGGGTCGGGCCGTTCGATTCCGGGTGTCGATATCGGCCGCGCTGTGCGGCGCGCCGTGGCCGGGGGCCTCTTGGTAAAAGGCGGTGGGCACGCGATGGCCGCAGGCGTAACACTACGCAAGACCGCGCTGGCGGAGTTGCGCGCCTATCTTGAGGCGACACTTGCGGTCGATGTTGAAAAGGCGCGGCGCGCCAACGGCCTGTTGATCGATGGCGCGGTCACCGCGGCCGCAGCCGATGGCGATCTTGTCGCCACGATTGGGCGCGCGGGACCGTTCGGTTCCGGTAATCCAGAGCCGATCATTGCGCTGCCAGCGCATACTGTTACCTACGTCGAAGAAGTGGGCCAGGCGCATGTACGCGTGCGGTTAAGATCGGGCGACGGCGCTGCAGTCAATGCGATCGCGTTCCGTGCTGCTGGACAAAAACTCGGCATTGCGCTGCGCAACAGCCGCGGCCGGCAGGTTCACGCCGCCGGGTGTTTTGCGCTCGACCGCTGGCAGGGTGAGGAGCGCGTGCAGTTCAAACTGACCGACATTGCGCCGGCGGAGCCCTTTGCGGCGCCATAGGGTTGCCTTCATACCAGGTCGCGGGCTCTGGCAGACCAAGTCCTGGCACGGGTCGCACAGAGCGGCTATCAGGATGCGGGCACTTAGCGGTAAGGAAGGCAATACGAATGGCGAAGCTCAATCTCTCGGTCGCAGTCGGCGACTACGACCGTACCCGCGCCCTGATCGACGGCAACGTTCAAATCGACGGTGTCGATCCGGTTTATATGACGCTCGTCCCTGAAGAGATTTTCTTTCGTGCCTTCCGCGCCGCCGAGTTCGACATTTGCGAGCTATCGTTGTCGAGCTACACGGTCAAGACGGCGCAAAATAACTGTCCCTATATCGCGGTGCCGGCTTTTGTCTCGCGCGCCTTTCGCCACACCTCGATCTATGTCCGCACCGATCGCATCAAAAAGCCGCAAGATCTCAAGGGCTGCAAAGTCGGCGTCCCAGAATATCAGCTCACGGCGAATGTGTGGGCGCGCGCGCTCCTCGAGGACGATTATGGTGTCAAGCGCTCGGACATCCATTGGATACGCGGCGGCATCGAACAGGCCGGCCGCCCGGAAAAGATCAGCATCAAGTTGCCGCTTGGCGTGCGGCTCGACAACGCGCCGGAAGGCGCAACGATTTCCGGACTGCTTGAAGCCGGTGAGATCGACGGCTTCGTCGCGCCGCGGCCGCCGACGCTGATCGAGAAAGGCCACGCCCATATCGGCTGGCTGTTTCCTGATCCGACTGCAGTGGCGAAAGACTATTTCAAGCGCACGGGCTTTTTCCCGATCATGCATGTCCTCGGTATCCGCCGCGAGCTTGCCGATCGTCATCCTTGGCTCGCTGGCGCCGTGTACAAGGCGTTCGAGCAAGCCAAGCAAGTTGGACTGAAAAAACTATCGGATACATCGGCGACGAAGGTCACCTTGCCGTTTGTCGAGGAGCGGCTTCGCGAAGCGCGCACGCTGATGGGCGATGATTTCTGGTCATACGGCGTCGAAGCAAACCGCGAGGTGCTCGATTATTTCCTGGCACAGCATCACGGCGAGGGACTGTCATCACGCCGCGTCCAAGTGGATGAACTCTTCCATCCCGCGACTTATGAGACGTTCAAATTGTAGGGAGCTGTCGTTGAAGATCGGTTGCGGGAGCATCGTCATTGCGAGGAGGCAAGCGACGAAGCAATCGAGATGAGCACGTTAGACTTGATTGCTTCGCTTCGCTCGCAATGACAAGCAGTGAAATCCCGATCTTAATTCGCTCCACGCGTCATTGCTGCTGTTATGGCGGCCGTGTAGCCAGGCTCGACGCGAACATCAACGACCGCTACCTGGCCGGCGTCCACCGCGGCAATAGCCTTTTCGAGAACGCCCGCGAGATCGGCCGGTTTGGTGACCGGCCCAAATCCGACGGCGCCTTGGGCGCGGCCCATGGCGGCGAGGTCGACTTCGGGGTCGGCCATGCGCTGCCCGATCCATTTGTTCTCAATCGGGCGATTGCGCGCGCGTGCCATCCGCTCCTGGTGCAATTCGTCATTGTAGAATGAGCGGTTATTGGCGAGCACGTACAACAACGGAATTTTGTAATGCACGGCGGTCCAGACTGCGGTCACGCCCATGAGAAAATCGCCGTCACCGCAGATTGCGACCGGCAGCCGTCCCGAGCCTTTCAGCGCCAGCGCCGCGCCGACGGAAATGCCAGGGCCACCGCCGACGCCGCCGCCGCCATCCGAGCCGATGTAATCGAGCGGGTGGCGGAACGTAAGCCAGCGGTCGTCCCATGACAGCGGCAGATGCGTGTAGGTGACCGCGCGATCGCCGAGCGCTTTGCGCAAGGCCCGCGCGATATGTTCATTGGTGAAACTTGCCGGCTCTTTATCGAGTGTTCCGCGCGGCGAAGGCATCGCGTGTGGCTTGGCGCTCTTGCCAATCTCTTTGACAAGGTCCGGCACAACGCGGTCCGGGTCGGCGGACAGCAACAGATCGACCGGCGGCAGGCCCTGATGATCCATGCTCCAGCCGTTATGAATGCGATGATCGAGGGAAATTTGGATTACCTTGGTCGAAGGCGAGGGTCCGAAACTGCGCAGCGCGCCGGCGAGATCGACCCAATCGAGGCTGAGCACGACATCGACATTCTTCAACCCTTCAACACTGTCGGGCGTGATCGCGCGCGGCGATCCGACGTAGAGTGGATGGTCACTCGGGAAGCTCGCGCCAATTTTCAGATCGGTAACGACGCGAGCATTCAGCGCTTCGGCGAGCGCGACGCGTGAGTCCCAGGCTTCAGTGCTGCGCGAGCTGCGGCCGGCAAGCAGCAGTACTTGTCTTGCGCTTTTGAGAATGACGGCCGCCTCGCGCACCAGTTCGGCGGGCGCTGCGGTCGCAACCGGCGGCATGTAACGCGTAACCTCGATCGGCGGCAGCGGCTCGGCGACTTTTTCCTCTTGCAGTTCGGCGTCGAAATTGATGTAGACCGGACCCTGCGGCACGGTGTTGGCGATCCAGGTGCCACGCAAAATCGCTTCCCGCGCAGCGCCCGGCGAGAACGGCTGGTCATCCCATTTGGTGTATTCACGGACCAGCGCACCCTGGTCGCGCGCGGTGTGGATCCAATCGATCCACGGCCGGCGCTTGACGGCGTCGACCGGGCCGGTGGCGCCAAGCACAACGACTGGCATGCGATCGCACCAGGCGTTGAACATCGCCATGGTCGCGTGCATGAGCCCGACATTCGAATGGACGGCGGTGACCATGGCCTTGCCGGTCACTTTGGCATAGCCGTGCGCGATGGCGACCGCCGCTTCTTCGTGCAGGCAAAGCAGCATCTGCGGCTTGGTATTGCCGAGATAGTTGACGATGCTGTCATGCAATCCGCGATAGCTCGCTCCCGGCGTGAGCGCGATATAGGGAATGTCGAGCACGCGCAGCGCATCGGCGATCACATCGCTGCCGAAACCCGGGGCATTGACGCCGGCTGGAGTCGGGCGTTCAACGCGGGCGACACCGGGGTCGGCATCGTTGGCTTTGGCGCGAGCGGTTGCGGAAGGGGGCGGCGTCATAGGGCTATTCCTTTGGGAAAGTCGTTTTGCCTCGCCAATCGAGGCCGCGGGGCCGGTGGCATCATCCAACCGGATCGCCGCTCAATAGACAAGTCAACTCAATCGCCTTCGTGCGCCGGCCATAATTGCTTCACTCAAGACCCTTGACGCAGGCGGGCGAGGAGGCTCACGCCGGCATAGCCATCGGCCGGTTCGATGCCGACTTTGAGTTGATAATTGCGCACCGCAAGGGTGGTCGCATTGCCGATGCGGCCATCGGCGCCGCCAGTATCAAAGCCGAGCCCAGTGAGGCGGCGCTGAATTTCCTCGACCTCGGCGAGCGTCGGCGGCGGTTCGCTGCCGGGAAATTGCTGAACGAATTGCGGCCGGCCGACGCATCGGTCGCCGAGATAACAGAGAGCAAGCGCATAGCTCAGCGCCGGATTGTAGCTGCGCGCAGCGAAAAAATTGGCGCCTACCAGGAAAGCGGGACCGCCCGCCACCGGCAGCCAGGCGCGCGCGGTGGCGTTCGGCTGCGGGTATGGCTCGCCGTCGGCGCGCACAACACCAAGCGCCTGCCAGGCGGCGTAGCTGCGCGAGCCCTTGCCGCCGATCGGCCGTGGCATGCGCACCTCATAGCCCCAGTGCTCGCCGCGGCGGTAACCGCCACGCTCGACGAAAAAGCGCGCTGTGGTGGCAAGTGCGTCGTCCGGCGGACCATAGGGGGAAATTTTGCCGTCACCGTTATAGTCGATGCCCACGTGCAACCAGACTTCCGGCATCCACTGTGTGTGCCCCATGGCTCCGGCCCAGGAGCCGACCATTTCTTCCGGCGTGGCCCAGCCGCGCTGAATGATAGTCATTGCATTGATCAATTCGCTTTCCCAATAACTGCGGCGGCGTGGCTCGGCCCAGGCGAGCGTCGCCAGCGACGGAATGACCAGTCGCATATGGTTTTTCTCAACCACCGGGTCGCCGAATGCCGACTCGATGCCCCAGACGCCAAGCATGAACGATGGCTCGACGCCGAAATCCCGTTGAATGTGCGCAAGCAGCGGCGCGTATTCTTTCGCTTTGGCTTTCCCGGCCGTAATTCTCCAGTCGGAGACGGCGCGGTTGAGATATTGCCAAAGCTGCTGGTCGAACTCCGGTTGGTTGCGGATCGCGGCCAATCCCGTCATGTCGGGCTCGACGCCACGCGTCGCCCGCGTATACGTCTCCTCGCTGATGCCGTGGGCGACGGCTTTACTGCGGAAGGCGGCGACCCAATTGTCGAAACTAACGTCAGCCCGCGCGTCGCGTGACGCGAGCAGCGTCGCGGCGACGCCGCCGAGCGCACTCAGCACGGCGCGTCGCGTTGAACTTGAATGTGATTCCGTCATGATCAGGACATTATTTCCCGCCGCCGCTAATTTTCCATCGCGTAAGGCTCGCTGTGGCGCGAATTTGTGGCGCCGGGAACGGTCTGGATTTATTGATGCGCGGCTTGGATCTGGTCGGGCGTTCCCAGTTTTGCAATTACGCCGTCGAGGCTTTTGGCAAAACTTTCGATGTCGAAATTGAGCGGATCGTCATGACCATTGGCAATTTGCGCATCGATCGCAGCGTGGAATGCCGGAATGAGCCATCGCTCAGCGCGAACGCTGGCGATCACGTAAAGGAGCGCGATCCGATCATATTGCGCGGGCGTAAAAGCTGGATTGGGCGAGCGCGCGTCGTTGCGCCGGCCGCGGCCGGGCGCGCTTCGCCGCGGCTGAATCATTTCGTTGTGCACGAACAGTCCTTTCAGCGCGCCGCCAAATTCCGCCGCCTGCTCGAATTTCGTCTCACGCCAGGGAATCGAATAATCGTGGGCTAAGAGCAATTCGCCGGTGCGGCTGATGACGACATGGGCTTTGCCCCATCCGTCGTGGCATTCGAAATTCCGCAAATCGTTGACCTTGCCGGCGCCATCAATATCGCCAGGAAAGGAGCCGTGGCCGAAATTGGGCCCGCTGGTATCGTGGATAACGAAATAGCGCGCCATCGGCGCATCAAGTTGGTTGTCGTGTGCGCGCGACACCGGCAGCCACAGAAAATCGCCGAACTCACCTTCGAGCCCCAGCGTGGAAAGATAATCGGCGAGTACGGCGCGCGAAGGCAGTCCCGTCGTTTGTCCGACGCGCTCAGCGAGTGCAGCCGGGAGGTTTTGCAACGGCGGCACCAAATTGCGCGTCGCATCCATGCCGCGCATCAGGCACATCGCTTGTTCCGAAGGCGTGCCGGCAAAGCTCAATGTCTCGGGATCGAACGAACAGGCGCCCATGCTTTTGATGAAGAACAGCGGCCGGAAATGATCGGGCTTGCAGCCGGCGAAAACGGCATCGACTGGCGCGAGCGCGATCGGAGAGGCGATCGCGGCGGCGCACAGCCATGTCCGAATTTCGCTCGGCACGCGCACGCGGCAAATCCCAACTTTGAGATTCGCTACTATCGCGTTCAACGCGCTCCATGCCAAGCGGTGCGGCAAATTTTCTCGGCCGCACCATCGGCAGGATGAATAAATATTCAGATAGTGTTCAGGAACTCTGTCACGTAGCGAGCAAAACTCAATCTTTTGCCCGTTCGACATAACTGCCGTCCGCAGTCATCACGACGATTTTGGTCCCAGCCGTGACAAAAGGCGGCACCATTGTCCGCACCCCATTCGAAAGTAGCGCCGGCTTATACGAAGACGCTGCAGTCTGCCCCTTCACCGTAGGCTCCGTCTCGACCACCTCCAGCACCGCCTTGGGCGGCAACTCGATCGCGACTGGGGTGCCTTCGTGCAGGCTGATGGTGACCTCCATCTCCGGCTGTAAATAGGACGATTGGTCGCCAATGATGTCGGCGGGCACGGCCACTTGATCGTAGCTTTCCATGTTCATGAAATGAAAGCCGTCGCCGTCCTGATACATGTATTGGTGCTTGCGATCCTCGACAAAGGCGCGCTCGACCTGGTCGGTGGTCTTGTAGCGCAGCGAAACCTTGACCCCATCGCTGATGCGCCGGATATCGAGTTGGGTCACCGGAGTGCCCTTGCCAGGGTGGATGTTCTCGGCGGCCATGACGACCCCGAGCTTGCCGTCGATTTCGACGATATTGCCTTTGCGCAGCGAACTAGCGATGACTCTCACGGCTTCCTCAATATCAATGGGTTACAGATTAGCTTTCGGATGCTGGGGCGCAACATACTGATCCTGTGCCTGGCCGCTAGTTATTTCTCAATTGCCGCTAGTGTGGTGATTTGAAGTTCCTACGATTAACCGGCTTGCTCGTATAGGAACTTCAAATCCAAAAACCACACTAGAATCGTAAACTTGCTAGTGTCCCCCTTGATTCCGAAGTTTGCATTATGGCTTGCCGCAAATTCTTGCAAACTTCGGAATCGGGACACTAGCCAAGGAACGTGCTGGACAGGATCATGCCGCGTGTTCCGCCGTCTTCCTCTCCCTTTTGGGACCCCGACATTCATGCCGACCGTCGGCCGATACTCCTGGCGCGGGGGCGGATCGTGGCAGCGCTACGCGCTTGGTTTTCTGATCGAGAATTTGTCGAAGTCGACACCGCGAGCTTGCGGATTTCGCCCGGCAACGAGACGCATCTGCACGCCTTCGCCACCGCGCTGGCATCGCCGGACGGCAGCTCGTCTCCGCTTTATCTTCGCACCTCGCCAGAATTTGCCTGCAAGAAATTGCTCGCGGCCGGCGAGCGGCGCATCGTCGAATTCGCCAAATCGTTTCGCAACCGCGAGCGCGGCGCACTGCATCATCCAGAATTCACGCTCATTGAATGGTACCGCACGCACGAGCCATATGATGCGCTCATGGACGATTGCATGGCGATCCTGCGCGAGGCGGCGCGGGTCGCGGAAACCCGCCAATTTAGCCTTCGCGGCCGCGCGGCCGACCCATTCGCCGCGCCCGAGCGGCTCACGGTCGCGGAAGCCTTCGCGCGCTTTGCCAAGATCGACATTCTGACGACGCTTGATGGCGGCACGGCGGATCGTGATCGCTTGGCGCACGCGGCGCAGGACGCCGGCATCCGGACTGCCGCGAACGATTGCTGGGCCGATATTTTCAGCCGTATCCTGGTCGAGCGGATCGAGCCCAATCTCGGTATTGGTCGGGCCACGATCCTTGACGAATATCCCGCCGTGCTCTCCGCTTTGGCTAAGCGCACGGGCGATCCTCGCGTCACCGAACGGTTCGAGCTTTATGTCTGTGGCGTGGAACTCGCCAACGGCTTTGGCGAACTGACAGATCCGGTAGAGCAGCGTCGGCGGCTGGAACAGGAAATGGCGGAGAAGGAGCGCCGCTACGGCGAGCGTTACCCGATCGACGAGGACTTCCTTGCGGCGCTCGCGCATATGCCGCAAGCCTGCGGTGTCGCGCTTGGTCTCGACCGGCTGGTCATGCTGGCGACCGGGGCGTCGCGGATCGATCAGGTGCTCTGGACACCGCTTGAGGATCCATCGCAATAGAGTGGCATCGCGTACCCCGCGGCGCTCCACGCAACGAACCATAAAACAATGAGGTCGGCTATGCCGGCAGGACACAAAACTCTTCGCAGCGTATCCGATCTGGTCGGCGCACAACTGATAAAGCCCGAGCAGGTGGCGGCATTGCAGAACGTCGCGGCGCGTTATGCCGTGGCGATCACGCCGGTGCTGGCCGATTTGATCGACATTGCGGATCCGCACGACCCGATCGCGCGGCAATTTGTTGCCGACGAGCGGGAGCTGGCATTTCATCCGCAAGAACACCGCGATCCAATCGGTGACGAAACCCACAGTCCGGTCGCGGGCGTGGTGCATCGCTATCCGGACCGCGTTCTCCTCAAAGTGGTCAATGCGTGCGCGGTGTATTGCCGCTTTTGCTTCCGCCGCGAAATGGTTGGGCCGGGACGTGGCGCGCTCACAGGCAAAGCGCTCACCGCCGCGCTCGATTACATCGCCCACACGCCGGAGGTTTGGGAAGTGATCTTGACCGGCGGCGATCCGCTCTTGCTGCCGCCGCGCCGCCTGAAAGACATAATGACGCGCCTTGCCGTGATCGATCATGTGAAAGTCGTCCGTCTGCACACGCGTATCCCGATCGCGATGCCGGAACGCATCACGCCGGCACTGTTGCGCGCGCTGCGCACGGGCAAGGCGACCTTCATGGTCTTGCACGCCAATCACGCGCGCGAGCTGAGCAAACAGGCGCGGGCCGCTTGCGCACGCGTGATCGACGCCGGCATCCCGATGTTGTCGCAGTCGGTGCTTTTGCGCGGCGTCAACGATGATATGGAAACGCTCGGCGCCCTGATGCGAGCGCTAGTCGAGTGCCGGATCAAGCCATATTACCTGCACCACGCTGATCACGCGCCCGGCACGGCGCATTTGCGCACTTCGATTGCCGAAGGGCAGGCTTTAATGCGCGCGCTGCACGGACGCTATTCGGGTCTATGTCAGCCGAATTATGTGCTCGACATTCCTGGTGGTCACGGCAAATCGCCGATTGGGCCCACGTTTCTGAGCGCCGACGGAGGAGAGATCACCGATTTTAAAGGAGCGCGGCACTTCTACCCGCCGCCGCGGGAGTGACAGTAAGCCGCCGGCCACTCAATCGTCAGATGCAAAAAAACCATGCGCACGCAAAAGGCGCGTGAAGGTTTGTCGAGTAAGATGAATCTTTTTCACGAAAATAAATCTCGGTGCGTTGTAGCTTTCTAAAAGTAATTACCGCGATTGTCGTCCGGACATTGCAGCGTGGGGGAAGAAATATCGGGCGACCGCTAATTCTTTTCTGCAATCATCGACGACATCAACGCCGCCACCTGCGTCGCCGGCGTGACGAAGTAAGCGCGTATCAAGTGTCCAACAAATAATCTTGGATGCTTAGGCAAGAATTTCTCGCGTTGAAAACAGAATGGCTGTCACAAATCTTAGGGATTTGCCGGTTATCCGGGGCGCGAGACTAAACCATACGACCGAAGTCAAATTATTGGGGGATCAATGACCGCGGCCGCGAGTACTAAAAATATACTGGGCACCCGCTACACGACTCTGACTGAGGCTCAAGTTGTAGGTTTTAATACGTTCTATGATCTTGCAAATGGTCATGCCTATCATGATGTTCCGACCGAGCTGCAGCCTATTATCAAAGATCTTCCAGAAATATGGAATCACGCCGTGTCAAGGTCCGTTCCCGACATGGAAGAGGAGTTTAAGCTCACTTCAGCAGAAGTGTTTGGTTCGTCCGCGCTTGCAAATCATCGCTTTTATTCCGTTTGCCCCACGGCCACCAATTCGATCGATATCATAGCTACGTGGTTGCATATGCGACGTTACAATGTCGGTCTGCTGGAACCTGTGTTCGATAATCTCTATCTGGTTCTTCGCCGCAGAGGGGTGAAAATCGCATGCGTGCACGAAGGCGATTTGATCGACTTGGATGCTCTGGAAACTAAAATAAGAACGTATGATCTGAAAAGCCTATTCATTGTCACGCCAAACAATCCGACTGGTTTCCAGTTAGACGCCGAGGAATTCAGTGCGCTCTGCGAGTTATGCGCGCGCATGGGTGTGACACTTTTCGTAGATAAGACATTCCGATTGTATTCCACGCAGGTTTTCGACACCTACAAAATCCTGAATGACAGCGGCCTCAACTATGTCGTTATAGAGGACACCGGAAAGACTTGGCCGTCGCAGGATGCGAAGGCCAGCCTCATGGTTTATTCCGAATCTTTGGCCGAAGATCTGAGAATGCTGTATGAGGAAATATTTCTGTGCCACAGCAATTTCACACTGGCTTTCTTGAATGCGCTTATGGAGAGAACGCTAAGCGTCGGCATCGATAAGATCGTCCACCAAGAAGTTACAAGGAGGATGAATCATGTTGAGAGGGCGTTGTTGGAAACTCCTCTGACTCTTGTCAGAAACAATCGGTCATGCTCTTTGCCGTTGGCGTGGATAGATTGTTCCGCAACCGGTCTTACCGACCTTGAGCTTGTCCGAAAGCTAGGTGAGTTTCAGGTATCTTTGTTGGCTGGCCGTTTGTTCTATTGGAACTCGCAGGATCAACATACCGGTAATGTCAGGCTGTCGTTATTGAAACCGGATCGCGTGTTCTATAAGGCGCTTGATGTGATAAGCGAAACCGTTCGAAACATTGGCAGGTGAGCCGCGCGAGAAATATCTGAAAGTCTGAAGCGCAGAACCCCAGAAACCGCCATTTGGTTTCAAAAACAGCGCACACCCGACCTCCAGCACGTTTGGCGCCATGCCGCTCATATCTATCGCCGAGCTACTGTCGGCATCCATAGTCGCGCTACAGGGCCAAGGGTTTTCACGAGAACTTGCGGCCGAGATAGCTGAAGAGTTCGTCGTTTCTGAACTTACCGGCACAAAAACGCACGGTGTTGGGAAACTGGGGTCGCTTCAGTTCGGCGATCTGGCGGCCAAACCAGATATAGTGGAATACGGCGCGGTCATTTCCGTTGACGGGAATGGCGGCAACGGATTTCTATTATTTCGGCAAATCGCCGAACTGGTGTGCGAGCGTTGTTCGGCGATGGGTGTTGTCGCCGCCTTCGTGCACAACTTTAGTCGGTATAGTTCACTGTATCCCTACACAGTTCGTTTGGCGCAGCGAGGCTTTGTCGGCATATTGGCGAATACGGCAGGGCCGGCGGCTGTCGCTCCGTTTGGGTCTGTTGATCCGATAACTGGCACTAATCCAATTTGCTTTTCGTTTCCGACGCCAAGTGGCGTGCCGCAAACGTTCGATTTTGCCACGTCAGAAGTTGTCTGGGGAGAAATTCGTCAAGCGACGCTTGAGGGTAGAGGTCTCGTTTCTGGGCCGTTCCTAAGCAGCGCAGGTGACGTGACCACTGCGCCGTCCGAAGTCGATGCTGTCCGAGCGTTTGTCGGACGCAGGGGATGGGCATTGAATTTACCCATTGAAATGTTGGCCGGCCCGCTTGCCGGAGGACGTGCCGGTCTTGACGTTAAATCGGAATTTGACTGCGGCGCGTTTCTGATCGGGATAGATCCCATAGCGGCTCGTGCGGGCAGGTCAGGTTTTGCTCATCAGGTCGGCACCTTACTTGATTCGATTCGAGCCAGCCGTCCAGAAAGCGGCAATGGAAATGTCAGGTGTCCAGGCGATCATGGCCGAAGCTCAGTCGACATAAACGAGCATCTAAGCGAGCAAATTCAAATTCCAGAAACGATCCTTCAAATGATGGATCGAATGTCGAAGGGCGAGAAAGTATCGGAGCTCGCGGCAAACCGTCTCTTTAATTAGAGTGGTAATTTTGCTGACCCCAGCTACACGGCCGCAGTCACTTCAGCGCTGCGGCGCGTAGGCGGCGGGTCAAAAGCCAAGTCACAAAGGACAGGCAGCCCATCACAGCGACCACCGAGGCGATCGGCCATGTCGAGTGGCCGAGATAAAAGGCGACCACCGTCGCCGACACCGCAGCGCCGGTCTGCTGCGTCAAACCCATGACGGACGCGGCGGTGGCGGCACGGTCCCGGAACGGCGTCAGCGCTGCCGCCCTGGTCGCCGGCACTACTGAGCCAAGCCCGGTTGCGTAGAGCGTCATGGCGCCGACGAGCCAGAGGACGTTCGACAAGGCCAAACCGACAACGGCCGCCACCGAGAGGCCGCCAAGCGCCATGACTGCGGTGCCGACGCCAATCACGAAATCCAGGCCGAGCGCATCATGGCCTGTGCGGCAATGCGCGTGCCGAGGACGTAGCCTGCCGAGCTGATCGCTAAACTCGCACCAAACGCGACCGGCGACAATCCGTAGAGCGTACTCTGCATGACGAATGATGCGCCGGAGAGCCGGCGAATATTCCGGCAATACCGAGAGTCAAAATGACGAGGTGCGAGAAAAAGCCGCGATGACGTGCCACCGAACGATACTCCACCGCCACGCCGATAAATGAAAAAGGCGTCTTGATCGGATGACGCAATGTCTCCGGGACTCGCAGTCCGGCGATCGAGCCGATCACGACGGCGAACAGCAGCAAGGCCACGAAGTTGGCGCGCCAGCCGAACCATATTTGCAAGGCGCCGCCGATCACCGGCGCAATGACCGGCACGAACCCGGTGATGGACGCCACCAGTGACAATTCGCGGCCGGCGCGAACCCCGGAAGAAATATCGCGCACCATGGCTCGCGCCAGCGCCATGGCCCCGGCGACGGCGATTCCTTGGACGAAGCGCAGCGTGATGAATGCGACGATCGACGGCGCCACCGCGCAGGCCGTGGTCATGATCCCATAGAGAACCAGCGCCCTCAGTAACACTGGTCGGTGGCCGAGGTGATCCGAAACCGGCCCGTAGATAATCGCCCCGATCCCGGAGCCGAACAGATAACTCGAAATCGTCAGCTGCACTTGCAGCGCCGAGGCTTCAAGGCTGAGGCCGATGTCCGGCAGCGACGGCAGATAAGTGTCCAGCGATAGCGGCCCGAGCGTGCTCAGGAATGACAGGAATAAAGCGAGCTTTAATGTATTGGGACGCTTCATCCGGCGAGGATCGTTGTTGCGCGCAAGAGGGGCAGGTTCAGCGCGCGCGCAACAGCTTTATCTGCAACGCCGTGGCGAATTTGTCACGGCTCCGTTCTTCGCGGCAGGTTGCGCGGCGGTCACTCGGCAGGCGAATGGCGTTAAAGTCGGGCAGAAGGCACGGGGCGTGCAAATCTCGGGGCGTGCAAATCTCGCGCAGGTGGAGCAACCAGAAAATTCGAGTGACGCCCCGGAATGCAAAATGGTGTCGAGAGGAAGTGGTCGAAATATTTCTGCGGCGCTATTCGGACCTATGTCAGCCGAATTATGCGCTCAACATTCCCGGCGGGCACGGCAAATCGCTGACGGCAAATCACTACTCGTGCCCGCTTATCTGAGCACCGACAGAACAGAGATTATCGACTTCAACGGTGCGCGGCACGCTTATCCGCCGCGCCTCCGCGGCTAAGCTGCGGCTTCCTGCGGCGCAAAAAACACCGAGGTCTCGAATTCATAACCGCAGCTTTGGCACGACCAGGTGTGCCGCACGCAGCGATCATTGAAATATTCGGACCAGTCGGGGGCGAGCAGCCACTCGCCGCATTGGGGGCAATGGTTCTTGCTGTATGTGGCCAAGCGCGTCCGTGCCGGCGTCTCGGCTTGCAGAGCCATGATTCTTCCTCCCTAACTCAGAACCACCCTCTGCCCAGTAGTTAGGCTAAAGCTATTCCATCGCGACGGCAAGATTGATTTGCGTCGGCACGATGGAGCTTCACCGACAATTTGCGTTGCAATGCAATAACTTACTTGATTTCGGAATTGTGCGCTGCGTCACAAAGAACACGGGTTCCTTCGCCATCGCGAAGGGGAGTGACGACGCGGGTGGCATTCTAACTGTCGCAAAACCACCCCGCCCGGGACTTTTGATCCCGGGTTTTTGTCTTCCCTAGTCATCTAGTGTCCACATTAGACCTTGCAGAATGCGGGTTATCGTGATACAGCCCGAGTATTATCTTGCCACGATTGGACCGGGGAAGACTGGGGAAGACACTGAAAATCTTCCCGGGCGCTTCCCGAAAACGGGGGGCATTACCATGAAGCTCACGAAGCAATCCATTGCCACCGTCAAGAAAAATGCTGGGAAGAAATCAGACTACATTGAATGGGACGACGAGCTCAAAGGATTCGGACTTCGTTTGCGCGACGGCAAATACACTTGGATATTCCAATACAAGTTCAATGGCGCCAACTTTCGCATGCGGCTGGGGACGTTCCCGCCGTTAAGCCCCGACGACGCGCGCAAGCTTGCACACGACCAAAAGAGCGACGTTTACAAAGCGCGGGACGGCGATCGTCTTCACCCCGGCGCCAAGCGAGAACAGCAACGGCAGGAAACCGCGAAAGCAAGGCCGAAGCATAACTCGCTAGCTTCGATCATCCCGGCTTACTTGGACGCTAGGCGCGGTGCGATCAAAGACAGTACGCGCGAGATCCAGCAGCGACACCTTAATGATCACTGGTCAGGGCTCCATGACCGCCCAATCAATGACATCACCCGCGCTGATGTTGCCGGCGCGTTGACTATCATCGCCAAGGACAAGGGGCCGATCGTCGTCAATCGCGCCCGCGCTACGCTATCGAAGTTCTATCGTTGGGCGATCGGGGAGGGGATTTGCGATCACAACCCCGTCGCCGGCACCAACAAGCGCCCCGAAAACGAACCGCGCGAACGATCACTATCAGATGCGGAAGCCGCGCGCGTTTGGCTTGCCGCACGGGACACCAATTACGGTCGCATCGTTAGGCTCATCCTCCTGACCGGCTGTCGGCGTGACGAGATCGGCGGGCTCAAATGGTCCGAGATCGACATGGACGCGCGCACGATCACGTTACCGCGGGAGCGCACAAAGAACGGCAAGGAACATGTTGTGCCGATCGCCGATGCTGCCTTGGACATCATAGCCAATATTGAGCGTGGCGATCGTGATTACGTATTCGGCCGAACACTCACCCGCGGATTCTCCGGTTGGTCGAGATGCAAAGCGGAATTGAACAAAATTGCTAAGCTCAAAGAGCCGTGGACGTTGCACGATCTGCGCCGCACTGTCCGCACCGGGCTCGGCAAGCTGGGCGCTCAGCCCCACATTGCCGAAGCGGTATTAAACCATCTGCCGCCGAAACTGATCCGCACTTACGATCGCAACACCTATATGGCGGAGAAGAGGGCGGCGCTAGATACGTGGGCGTCACATCTGATGGTCGCCGTCGCCCAGGCGACCGGCGCCAACGTGACGGCGATCAAGCCGCGTCGCTAGCATTTGGGGGTACGCCGCAAGAGGCACTGAAAGCGTAGCGCGCAAGCGCCTATAATTCTCTGGTCGAACCGGGGCTTTCTCATGAAATTCTCCCCCTCAGGTTCGACAGCCCTGACGATGCCGCGACGTGCATCGTTCCCAGCGCATCGTTTGGGGCAACGAGGCAAAGCCGCCGGTTACGTACCGCCGACGGCTTTGCTGTGAATCCGCAAATGACAACTCGCCGCTTCCCGCCGGCCTGGTCCGTCGAGGAATAGACCGCGTGCTTTGTCGGCTGAGTCAAAGGCCGTGGCCACGGTTCTGTGACCGGCCACAGCACCGTAGCGTGTAGGAGGGCGCTACGATGACCAATTCATCAAACTACGTCGCGCACTTGCATCATCGCCGGGACGAAAGTCGTCACAACATGATGCTCTAGCCGTTTTACCAGTGACGCCGGAAACCCACAGCGCGGGCATAGATATGGCGGCGGATAACGGGGTGATAGGCAGCTCTGTAACCGCCGTAGTAGCCGCTCCCATAACCATAGCCGTAAGCTGGGTAGCCATAGCCGTAACTGTAGGCCGGGGCATATCCGTAACCATAGCCGTAAGCTGGGTAGCCGTAACCATAGCCGTAATACGGATAACCGTAGCCGTATGAAGACGCGGCTATCGCGCCACCGATTAAGGCTCCTGCTGCAAGCCCCAGTCCTACACCGCCCCATCCCCATCCGCCGCGCCAGCCCCAACCCCAAGCGTTGGCAGGAGTTGTGAGTGACGGAACGGCGGCAGTCATCAGCGCCGCGGTTAGAGCGGTGGTGCGTAATAGCTTCATGTGAGGCTCTCCCACACACGTTGTCGCCCGACACCGTGATCAAGGAACAATTTATCGCCAACATTGTTCCGGGGCGGAATTGGTCGGCACCGTAGGAAACGAGGGGCCGCAGCTAATTCTCCAGTTCTCAGTAATGCAGTAATCGCGTTAGACGCGCGGCGGATTGTGGCGAATATCGCCAAGCTGCCGGAGCTGGTGCGGAAGCCTTGATTGCAACAGCAGTAAACTGGGGCGGAAACGTTAAGTGAGCAGCTGTTGCCGCGGTGCAGATTCGGCGTCTCGCTTCTCCTCGATTTCGACCAGCCGGTGCAAGCTGTCTCCGATATCCAAAAGTGTAAGCGCGCCGCCAGTAACAAAGGCGGATACCAAAAACGCTCCGACACCCCCGATGACGGCAAACAGAAGACCGCCCGCGAGGCCCCCGACCACAACGCCGATTGTCGTCGCAAGATACACGCCGAAGAGACAGAGCCATTCAAAGATTCTGATGATTGCCGTTCTCATGTCCATGTTGCCCTCCCACTACTGACATTGCTGATCGCAATAGCCTAAGCTGTCGCGGCTTAGTCGGGGAAGACAAACGATAGCATTAACGCCTGAGCAACGGTCCGAGCTTGGGCGCGTGGTCCCGAAAATGTCCGAGCAAAATTAAGTCCAACATGTCCTGGCCGAGGTGCGGCGGTGTCTGGCTTTTAATCAGGTCAGGGCTCCGCGGGCGATCTCACACGCGACGAGGCGCGGCGGATTGCGGTCATCCTACCAAGCCTACTCGCGCGCGCCGACGGGGTGATCGAGTGAGGGGCGGGGATTCTGCTCCTGCGAAGGAGCACTATTTCTTCTCTTTGCCAATGAATATTGCCAAGCTGCCGGAGCTACTGCGCCTGTCCAGCGACGTCTGCCTGGTTGCCGAGTGGCCGCCGATTCCTGCACCACAGTGAGAAATCGCCCGGTCGCCAGCATAGTGTCGCGTATACGCCCTGGGGCTGCCGTGGCGATTACCGGCGGAGGCTCACATCCGATTGCGCGGAACGCGCTGGCCACGATCGACGTCACGGGATGTTCTGGCTCAGGCAGCGTCCAATTTTCGTCAACGAGATCTGCGAGATCGACCCGCGACTGCCGAGTCCACCGATTATCGGCCGCCGCGACGATGACCATTCGATCTTCGTACAGCATCTCTGAGACGATATCATTGCTCGCAACAGGATCGAACGTCAGCAAGATGGCGCAACGCTTTCCCAGTTCAAGGTCTTGCCCGTGGAACTCGCCATGGCCAGAGGAACGACTAGCATCATGACGCTGAAAAAACGAGCCTTGAGCCCGGCTGCACAGCTTTTCATTGAATACCTCCGAGAGGCCGCCGAGCCGGATCAAGTCGAGGCTGCGTTCCCGAAGTTTATGGAAAAGCCACTCGGGCGTAGCCTCCACGACATGAAAATTGATACGCGGATATTTCTGGGACATCTGGCCGATAACGGCGGCAACGATCCCGACCTCCGCGATGGTCGAAGTCGCACCGATGTGTACTTCTCCCATTGTCGGGTCCTTGATGGCCTCGATTTCCCTGATCCCTTGCCGGAGTTCATCGAAGACGGCAACACCTCGCTTTATGAGTGCGCGGCCGTACCGCGTCGGCTCGACGCCTTTGGAGCTGCGATCGAAGAGAGACACGCCAAGCGTGTTCTCCATGTCGGAGATCGACCTCGAGACGGCGGGCTCGGACAGCGCAAGCTGTGCGGCGGCCTTCGCCATGCTTCCGGCCTGCGCCACTTCGAGCAGAACCTCCAATTCATGGAGCTTGAGTCGGTTGACGCGGCGGTCGCCACGCATAACGCGCCCTATACGGTTTAGTTATATAGACCTCAAAAGATAGCAATTGTTGAAGCATAGCTGAATGCTCAGATTCATCCCTGAGGATTCGCTGCGGGCGCACGGGGGGAATTGTGACGGCTGAGGGCGCGGCGCGACAGCTAACTTTCCATTTCAGGCTCGCGTCGCCGCTCTTGGATCGGGCGTTCCGCCGGGCTATCGGCAGAAGGGAGGTAATCCGGCAATGAATACGCAGATCGGAAACACAAGCGGTTTCGCGAATAACTTCTGGGTGCAAATGGCCGTGTTAGTCATTGCGGTAGGCGGCTTAATCGCGATCGCGGCGAAGTACATCTGGTGACAGAAGAGATCACCTAACCGGGTCGCGAAGCTCGTTGTGCGACCTGCCGACATGTCGGGTCGCTGCCGCAGAGAAAAACGCATCAGTGGCCTCTATTTCTGGCCCTTAAAGGGAGGCTGCTGATGCCCAATAGATTTTTATGTCCTAAATGTCGTGGTCAAAGGATGACCTGCTGCACTCTTTGCGGCGGCAGCGGCAAACGGTTGATTGCCGGCATCGCAATCGGCGACTGTAAAGATTGCCACAGGACCGGCCAATGTCGTTGTGATGTTTGTGGTGGTACTGGCGAAATCGAAGCGGTCCAGCCACGACGTTCAGATAATCACGCCAGTTTCGCACGACAGATGATCCCCTTTTGATTGGAATCTTCGTGTCGCAAAAGAACTTAGGGTGTCCAAAACGGGCCGTTGAACCACCATGGAACACATTGGGCGGGAACTCCGAAAACTTTATCCGCCCTCAGACACTCCGCCCGGTTTGCACGCTCTATTCACCAAGGAGCGAGAGCGGGCGAGCGAGCGCCATGCATCGGAACGACCAAAGCGACGACCACAGAGACGATGACGCTGAATGCGTCAAAGTCGATTTTTGGCTGTTTCTAAAACTCATAAACACTGAAACGAGCGCATTCCTCCGCGTGCTGTAAACATTCGCGGATTTGGTCGCTCAATTGTTCAGCATCAGTTTGCTCGCTAATCGCGGCCGCTTGGAAATTTGAGGCCGTAATCCTTCGCTCTTTTCTCCGCTAGTTTCCGATAAGCTGCGGCCTGTTTTTCAAAGTGATTTTTTAGCGTGGCGTCCTTTTCCTCGGCCGCCATTTTCTCGAACTTGATTGCGTTTTCCAAATACTCGGCGAGCATCTTCATGCGATGCCCCCGCGCTCCCTCACAGCCCCTATGGGCCTTTGCTAAGCCAATCTGTAGCCGCCTAATCAGACGTACTTTCGGATATAGATTGCTTGGTGGCCCTACTTGGGGTCGATGTAAGCTTGAGCCAATTGGCCGACATTCGGAGCAGTTCGTCTTTCAGAACAGCATCCGTACAGTCCTCTGCGTACTTGATCATTTTAGCGGACGGAACTCGACTGGTCCGAACTGGATGCCGCGCCAGCGGGAACCTTCCAGCCGCTGGCGAGCTAGTACCAGGGCCCAGGACGCTAGGTCTGACACAATCGCTCGTCACCACCGCCGACGAGGTGATCGAATAGCGCCGGTCTCTGCCGCAGCGCAGAATGTCTACTTTTGGCACAAAGCGGCACATGACGCTGACATGCCTGCGGCTTATCATCCAGAGTAACCTAAACCTAGTTCCGACTAGGTCCATCTACCTCAACTCGCGACGAACAGATTCGAGGTCGGGGATTTTTCGAGCACTGCCAGCGGCGGTATTACCGAAAAATAAAAGGTCGCCGGGGCGCCGGTCGACGTAAGCACGACGAGGTCGTAACCGCGTTCCGCCAAAGCGGCCATGTCGCTTTGTCCCTCAGTCTCGGCGCGGCTCACGATGGCCAAGAACCGTCCGAATTCGGCAGGATGCAAGCGTCACGAGGGCCGAACCAACGATAGCGGTTGCGCGCGACCCGATCATAGATTGCGTCGCGGATCGACCGTGGGATAAAGTGGAAGACCCAAGTCCACTGCCAGCGCGGAAGCTCGCGCGCAATGCGCAGCACGGCTTCCGATTTTACATAGCCGTGACCGTTCGCCACGAACGCAAAGGAATCCGGGCGATCAGGATCGATGCCGAGCTGCTCAGCGAGCGGACGTCCCTCCGTCAGCTGGATTGGAACGAAGCGAAAATAGCCGCGGCGATCACGTTTGCTGACGAAGCCGCAGCCGCGCGAGCAGAGGACGCATACGCCGTCGAACAGAATCAGGCCGTGCGCGGAGTTGATGCCGCCAGGACTGTTTGGATCAACGTCGATTGACTGCTTCGCCGCGTCAAGACAGGGATTACGAGAATGAACACGTTTCTCAATGCCATGCTCAATCCCTTTGTTGGATTCTTGCAAAAGTCCGGCCTGCTCGCGAAGGATTGGGATTATCATCTCCTCCGTGCCTCGATGGTGATCATCTTTCTGTTCTTTGGTTATCAAAAGTGGTGGGAATACGAGGCCGAGAGACTCGTTCCATTCATCAGCAATGGTCCGCTGATTTCGTGGTTGTATCCCGTATTTGGCATGCGTGGCGCCAGCTGGTTTCTCGGTACCTTTGAGTGGATCTTCGGCGCATTGCTGTTCGCGGGCTTTTGGGACAAGCGGCTCGGTATTCTTGGTGCCGCCGGTTCGGCCGTCACCTTCTTCACGACGGTCACGATTATTCCCTTTATGCCGGACGGCTGGGACGCCTCGGCCGGCGGATTTCCGGCCATGACCGGCAACGTTGAAGGATGTGGTGCTGTTGGCGGTCTCGCTTTACCTGCTGAAGCAGGATCTGGTTCGTGTCGCGAGGGCCTACGCAATACGATAACGCCGGGTCTCGGACTGTTCAACGACGGGACTGCACATGATGGCGTCGATACGCGCACCATCCGGAGTTATTTGGGCCACAAGTTGATCCAGCACACTCCAGCTCCACCGAGTTGGCACACACTGAGCCCGGACCTGCTAGCCTTTAATCGATAGCGGGGGTCTTGGCAGGGCGGCACCAACGAGGTCATCGAATAACGCCAGTCTCTGCCGCAGCGCCGAATGTCCGCTTTTGGCACAAAGCGGACATGGCGATCGCGCTCAGCAATGTCCGCTTTTGGGGGCAAAGCGGACATCGCAGTTTCAGAGCGGCATGTCCGTTTTTGACCCAAAGCGGACATCGAACTCACGATGGCGAGAAGCACTGCTGCTTCTCGCCGTCTGCTGTTACGGTCTGTGCGATTATGGCGTGTGGCCGTACATGGCCTTCAGCTGAGGAGCAGCACCATGTCACGCATCTTCATTTCTGGATCGTCCACTGGCCTCGGCCTGATGGCCGCCGATTTGCTCGTCAGCACAGCGTCGTCCTTCACGCCCGTAACGCCAAGCGCGCTGAAGCAGTCCGCCAGGAAGCGACCCAGACCGAGGCGATCGTGGTCGGCGACATCGAGACGATCTCCGGCGCTAAGGAAGTTGCAGCCCAGGTCAATGCACTCGGCCACTTCGACACCGTGATTCACAACGCGGCGGTCGGCTATCGCGAAGGCCATCGCGTCACCGCTGACGGCCTGCCGCATGTGTTCGCCATCAACACGCTGTCGGCCTATATCCTGACCGCGCTGATCGAGCGGCCCAAGCGGCTCGTCTATCTGAGCTCCGGTATGCACCATCATGCCGACGCCAATCTTGACGACATTCTCTGGAAGAAGCGCCGCTGGAACGGTTCGACGGCTTACGCGGAGAGCAAGCTTCACGATACGATGCTGGCCTTCGCCATTGCACGGCGCTGGCCGGACGTCTTCTCGAACGCGCTGGAGCCCGGATGGGTGCCGACCAAGATGGGCGGTTCCGGCGCGCCCGACGACATGGATCAGGCGCATCTGACCCAGGCCTGGCTCGCTGCGGGCGACGATACGAAGGCCGATGTCACGGGTCAGTATTTCTATCACCTGAAGCGCATGGAGCCGAACCTGCAGTCCCACGACGTGGCTCTGCAGGACCGCCTCATCGTGATCTGCACAGAAATCTCGGGAGAGCCGCTGCCGGCGTGAGACATTT
>Ga0306920_100001436_pt1 | contig 29574 bp, 24 predicted proteins | sample flu12Cox44000170_FD_204666 | JGI IMG/M metagenome (GOLD analysis project Ga0306920, IMG submission 204666) | Lab enrichment of tropical soil microbial communities from Luquillo Experimental Forest, Puerto Rico - flux4day.12C.oxic.44.000.170 (v2)... | ecosystem: Environmental > Terrestrial >... | reverse complement strand
TTCACCGGCTTGCCGTCCGGCCCGACGACCCAGGTGATGTCGTAAATGCTGTTTACGTCCTGCAGAAATTGCGCGATGCGCTCGAGGCCGTAGGTGAGCTCGGCTGAGATGGGATCCAGGTCGATGCTGCCGCACTGCTGGAAATACGTGAACTGCGTAATCTCGAGACCATCGAGCATCACCTGCCAGCCGATGCCCCAAGCGCCCAGCGTGGGCGACTCCCAGTTATCTTCTTCGAACTTGATGTCGTGCTTGCGCAGATCGATGCCTATAGCATTGAGCGACGCCAGATACAAGTCCTGCACATTCGCCGGCGGCGGCTTGAGGATGACCTGATACTGCATGTGCTTGAACAGACGGTTGGGGTTCTCGCCGTAACGTCCGTCAGCAGGTCGGCGCGAGGGCTGAACGTAGCCTACACGATACGGCTTGGGCCCCAGCACGCGCAGGAAGGTCTCGGGCGCCATGGTTCCGGCGCCCACTTCGACGTCGTAGGGTTGCTGCAGCACACAGCCTTGTTCTGCCCAGAAATTCCCTAGACGAAGGATGAGTTCCTGCAAGGTGAGCGGGTTTTGCGAGGAGGCCATTTTAGCGACTAGGCATTAGCAACCAGCAATTCGTGTTGGCGGTCAGCAATCGGCTACAAAGGGATGCTGCTAAGCGCCAGATCTACAGCTTGTTCAACATCACCGCAGTAACCAACTTCTTTTCCACATGGCGCTCGATGATCTGCAACAAGTAACGCCGCAAATCGCCACCCGCGGCGGCGGGCTGCTCGGCCCATGGCTCACCCAAGAAATTCTCGAGGGGCATGCGAAACATCTCCATCGCCGCTCGGCGCGATTCCGGCGTTAATTCCGACGACGCCAGCCGTTTGTGCTCTGTGCACATCAACCCATCGGCCAGCGCATGATAAAAGGCGCGATTACTATTGAGCGACTGTCCGCAACGGCTGCAGACGCCCAACTCGGGCAAAAATCCAACCAGCCGCACCAGCCAAAGCTGGAAATACGTCAGCGGCACCCAGATGGAACCGTTGCGCAACTGGCGCAACACCGAAACCGCCAGCCGATAAATCGCGTCATTGGCCTCGCGGTCAGGCAACAGCTCGTCGAGCGTCTCGGCTATATGCTCCAGCGCCACCACGCGCGGGTAATCCATTGCGCTGGTCAGCGGAGACTCAAGTATGTCGCACGAATCGAGCCGTGCCAGCTCCTGCTGCTCGCGATCTTCGTAATATGCGCGCACGCAGGTGAGCGGTTCGAGCGCTCCACCGAAACGCCGCCGCGACTTCTTGGCGGAGCGTGCGACACCTTTGACTTTGCCCTCGGCCCGGGTGAACAGGGTGACCAACAGGTCGGCCTCGCGCAGCGGATAGGTTCGCAAAACGATCGCTTCCGACTGCTTGAGAGCCATGAATTATCGCCTGACTAGCAGGGAACAACCGGGGCGGATGAGCCGAGCGGTCGCGTGCGAAACCGCGGTTCGCAGGCTACGATGGACCGGCCAAACCACTGCGCCGTGAGCCATCATTCATTCTACTGACTGGGGTTGGGTTGTGCAAAGAGAAGAACCCACCAGCGACTTGCGATTGTACCGGTGAGGGCGAAAATTCGCGCGAGGCACGCGTGGGAAGACCCGCCGCTGCGGTGCTTTACCTAGCGCAGGGCAGCGTGGGCGCCGTGCGAGTTTGGGAGTGCGCGCCCGACGGGCGGCGTCCTTGGCCAAGACAGCCTGCTTGAGCGCTCGATCTCGGAGAGCTGCCGCGCTGCCATCTGTGCGATCGTCAGTTGAACGGTGGGAATGACCGGCTCGCCAATCTGGATGAGTTCAATGCGACGAAGAGTAGTCCCGCTGCCTGGGAGGAGGAATCCCCCGCTGGTATGCGTGGCCTCTCCCGTTGGTCCGAGCCGCCGGCTGGCCGCTGGCACAGAGGCAAAGGCTCGCGATGCTAGAATGCGCGAAAGGTAGTGTTTTCAAGGGCGTTCGACGTTTCGATATATGACGAACGATCGCGATTCTAACGTTACCAGCGCGAATCCTGCTCACCCGATCGTGGTACTGACCGGGTTCATGGGCAGCGGCAAGACCTCGACCGGACAGGCGCTAGCCGAGTTGCTGGGGTGGGATTTTGTCGATCTCGACCACGAAATCGAGACCCAGGAAGGCTTATTGATCCGAGCGCTGTTCGCCCAAAAAGGCGAGGCGGAGTTTCGTGCGATCGAGCACGCTGCCCTCTGTGACTGCGTGGGAAATTGCGATCGGCCGACGGTGATCGCGCTTGGCGGGGGTGCAATCGTTGAGTCCAATAACGCTTCGCTCGTGCGTGAGAGTCGCGCCGTGACCGTGTTCCTGGAGACTCCGATCGAAGAAATGATCGAGCGATGCGGGGTTGAAGACCATGCGGATCCGGACAATCCGCGACCTCTGGCGGCGGATCGAGAGTCGTTCCACGCCCTGTACGAGAAGCGACTGCCTCACTATCGTACGGCTCACGTCACGATTCACACCGCCGGCAAGAGCATTGCTCAGGTCGCTTGCGAAGCTGCCCACCGCCTCGGGCTTGCGATTTCGCGCTGAGTTCCCGCAATATGATTGCGCCCACGCACGGTTCGCCTTCAGAACCGGGGGATCACCCAGCCCGCCACCAGCGTGATGTAAACTAACTTTTACAAACAATGTCGCAACCAAAGATACCCGTCGGAATTCTGGGCGCTACCGGTGTAGTCGGACAGCGTTTCCTTCAGTTGCTGGAAGAACACCCCTGGTTTGAAGTGGCGTGGCTGGCTGCCTCCGACCGCTCGGAAGGCAAGAAGTACGAAGACGCCGTGCGCTGGCGGCTGAAGACGTCGATTCCCGAGCATGTCGGCAAGATGCCGGTTTCGCCTGCCGGGCCTGAGGGTGCGCCGCGCGTGATTTTCGCGGCGCTCGATAGCGGAATCGCGCGCGAACTGGAGCCGAAGTTCGCCGAAGCGGGATGCGCCGTAGTTAGCAACTCATCCGCGTTTCGCATGCAGCAGGATGTGCCACTGGTGATTCCCGAGGTCAATCCTGATCACCTGGCTCTGATCGAGCAGCAAGGCTGGCGGAAGAAGTCGGGCGGATACCTCGTCACCAACCCCAATTGTTCGGCGATCGGACTAGTGGTTGCGCTGGCTCCGCTCCACGAACGGTTCGGCGTGGAGTCGTTGTTCGTTACCACCATGCAGGCGGTCAGCGGTGCGGGATATCCCGGTGTGGCGTCGCTCGACATTCTCGGCAATGTGATTCCGTTCATCAAGAACGAAGAAGAGAAGATGGAAGAGGAGACGAGGAAGCTACTCGGCAAGTTGAACGGCCATGCGGTCGAGGATGCCGGCTTCAGCATGACCGCACACTGCAATCGTGTCGCGGTGGAAGACGGGCACACGGAGTCGGTGTCGGTGAAGCTGAAGAAGAAGGCTTCGGCTGATGAAATCGTCGCGGCGTTCTCCGAGTTTCGCTCTAAGCCCTATGAACTGGGATGCCCGCTGGCGCCCGAACGGCCGCTGGTGTATGACCCGGCGCCCGACCGTCCGCAACCACGCTTCGATCTTGACCGCGGCCATGGCATGACGGTAAGTGTGGGACGGCTGCGGCCTTGCGGCGTGCTCGACTACAAGTTCACGGTGCTCTCGCACAACACCATCCGCGGCGCGGCCGGCGCAGCCCTCTTGAATGCCGAACTCCTCAAAGTGCAAGGCTACCTGACGTGACGAACGGCGAACTTCCTCGATCATCGGCGGCGGTGACGCTGTGATCGTCATGAAATTCGGCGGCACGTCGGTGGAAGACTCCACCGCGATCGATCAAATTGCCGAAATTGTCAAGGCACGGCTTGCCGAACGCCCGTTGGTAGTGGTCAGCGCGATGTCGAGGGTCACCGACACGCTGCTTGCCATGGCCGCTGCCGCAGGCAAAGGCGATCGCGACAAAGCCCTCGACCTTTGCCATCAAGTCCGCGAACGGCACTTCAACACCGCCGGCGAACTGCTGGGAACCGGCCTGTTCACCGAACTGCATTCTGAGGTGCACAGCGAGTTCGATTCGCTGGAGCAACTGTTGCGCGGCATCGTGGCGGTAGGCGAGCTCACGCCGCGCACCTCCGACTATGTCGTTTCGTTTGGCGAGCGGTTGTCGAGTATCGTGGTCACGGCAGCGTTCGTCGCGCGCGACATTCCGGCGACGCTACTGGATGCCCGGCAGGTCATCATCACCGATGGCCAGCATGGGCGCGCGATTCCGCAGGTGGAAGAGATCAACCACCAGCTGCAGGCACATGCGCAGCCGTTGCTTGCCGGCGGTCGCGTGCCGGTCATGGGCGGATTCATCGGCTCGACGCGCGAGGGCATCACGACGACCATTGGGCGCGGCGGCTCCGACTTCTCGGCTGCACTGGCGGGAGCGGGACTCTCTGCTGAGCGCATCGAGATCTGGACCGATGTGGACGGCATGAAGACCACCGATCCCCGCGTATGCCCCGACGCCCACCGCATCAAGATCATCAGCTTCGATGAAGCGGCGGAGTTGGCCTACTTCGGCGCGAAAGTACTGCATCCGGCCACCGTATTGCCGGCGATCGAAAAGAACATTCCGGTGCTGGTGCTGAATTCGCGCAATCCGTCGAACGAAGGCACGCGCATCGTGGCGCGCACGCAAAAGTCGAGGTCGCTGTTCAAGGCAATCGCCGCTAAACCGCGAATCACCATCATCGAAATCGTAGCGGCGCGTATGCTCATGGCGCACGGCTTTTTGGCAAGGGTCTTTGAGATCTTTGACCGGCATAAGTGCGCGATCGACATCGTTTCCACATCCGAGGTCAGTATTTCGGTAACGGTGGATTCCAATGAGGCGATACCTGCGATTACAGCCGACCTGGAGAAGCTGGCGTATGTGAAGTTCTCGGGCCGGCAGGCGATTATTTGCCTGGTGGGCGAGAGCATCCGCGAACGCCCGGGCGTGGCGGCGCAGGTGTTCGATGCGATGAAAGAGATCAACGTCCGCATGATTTCGCAGGGCGCCTCGGAGATCAACATGTCGTTCGTCATCGAAGAGTCGGACGTAGCGGCTGCGATCCAGCGCCTGCATGCGCGCTTCTTCAACGATCTCGATCCCGAGGTTTTTGATTGATGCCGCGTGCGCTCAATCTCGTGCTCCTGGGACAAGGAAAAACCGGTTCTATCGTGGCCGAGGTCGCAAAGGAGCGCGGACACTACGTCACTGTACTCACCGAAATTGAAAATCCGGATGGCCGCTGGCTAACTACTGAGAACCTGAAAGACGTCGATGCGGTGATCGACTTCACTGCTCCCGGCGCAGTGTTGTCGAACATTTCACGGTGTATCGCCGCGAACGTCCCCATGGTCGTTGGCACGACCGGGTGGTATGGCGAGCTGGACCGCATCAAACGAGAAGTCGAGCAAGCGGGAACCGGCTTCGTCTTCGGCGCGAACTTTTCCTACGGCGTGAACTTGTTCTTCGAGATCGCACAGGCCGCCGCAACCGCGCTCGAGCACGGCTATGCCGGCCAGATCACGGAAACGCACCACATCCACAAGAAGGATGCGCCTTCCGGGACGGCCATAGCGCTGCAGCGCGTCGTAGAGCAGGCGTCGGGGGTTCGGGCCCACATTTCATCCGTGCGCGAAGGCGACATAATGGGTATCCATACCCTGGAGCTCTCCTCTGGTGGCGATCGCATGGTTCTGACCCACGAAGTAAAGTCGCGACGAACGTTTGCAGAGGGTGCGGTCGTCGCCGCCGAATGGATCGTGGGCAAGAGGGGTTTTTACGACTGCAAAGATATTTTCAGCCAGCTCTGATTTTCACAAGCCATGGTCATACAATTTCGAGCAAGAGGTAGTCAGGCAACATGAAATTGCGCGGATGCGGTACCGCTCTCGTCACCCCGTTTCGAAGCGATGGCAGTATTGATGAAATGGCGCTGCGCCAGCTCGTACGCTGGCAGGTGGAGTCGGGCATCGACTTCCTGGTGCCCTGCGGTACGACCGGCGAGACACCGACCCTGACCCACGAGGAGTGGCTGCGCGTGATTGACCTGACCATCGAGACCGCACAGGGACGGGTTCCGATCATGGCCGGCGCAACCTCGAATAATACGCAGGAGGCGGTGGCAAAAGCCAAGGAAGCATCGGGGCGGCCGGGGGTCGATTTCATCCTGTCGGCCACGCCCTACTACAACAAGCCGACGCAAGATGGCATCTATCAGCATTTCCGGGCGATCGCCGACGCGTCCGAGAAGCCGATCGTCCTCTACAACATTCTAGGACGTACGGGAACCAACATCGAGACCTCGACGCTGCGCCGTCTGGCGGAAATTCCCAACCTCATCGGCGTGAAAGAAGCCAGCGGCAACATTTCGCAAATTGCCGAAGTCTGCGCCACCATGCCCGAGGACTTTCTCGTCTTCTCCGGCGACGACTCCAGCACGCTCGCGGTCATCGGACTGGGAGGTGTGGGAATCATCTCGGTCGTCTCCAACGAAATCCCCGCCGAGATGACACGCATGACCGAAGCCGCGCTGGCCAACAAGTGGGATGTGGCACGATCCATCTTCCGCAAGTACCTTCCCCTGATGCAGGCCAACTTCATTGAGTCGAACCCAATTCCCGCCAAAGCGGTGCTGTCGATGATGGGACGGATCGAAGAGGTCTACCGGCTCCCGCTCGTGCCCATGCGGCCCGAACATCGCATGCAGCTGGAAAAAGTGGTCAGCGAGGTCGGCCTGCTGCAACCGCACTCGGTTACCGTGCAGTAATTCACCTGCCGAGTGCAAAGAACCCCACGCCAGGGCACGACTTCAGTCGTGCCGAAAGACTGCCACATCTTTAACCTGCCACTCCGGTACGGGTTTTTTCCCCGGCTCTACTAAGGTCGCACATGACGTCTGGAGCCATCCCCGGCGAGCATTTATACTGCGCGCAGAATGCACGACCTCGAAAAGCGAATCGAAGACTATTATGCCGCCGCCGCGGCCGCCACTGACCCCGAAGCCCGAGCAAGCTTCCACCAATTTCGCAACGCGTTGACCGACGGGGTGATCCGGGCCGCTGAGAAAGTCCATGGCGTATGGCGAACCAATGCCTGGGTCAAAAAAGGTATCTTGTTCGGCTTTCGTATTGGTGCTCTTAAGGAAAGCGGCCATTCTGATGGTCTGACTTTCGTCGACAAAGAGACCTTTCCCATCCGTCATTTCACCGTAAGCGATCGCGTCCGCGTGGTGCCCGGCGGATCGTCCGTTCGCCTGGGTGCGTACGTTGCGCCGTCGGTCGTCTGTATGCCGCCGATGTACATCAATGTCGGTGCCTATGTCGACGAAGGTTCCATGGTCGACTCGCACGCGCTGGTGGGATCGTGCGCCCAGATCGGAAAACGCGTTCACATCAGCGCTGCGGCACAGATCGGTGGCGTGCTCGAGCCCATCAACGCCTCTCCCGTGATTATCGAGGACGATGTCCTGGTCGGCGGAAACTGTGGCGTTTACGAAGGTACACAGGTTGGAGCAGGCGTTGTTCTGGGAGCAGGTGTCATTCTGACGCGCTCTACACCGCTCTTCGACCTGCCCAACGGCACGATTCACCGCTCCAGCGAAACCGGGCCGCTGCACGTGCCGGAAGGCGCCGTTGTGGTGCCGGGTTCTCGCGCCATCACCAAAGGCAAAGCCGGTGAGTGGGGCCTTTCGCTCTACACCCCGGTGATTGTGAAGTATCGCGACGAGCGCACCGACCGGGGCGTTGAACTCGAGGACATGCTGCGGTGACCATCGCATGACACGTGCCTCCAAAGATCACCGTGCGCAGGTCTTCCTGGTAATCGCGGCCGTCGCTGCGGCCGCGACCGGGCTCGTGTGGTTCACTTCCGGCTCGCCCACGCTCTTCTTGGTCATGCGCTGGCTGGCGCTGCTGACGCTTGTGGTTTACGCTTCCTTCCGCCGCTCACTGACCGCATGGATCTTCGTCGCCATGCTGCTGGGCGCCGAAATTGGCCACGACCTTCCCGGAGTCGCCACCAACCTGCGTGTTCTGGCATTGATTTTCCTGCGCCTGATCAAAACCATCATTGCGCCGTTGCTGTTCGCCACACTGGTGGTCGGAATTGCCAGTCACTCGAATCTGCGGCAAGTCGGCCGATTAGCTTTGCGCTCGATCATCTATTTCGAGCTCGTCACTACCATCGCCCTGGTTATCGGCCTGGCGGCCATTAACCTGGCCAAGCCGGGCGTCGGAGTTCAGCTTCCCGCAATCACAGTCAACGAGACGGGCGGCATCGGGAAACTGAGCGCCGAAGACACGATCCTGCACGCCTTCCCGGAGAATATTGCCAAGGCGGTTGCCGACAATGCCGTCCTCGAGGTGGTCATCTTCAGCCTTATCTTTGCCATCGCGCTGGCCATGATCGACGAAGACAAGCGCCGCCCGATGCTGGTCTTCTGCGAGAGTCTCGCGGCAGTGATGTTTAAGTTCACCAACCTCGTGATGCTGTTCGCTCCCATCGGCGTCGGCGCCGCCGTTGCCTACACCGTAGCCAATACCGGGCTGGCCGCACTCGGCAGTCTTCTGAAGCTGCTGGCAACCTTCTACATTGCGCTCTTCCTCTTTATTCTCGGGGTTCTACTACCCATCGCACGCCTGTTCGGGGTAGGGGTGCGCGGCTTTACTCGTGCCGTCGCCGAGCCCGTGACCATCGCCTTCGCCACGACCAGCTCCGAAGCGGCTCTGCCTCGCGCCTTAGAGGCTATGGAATCATTCGGCGTGCCGCGAGCAATCGTCGCGTTCGTCATTCCCACCGGCTACAGCTTCAATATGGACGGAGGTTCACTCTACCTGTCGGCGGCAACCATCTTTGTCGCACAGGTCGCTGGGATTCACCTTTCGCTCGGACAGCAGCTGATGATCATGCTGACGCTAATGCTGACCAGCAAGGGGATCGCCGGCGTTTCCCGTGGCTCGTTTGTGGTGCTGATGGCGACAGCGGCATCCATCGGACTGCCCAGTGCTCCGTTATTTCTCCTGCTCGGCGTCGATCCCTTCCTCGACATGGGACGTACTGCCGTAAACGTACTGGGCAACTGTCTCGCGAGCGTCGTTATGGCGAAGTGGGAGGGTGAATTCCAGCTCGAACGGCCCTCGCCGGAAGTCGTGGAAGCCGTGAATCAATGACTCCTAACGCAGCCCTGCGGCCGAACCAGCCATCCCGTCCTGGGTTAAGAGAATTCATCACGACACGTCAGGCTGAGGCATGAGTAGGGCAGTCGCCTGTTCCCGTCTCAGCCTCGCTTCCAGGTGGCGCAGGCGAAAGTGGCGGACAGCTCGCTGTCCCCAAACCCGCATAAAGTAGTAATTCAACCCCGCGCCAAGCGCCGAGCTGACGACCGGAATGAGCCGCGACGTCCACTTCTCTATCATCTCCGCGCTGGCACTGGCAGCGATGCGCTGAATCACGCGTGGGATGAACTTTGCCACTACCCGCTTCTCCACCAGGTCGCGACTGATGTCGACTCCCGCTGCACTGGCCGCAGCGATCCAAAGCTCCGCCTCTTCCTGCTCAGTGTTGTAGGCGAAGCCGTAAATCAGGCTCAGTTTCTGGATCATGCGGATCGTAATCGCCGCCAGAATCCCGAGATCCGGAATGATGGTGAACATGCCGCCAAAGCCGAGCCCCGCGCCTTCGACTGCGGCAACTCTCATGCTGCCGCGAATTGTCTCTTCGGCGATCTGATCAAGAATGGCGACATCGACGGAATAGACTCCTTCGTACGTCAGCGCCGGCAGGCTGTAGGCCACGCGCAGGTGCTGAAGGTAGTTTTGGGGATCGACCTTAACAGTGTCATACGCTTTTAGGAAGGCACTGCGAAGCGCGCTCTCCAAGCCTCTTCGCAAAACCGACTTGCCGGAATTCCGGACCGTTCTCATGCTGAATCCAGTATAGGCAATTTCGCGTGACATCATGGCATTGCGAGTAATCGCCATCCGACGCTGTGCTAGCATCGACACTATCGATGACTAAAGGCAGGTTACAGGTAGTCCCGCTGGGTGGACTCGGCGAATTCGGCATGAATTGCATGGCCATTCGCTGGGCCGACGACATCATGGTCATCGATGCTGGACTGATGTTCCCCGAGGCCGAGTTGCTCGGCGTCGACATCGTCGTTCCCGACATTACGTACCTCACCGAGAACCGCGAGCACGTACGCGCTATCGTGCTCACACACGGTCACGAAGATCACATCGGCGCGCTGCCCTGGATCCTTTCGGAACTAAACGTCCCGGTATACGGCACCGAATTCACCCTCGCCTACGTTGAAGGCAAGCTCGAGGAGCACGCGCTGCTCGACGATGCCGAACTGAATGAGATCCGCGCCGGCGAGTCGTTCAAGATCGGTCCGTTCACGATCAACCCGATCCAGGTGACCCACAGTCTTGTGGATTGCGTTGCCCTAGCGATTCACACCCCGCTGGGCGTGCTCTTTCACACTGGCGACTTCAAGGTCGATCCGACGCCGACCGACAATCGGCTGTTCGATCTGCATGCCTTTGCGGAGTATGGCAAGCAAGGTGTGCTGGCGCTCTTTCAGGATTCGACCAACGTCGAGCGCCGCGGCTATACACCCAGCGAACGTGCGGTGCGCGCGCGCTTCGACGAGATCTTTAGCCGGACGAAGCGGCGGCTGTTCGTGTCATGCTTTTCGTCATCCATCCATCGCATCAAGCTCACGATGGAAACCGCCCTCGAGTATGGGCGCAAAGTCGCGCTCGTCGGCCGCTCGATGATGGAGTCCGCCGAAATCGCACAGGACCTCGGCTATATCGACCCGCCCGACGGATTGCTGATCCATCCGTCGCAAGCGCGGGACCTGCCGCCCGAGAAAGTCTGCGTGCTCATTAGCGGCACCCAGGGCGAGCCGATGTCGGCGCTCTCGCGCGCTGCCGTCGACAATCACAAGCATGCGCGCATTCAGCCGGGGGACACGGTGGTATTGTCATCGCGCATCATTCCCGGCAATGAGAAGGCCATCTATCGCGTGATCGACCACCTTTTTCGGCGAAACGCGCATGTGATTTACGAGGACGGTTCCACCCCGCCGGTGCACGTCAGCGGGCACGCCAGCCAGGAAGAGCTGAAGCTCATCATCAACCTGATAAAGCCGCAGTATTTCATCCCGATTCACGGCGAATACCGCCAACTCAAACTGCATGCGGAGTTGGCAGGCGCGATGCACGGCTCGGTCGGTCAGGTGTTGATGATCGAGAGCGGAGACATTCTCGAGTTCGACGAGCTCGGCGCGCGCAAAACCGGCCGCGTCGCGGTCGGCCGCATCTGTATCGACTCGAACTCGATGGGCGACGTCGTCGAAGACCTCGTCATTCGCGATCGGCGGCATCTCAGCGAAGACGGCATCGTACTGCCGATCATCGCGATCAACAAGCTGACGGGGAAGGTGGAGACATCTCCAGAAATCGTGATGCGCGGCTTTTCGCCCAGCTCGGTAGAAGACGGATTCCTTGATCAGGCGCGCACGGTGGTCATGAATACACTCGATGGATCGAGCGACGAGGAGCGCGGCGACTACGGCGTTATCAAGGAGAAGATCCGTCAGGACCTGAAGCGGTTCATCGTGAAGCACACATCGCGCAGACCGCTGATTATGCCGGTCATTCTCGAAATCTAATGCCTGGAAGTAGAGATTTGTCGTTCCACGAAAGCTTCGCACCAGGACACGGCTTCACCGTGCGGCAGGGCGAAAAATCGCTTCGCCGACGGTTTTCGGTCAGGGCACGACTTCAGAGGCCGCGGAAAAAGTCGAAATTTGGCTGGGACTCGAAAAAACGTGGCGTTTAAATCTATATGAGCCCTTTTCACAATTTTCGGGACATTTTTATGGTCATTCGCACCGCCCGGAAATTCACTTTTTCCCCAGCCGGTTCCGCCGTGGGGTTCGGATACCTTAGCTTAGGGGCTTTAACCCCTAAGAGGACTCGAACCTAATGATGCTAGTCGTTGATGAAACATCCTCTACCATGGTCACTCTCGAACAAATCAAAGAAGCCCAACAACGCCTCGACGGCATCGCCGCCCGTACCCCGCTGATTCAATACTTTCTACCCGCCAACACAAAGGATTCGTCGGCTGGCTCCGACAACGAGGAATTCTTCTTCAAACTGGAGAGCCTGCAGCCCATCGGTTCATTCAAGCTCAGAGGCGCCTACAACAAGATCGCCTCACTCTCAGAGGAAGAACGACGTCGTGGCGTGATCTCATACTCCAGCGGAAACCACGCTCAGGGTGTCGCATACGCGGCGCGCGCCATGGGCGTAAAAGCGGTCATCGTCATGCCACGCAACGCTCCCAAGATCAAGGTCGACAGTACGGTCGCACTGGGAGCGGAAGTCGTTTTCGTCGGTCCGGGGAGCGCTGACCGCATGCAAAAGGCCGAGGAGTTGGCCCGCGAGTACGGCTACTCCATCGTGCCTCCCTACAACGACCAGCACATCATTGCCGGCCAGGGAACCGTCGGCCTCGAGATTTTCGAAGACTGCCCAGACGTCGAGCTCGTTCTCGTGGCTGTCGGCGGCGGAGGTCAGATCAGCGGTATAGGCAGCGCCATCAAGCTCAGCGGATCGTCAGCGAAAGTTATCGGCGTGGAACCCGAGCTCGCCAACGACGCGCAGCAAAGTTTCCGCAAGGGCGAGATCGTACAGCTGCCCGCGGACCGCGTGTCGAGCACCCTGGCCGACGGCTTGCGCACGCAATCTGTGGGGCCTCTTAACTTCGAGCACATACGGAAATATGTCGATGACATCATCACCGTGACAGAAGACGAAATCCGAACCGCGGTCCGTCGCATCGCGCGCGATTCGCGCGTCGTAGCGGAGCCAAGCGGAGCCGTGACGTTTGCCGGATGGCTCTTCCATCCCGACGAGCTTCCGCCATCGAAGAAAACCGTGGCTGTCGTGAGCGGCGGAAACATCGAGCCGCATCTGTTGGCACAAATTCTCACCGAGTGAGGCGTCATCCGCAGCAGACATCAAAAGAACGCAAACCGTGTCATCCTGAGCGGAGGCGTCGGGTAGTTGCGACGCCGGAGTCGAAGGACCCCAACGTTGCGTATGACCTTTCCACGACTGCCCACTGGTCTTTTTCCACCGATTCATCCACATAAAGAGGTATCCGACTCCAGCGCGGGAGAGCAGCAGGTATAAACCCCTCAGCCTTATACCGGTGAATGAAAATTGTCGAGATAGCGACCACCAAGACACCCGCGTGGAACCAAAAGAAGCCACCCATTCCGCCGAGGCTTGTGCTGAGGAAAGTGGCGACGTGGAGTGCCGACGATAAGGCAAACCACGTTATCGATATTGCGAGTAAGAAGACCACAGGCATCCGTAGCATCGGTGAAGAATACCCCAGAGTGGCGGAGTAAGCGCGCTGCTTGGCGCAATCAGCTCCGCGAGCTTCCGAGCCCCAAGCCAATTCTTTCTGTCTAGTCCAGGTTCTCCGTAACTCCGTAGTAAATTCTGGTCCGAACCCAAAATTTCACGCTTCACCCGCCGATACGATAGCTTTGTTCTATGCGGTACCGGAATCGAATCCTTATCCTCGCCAGCTTGCTCGGGGTACTCCCCACCGCCGCCATGGCCGTCGTCGAACGCGGCATCATTATTCGCGAGGCCGTCATCTACGTCGCACCCGACGCTTCGTCGGCCAAGTTGTCGAACGTGACTCGCGGTCGCGAAGTAGCGGTCGTCGAGCGCTCGGGTAACTGGGCCAACGTTGTCGCCACTGTAGAGGTCGATCCCGATCAGGAGACCGACCGCAACGTGACCGGATGGGTCGTCGACAAAGGCATCATCAGCGCTTCGACGCCCGATGGCGACAAGATCATCTTTGGCGAAGCGGTCGACTCCGAAGCCGAAGCCAGCCGCCGCGGCGGGCGCAAAGGATCAGCCCAGGACGCTATGCGGCTCTACGGACGTCTGGCCGAGTACTTCCCTAACTCGCCGTTGGCCGCTGAGTCGGCGTATCGATCGGCCGACATCCGCTGGCAGATCGAGGCCATCGACGCATCGACCCGCCCGTCGGCCAAGCAAAGCGATCCCTCCCTGAAGTACCAGATCGACGAACAGTACATGAAGAAGGTCATCAAGAAATATCCTGGCACAAAGTGGGCCGACCTCGCCGCCTACCGGTTGCTCGACAACAAGACGTGTGGCGAATGGGCGGCCGAGGCAAAATGCCCGGAAGTGGAAGCCGCGCTGTATATCAAATACGCAGATGATCATGCCCAATCCCCAAAAACGCCCGAAGCCTTGTACAAGGCCGCATGGCGTTACTCGGCCCTGATCGTGATTTACAAGTCGAACAACGACGGCAAGAAGGCCGCCGACTCCTTGGCACGGGCAACCGCCACCGCCAAACGGGTAATGACTCAGTTTCCCGACAACACCGACTGGTCGACGCGTGCTGAGCGTCTGTTATACATGTTGCAGAACAATCTCCCCACGTTTGGGAGCATGGTGGAATAATTTTGCCGATACTGGAAGCGATTATCCTTGGCATCGTCCAGGGCCTCACTGAATTCCTGCCCGTCTCCAGCACAGCCCATCTGGACCTCGTTCCATGGCTAGTTACTCGCCTTGGAATTGCCAACTGGAGCGATCCTGGCCTCACCTTCGACGTCGCGCTCCACGCGGGCACGCTGTTCGCCATACTTCTTTATTTCTGGCGAACATGGATCCAGATCCTGCGCGCGGCATTTGGAGGCAAGGTTGTGCGATTCTCCGAGACCAGCGACAACCAGCGCGACCTGACCCCGGAAGAGCAGAACCGCGAGCGGCGACTGCTGTGGTACATGATCGCGGCGACCATTCCTGCGGCTCTCGCTGGCGCTATGTTCGAGAAGCGCATTGAGACCACCTTCCGCGCACCTGCTCTGGTCGCGACGATGCTCATTATCGTCGCCATCATCATGTGGCTCGCCGAACGCGTCAGCCGCTACAGCAAGCCGCTCTCAGAAATCACCTTTGTCGACGCTATGACGGTCGGCATCCTGCAAGCCTTCGCCGTGATTCCCGGAGTCTCGCGCTCGGGCATCACGATCACAGGCGGACTCTTCCGCAACTTCACGCGCGACGCGGCTGCACGCTTCAGCTTCCTGCTCTCTACGCCGATCATCGCCGGAGCCGCTCTGCTGAAAGCTCACCACGTTATGAAGGAAGGCTTGCCGCCCGGCATGGCTTCCGGCTTTGTGGTTGGAATGATCGTCTCGGCTATAGTCGGATACGCAACCATCGCGTGGTTCATCCGCTACCTCCAAACTAAGGACTTGAAGGTCTTCATCGTTTATCGCATCCTCCTAGGCATCGCTATCCTGCTGCTCGGCTATTTTGGCGGCTTCTCGGGATGAGACCGAGAACTGAGAACTGACAACTGCTTTTAGGGGGAAACTACTTCGCCAACTGGCTGATGCGCACTTTGCCTCACCTAACGCTTTGTTCTTGGGATAATCATCTTGGCTCTGGCGTACTTCGGGCGAGTCGCGGGTTCACGCGTTTCTGACCGCTGCGCGTGCGGTGGTCGTGTGGGTGCTTTCTCCTATTTGCCGTCTTTTGGGCAGAGGGTGGGATTCAGGCCGTCGCGCCTCACAGACGATTTCCGCCTCCGTCAGATGGCAGGTGGAATGAGTCCCAACAAACGTCGTGGAACCCGCGCGCGCTCCAACGCCAACATGATCCTGACGCGCGCATTCACTCCAACCGGCAACCGCCGGCTCAACGAGCTGATCGGTTTTCTGCTCCTGATCTCTGCGGCCCTCCTTGTCCTCGCGCTGGTTTCCTACTCTCCGCTCGATCCGTCGGTGAATACCGCTGCCACGCCGCCCGCTAGCCGCCCACCCCAAAACTGGATCGGCATGTTCGGAGCGCTCGTCAGCGATCTAATGCTGCAAGTCCTGGGCATCGCGGCATTCCTGGTTCCGATCTATCTGGTGGCCTATGCGCTGCGCTGGTTCCGCTCGCGCCCGATCACGGCGCCCTACATCAAGTCGTTCGGAGCGCTGGCGCTGCTCGTCTTCGTGTCCGGATTCCTTGGCCTGCTTCCTTGGGAATTTCGCATCCGCGGCGTGGTGCCAGGTGAAGGTCTGCTCGGCCGCATCGTGGCCGACGGCATGATCCACTACTTCAATGTGATCGGCGCGTATCTCATCTGCCTGGCGATGATCGCAGTGTCGCTCTATCTCTCGACCGCATTTTCCTTTGGAGCCGTCCAAATCTGGTCGCAGACACGTTTTTCGTTCGTCTACGCTGCGCTTGATCGGTTCTCCGACTGGCGCGCCGAGCGCCAGCGCAAAAAGGCCGCCAAGGAGCTGGAAAAGAAGCGCGCCGCTGCCGCTAACGCGAAACCAGTGGTCACAGCACAACTGGTCCCGCGACGTGGCGAGGCGACTGACAACCAAGCCACCGCAACTCAACCGCTCATGCCAACTCCTGTGAACACCGGCCGCGTCAAGAGTGGCATCGAGCGCATGTTCGAGGTCGCTGCTCCGAAAACGTCACAAGTCCCTCCACCGCCTGTGCCAAACGCCCAGCCGGAGGCCGATCCAACCACCGAAGCGTCCGCTCCTGCTGCCGAGCCCATCGCGGTCACCTCCCGCGCCGACGAAACACCGCATGGCAAGACCACCATGCCGAAGCTCGCCGGCAGTTACAAGCTGCCGTCGACCGCGCTGCTTCGCCGTCCCGATGAGCACAGCTCCGTCAACGAAGACGAGCTAAAGAACACCGCGCAGGTGCTGCAAGAAAAGTACGCCGAGTTCGACGTGCGCGGCACGGTGACGCAGATCAATCCCGGCCCCGTCGTCACCACCTTCGAGTTCAAGCCCGAAGCCGGAATCAAGTACAGCCGGATCACCGGCCTCAGCGACGACCTTTGCCTCGCGCTTCGCGCCGAGAGCATCCTCATCGAGCGCATGGCGGGCAAGTCCACCGTCGGCCTTCAGGTGCCCAACCACGAGCGCGAAACCATTTGGCTCCGCGAGGTCATCGAGTCGCAGGAGTTCCTCGGCGGCAAATCCAAGCTCACGCTCGCCATGGGCAAGGACATCAACGGCCGCATCGTCACCGCCGACCTCAACGCCATGCCGCACCTGCTCATCGCCGGCTCCACCGGATCGGGCAAGAGCGTGGCCATCAACGCCTTCATCATGTCGCTACTCTACAAGGCGACGCCCGACGAAGTCCGCCTCATCCTCGTCGATCCCAAGCGGCTAGAGCTGGGCAACTACGAAGGCGTGCCGCACCTCCACGTCCCCATCATCACCGAGCCCAAGCTCGCCTCCAATGCGTTGCGCAACGCCGTGCGCGAAATGGAGCGGCGCCTCAAGGTGCTGGCTGAAAAAGGCGTGCGCAACATCGATCAGTACAACAAGCTCTTCGACAGCGCCACCGCCAGCCTCTTCGACGACGGCAACGAAGCCAAACCGCTTCCCTACATCATCATCATCATCGACGAGCTTGCCGACCTGATGATGCTCGACGGGCAAAACGTCGAAGCCTCCATCACGCGCCTGGCGCAGATGGCGCGTGCCGTGGGCATTCACCTCGTGCTGGCCACGCAGCGCCCGTCGGTCGACGTCATCACCGGACTCATCAAGGCCAACTTCCCTGCACGAATGTCGTTCCGCGTAGCCACCAAGATCGACTCGCGCACTATCCTCGACGCCAACGGCGCCGAAGCCCTGCTCGGCCGCGGCGACATGCTCTATCTGCCCAACGGATCGGCGCGCGTGCATCGCGTCCACGCTCCGTTCGTGACGGAGAAAGAAATAGCCGCAGTGGTTGAGTTTTGGAAGTCGCAGGGCGCCGCACAGTATCAGGAGAACTTCCTGCAAGCTCCGCGCGAAGACGGCGACGGCGTGGCCGATGCCGATGGCGAAGGCGCCGGCGAAGACGACCACGACGAGCTTTACCAGGACGCCGTCCGTATCGTGCTGGAGTACGGCAAGGCATCCACTTCCCTGCTGCAGCGCCGCCTGCGCATCGGCTACGGCCGCGCCGCGCACCTCATCGACCTGATGGAGCGCGACGGCATCGTCGGCGCGGCCGACGGCCCCAAGCCGCGCGAAGTCCTCAAGCGCCCCGACTGGCTGAGCGAAGTCGAGGACGCAATGCTGTAGGGTTCCGGGTTCCTCACGGAGGCACTGAGGACACCGAGAAGAGCAGCCCTGAGTTTCTGGATCTCTTCCCGAAATGGGAAAGCCGACGCGTGCGCCGGTCTTTACCCGAAGGTACCCCCTAGCTGCAGGCGAGGCCATTCGAAATTCTTGCCACGCTGCTGGAAAAACCGGGAGAGGTCGTGACCCGGGCAGAGATTCGAGCGCAACTGCGGCTGGACGGAACCTTCGTCGATTTCGACAGCAACCTCAGCTCGGCCGTACGGAAACTGCGGGACAGCCTGTGCGATTCGGCGGCATCGCCGCGTTACATCGAAACTGTGGAGAGAATTGGCTGCAGGTTCATAGGACAGACGGAATGCGGCTCCGATGAGCCGCCGAATTCAGGGCTGGAGCAAGCGCGAGAGCGTGCCGCAGCTCATTTGATTGGAGCGGCGAATCTTTCCAAACACGTATCTGGAAGCGCCGGCATACGTTTTATGGGCTCGCACGATTCGACGCGAGTTCTGATTCTGCTTGTCGCCAGCATCGGCATCGCAATCCCGCAGCCGGACTGCTGCTCCAATAGCGCACCAGCGTCAGGGCTGCCGGCAAGGTAATGACTCCTGTGTCACGTCCAGCGCAGGACGCTGCCGCTGAGTACAACACTTGATGGGTAGCCCTCGACGAGAATTTGCCAACAAAGGTCATTTGGCAGATGGCGCTGTCTTTTCCGGCTGCAAGCGATCGAGAGCGTTTTGGTAGATGGTCTTCGTAGGCTCATCCTGCGCATTGGCGAGTTTTCCGTTCAGCCACTGCAGCGTGGCTGCCTTTGATGCGTGAGGGTAACCCGGCTCGACGTCAGTTACCCGCCACTCACCGTTGACCTCCGCCACGGTATATTTGACGTCCTCGACGTGGTTGGCCGAATCGACCAAGTATCCTTCCGACAAATCGAACTTGCCGAGCAAGCGGTAGCGCACCATGACCAGGTACTTACCGTGCTCCGGAACCGCGTCGGTGTCGACATCGAAACGCGCCGTGATCATGAACAGAGAGTAGTCGGGATTGGAGGGCCATGACACCACCGGCTGCAGCTTCGGCCAGTCGGCAGGATTCAGCCGCGCCCCTGTGTAGTCCAGGCGGCAGTAGCGCGCCACCAACTCGCGCACCGTCGCCGGCTCCAGCTTGGGGTCGCTGTGACCGAGCGGCATGCCCAACTGGGCGACTGCGACCGCGCTCAACATCATCAAGGAGCAGAAAATCAACTTCAAAGAAGAAAGCACGGCGACAACCTCGGACAGCTAATAGTAATTCCAGCGGGATAGCTCGATTGCGCCAGAAACTTATGGGGAGAGAACAAACGCCCGGCGAGGAACCGAGCGTTTGTCATTCAGTAGCGCCACGGTCTAAGCGCGCGCGGTTTTCTGGTCGCTGAACACCTGTCCGTCTTTGATGTGAATGATGCGGTGCGCGTATTCGGCGATATCGTGTTCGTGCGTGACTAGCACAATCGTGTTGCCCTGCTGGTGCAGCCGGTCGAACAACGCCATGATTTCCACGCCGGTTTGCGAGTCGAGGTTGCCGGTTGGCTCATCGGCCAGGATGATGGACGGATTGTTTACCAGTGCACGAGCAATGGCGACCCTCTGGCGCTGGCCGCCTGACAGCTCGTTGGGCTTGTGATTCATGCGCGATTCCATGCCTACCGAGGTCAACGACGCTTTTGCTCGTTCCAGGCGCTCCTGCGCCGGCACACCGGCGTAGATCAGCGGCAGCTCGACATTATGCAGTGAGGTCGCGCGTGCCAGCAGGTTGAACGTCTGGAAGACGAAGCCGATTTCCTTGTTGCGGATTCGGGCCAGCTCATCGTCATCTAGCTCGCTGACCAGTTGCCCGTTCAGCCAGTACTTTCCCTCGCTAGGTGTATCCAGGCAACCGATAAGGTTCATGAGCGTCGACTTGCCGGATCCCGACGGGCCCATGATCGCCACGTACTCATTCCTCTGAATCCGCACAGTGACGCCACGGAGCGCCTGCACCTGCTGTTCCGAACCCATATCGTAGGTCTTCCACAGGTCTTCGGTGGCGATGATGCACGAATCCGGAGGAGCGCTGATCTGCGGTTCCGTCAGATATACCAGTTCGGTTGCCATCCTGTTCTTCTCCTCGATCGGCAGTTGCTCAGGGTCGGTCATCGCTGCGGACTTGTGCCTTCCTGCCGGGCGTGCCGGCCGCCTGCGATCTTACGATTCTTCCTTCTTGGTTGCGACGGCGTTATCGATCTTCACGCTCGCTCCATTGCGCAATGTTCGAAGCACTTTGTAGCTTCCGGTTACGATTTCATCGCCTTCTTTGAGCCCGTTCGTAACCTCAATGTCCGTGGTGCCGCTGATGCCCGTCGTAACTGGTACGAAAACGGCTTCCTTTTTGTTCTTGAGAAGGAATACCCCTGTCAACTCTTCCTTGGGATTTCCCTTAGTCAGTGTTGCCGCCTCGACCTCGGCGATCTTTGATTTCTTCTGCGGCGTCAGTTCGCCTCGCTGACGAACCGTCAGTGCCTGAATGGGAATCGCCAGCGAACTGTTACGCGATGCGGTCGTGATCTTCGCGGTCGTCGACAGGCCGGGTAGCAGGTTCGGGGGTGGATCCTGGACCGTCACCACCACCTTAAAGTCTTTAGCTTCTTGGCTGCTCGAGGTCGATTGCGCCGTTGACACACCTGTCGACCGCAGGATGGCGTTGTTGCCGATCTCGGTGACGACTCCCTTGAACTTGGCCTTGGGAATGGCATCGATTGTGACTTCGGCAGGCTGTCCCAGCTTGACGTTTACGATATCGGTTTCGTCAACCTTGACTTCGGCGGTTATAACCGACACGTCGGCGATCGTCATCAACGTACTGCCGGGGGCATTCTGAATGCCGATCACAACGGTCTCGCCTTCGCGTACCGGCAGGTTGGTGATGATGCCGTCGAAGGGCGCGCGGTATTCCGTCTTGCTTAAGACGTCGGTCGCATGCCGCAGGTTGGCGGCATTTTGGCCGATGCGACGCTCGGACGAGTTCATTTGCGCCTTGGCCTGCTCCAGCTTTGCCTTGGCCTGACCCAATTGTGCCGTAGCCGTACCGTAAGCCGCTTTTTTCGTGTCGTAGTCGGACTTCGCGATCAACTGCGCCTGATACAGGGCTTCGGAGCGATCATAGTCGAGCTTGGCGCGCTCGAACTCGGCTTCGGCCTGCTTTTGGTCCGCGGTCGCCGTGTTGACGGCCGCTTGTGCCGCGACGTAGTCGGTTTCCGCAACCTTCAAAGCGGCGTCATTGGCCGACACATCGGCCGACGGCTGCACGTTTTCCAGAGTGGCGAGCATCTGCCCCTCCTTGACGTGGTCGCCCTCTTTCACATAGAGGTGCGTGATCTTGCCGAACGCGTTGGCGCCAATGTTGACGTAAACCTTGGGTTTGATTTCTCCCGACGCTGTTACCACAGAGGTTAAGTCTTCGCGCACGACCTTGCCGGTCTGGACGCTGACTACCCCCTTCTGGCTTTGCTGGATGGTAAACCCGACAATGGCCAGAAAGACAACGAGGGCGCCTATGACGAGTGCGAGTTTCTTCCAGTTTTTCATCGATCCTCAGTTAGACGGAGCTGACCCTGATCCGTACTCGAATCTGTAACTTAGTACGAGCTCAGACGGTGAAAGGTTCCTGCGGAACGTGGTGTTTCGCGGCCTGCTTGGTCACCCGTGAGGTGACTGAGAGGCGTGTCGTCGGTGCCATGTACTCAGACAGGATTCAGGGGCTCGCCCGAACACCACGATTATAGCCGCTTTGCTGCGAGGAATCGATATTGTGGCGCGAATCGGGCGGGTCGAGCTGGCGACCTTTTGGGTCCCTCGGTCGGCATTTTCCGACTGCGACTTTCACTGCCGATCAGGGTTCAAAATCTAGAGGTTCGGGGGCTTGGAAGATACCCGCCGGGGATGTCCATGAAACCTTGCGTTAACCGTTACAAACTCATACAATTTAAATGGCGTAAGTGTCACTCGAGGAGTTCTCGCGCGTACATGAAGTCCCGTTCTTCCCGACCGTTGTTTTTCCTGTTTTTCGTCTTTGTAATTGCCGGTTTTTGCGTTGCGCAGAGCTCGACTCCGAGTACCACCGGTACGGCAACGCAGCCAGCCGCAGCGTCGGCGACTGTCGCGACGGAATCCAGCTCCAACGGCAAGCCAAGCACTCCAGTCGTACCGCCCGATAAAAGCGCACAGCCGGCGTCGTCGGCAAACTCGGACTCAACTGCCGCGCCCTCAAACTCCCAGACCGATCCCCTGAAGCGGCCGCTGTCGGAGAAGCAGAAAAAAGCCAACGCCAAGGCCCTGAAGCAGGAGTTGGGTTCGACGTACAAAAAGTGGCTGAACGAAGACGTTCGCTGGATCATTACTCCGGAAGAACTCTCGGCGTTCAAACAACTCTCGAACGACGAAGAGCGCGACCAGTTCATCGAGCAATTCTGGCTGCGTCGCGATCCCACACCCGACACGGAAGAGAACGAGTTCAAGGAAGAGCACTATCGGCGTATTGCCTACGCCAACGAGCACTTTGCTTCCGGCAAGCCTGGCTGGATGACCGACCGCGGTCGCATCTACATCGTGTTTGGGCCGCCTGACGAAATCGATGCTCATCCGTCGGGTGGACAGTACAACCGGCCCATCGAAGAAGGCGGTGGAGAAACTTCAACCTACCCGTTTGAAACCTGGCGGTACCGCTACATCGAAGGCTTTGGCTCGCACGGGCAGGAAGTCATGATCGAGTTCGTCGACACCTGTATGTGCAACGACTACCACATGACGATCGATCCCAACGAAAAAGACGCTCTGCTGAATGTGCCCAATGCTGGCCTGACGATGTACGAACAGCAGGGTCTCACTACCAAGGCAGATCGAATTGCTGGGATTACCAACAGCACGCTGGGGCCGATGTCTGGCATGGATACCACGAAGCAGTTCGACAAGATAGAAACGTGGGCCTTGCTGAACCAGGCTCCCAAGGTCAAGTTCAAGGATCTGGAAGAAGTCGTCAGCCACAAGATCAACGTTAACCTGATGCCTTTCGACATTCGCACAGACTACGTCAAAGTGACCGGTGACACCGTGCTGGTACCGGTGACGATTCAGGTGAAGAACAAAGACATCACTTTTGTGAGCAAAGACGGCATCCAGCGTGGCACCGTTAATATATTCGGGCGAGTTACAGGACTTACGGGAAGGGTTGCCCAGACCTTCGAAGACACGGTTCAGAAGGACGTGCCCAACGAGCTGCTGGAAAAGACACAAGAGCAGGCTTCGCTCTATTGGAAGGCGATTCCGCTGCGTCCGGGTCGCTATCGGTTTGATGTCGTGGTGAAGGACGTTAACGGCGATCGCGTGGGCACATGGAGCCACGGTGTGGTGGTTCCCGAGTACAACGAGGACAAGCTCGCTTCGTCGTCGATGATCCTTGCCGATCACATGGAGAAAGTGCCGGCCAAGAGCGTCGGCGCCGGTAACTTCGTCATTGGCCAGACCAAGTTTGCGTATCCGCACCTGGAGCCCTCCAACGGCAGTCCGGCGAGCTTCAAGCGCGATCAGCGGATGAACCTCTGGATGCAGGTCTATAACTTGCAGGCCGACGACAAAACCAAGAAACCTTCCGCTAAAATTGACTACGAAATCGTGAACATGGCCAACAATCAGGCGGTTCTCCACTCGTCGGAGTCCACCGATACGATGGGGAACGTCGGCGACCAGATCACTTTGGAAAAGAGTCTGGCCTTGACTGGATTTCAGCCTGGTATCTATCGGCTAACGGTGAAGGTGGATGACAACGTGTCTAAGCAGCAGATAGCGCCGTCGGTGCGCTTCGCGGTTGAATAACACTGCCGCAGCACCGGGCGGCGAGCCCGTGGTTCGGCTTGCCGTGTTCTTGGTCCTGGAGATCCTTCGTTTGGGGGATTGGTTATGACCCGAATATTGGGATGGTTGACCGTTGCTCTCTCGTTCTCGATCGCTGTAGAGGCTGGAGTAGCTCCGGGTTCGATCTCGGGCTCAGTGAAGAGCTCCTCCGGTATCGTGCAGAGGGGCGCGGTCGTCGAGATGCTCGCCCTTGGCACCGGTGAGCAGTTCCTCACCTATAGCGATGCCGATGGACATTTCAGCCTCGCCGGTCTGATTCCCGGCAACTACGACATCCGTGTCAGCGCTCCGGCATTTCTGCCTACGATTCGCGAGGATGTCACTCTAGCTGCCGGCGCCACCAAAATCGTCAACATCACGCTGAACACGCTTTTCGATGCCGCCAAGATGATCCCGCCGCGCAAGAGCGCCAATGACGGCGACGAGCCCTGGAAGTGGACTATACGCGCAACTGCTAATCGGCCGATTCTGCGTTTCGACGATGGCGTTCCGGTAGTGGTGGAGGCCAGCCAGTCCGATCACGGACTAAAAGGCTCCCTGGCGTTCATGGCCGGCGAAGCCAATGAGGGCTACGGCAGCGCTTCTGATGTAGGCACGTCATTTACGCTCGAGCAGTCCATCTTCAGCACGAGAACCTTGGCGTTCGATGCCAGTTTGGGCCCCGGTACGATGGGCACGCCCGACGGAATCTTACGCGCGACTTTAATCAGCGGTGCTGAAAGCGGCTCACCTCACGAGCTCGCCTTTACCATGCGCCGCTTTTCGGGTCCCGATCTTCTAATTCACCACGGATCGTTACAGGCGCTGGCCCTGTCCTCGGCCAATAGTTTCTCGCTGGGCGACAATATTGAGCTCCAGTACGGTGGCGAACTGCAGACCATTAGTTTTATGGGACGCGCCAACGCGTTCCGTCCCTACGGCGCCATCGACTACCATCTCGGCGACGATACCGTGATCGAGTATCGCTACTCCACCAGTGAGCCCACCACGCGCACCGTCAAAGGATTCGATTCCGCTCCTGCCGACTTCAGCGAGAGTGGCCCGCGCGTGACCCTGATGAACGGAGCTCCGGTGCTCGAGAACGCCCACCATCACGAAGTCTCGATCATGGAGCACGTAGGCAACAACAACTTCCAGCTCGCTTACTTCCGTGATCGCATTAAGGATCCGGCGTTGCTGGGCGTTGGCGATATCGCTACCGATACCGGCGACGTTCTTCCTGATGTTTACTCAGGTACCTTTAGCTATAACGGCGGCGCGCTCGATACGCAGGGTGTACGCTTCGTGGCGCAGCGCAAGCTCACTGCCGATATGACTGCTACGCTGGATTACGCCTACGGCGGCGTGATCGATCTCGAACGGCCCGGCATCGGTTGGGACGCTATCCACTGCAACCTGCATGAGAAATGGCGCCACTCTGCCGCCCTCAAGCTAAACGGCACTATTCCGCGCTGGAAGACCGAGTGGATCATTTCCTACCGCTGGACCAGTGGCGGAGCGCTCACTCCGGTGGATCTCTTCAACGCTTCCACCGGTCAGACCGATCCTTACTTCAATTTCTTCGTGCGCCAGCCCTTCCCGCGCGTGCACTTCATGCCCGGACGCATGGAAGCCATCATCGACCTGCGCAATCTGCTTGCCCAGGGCTACATCCCCGTCATCGGGCCTGACGGCAACGTCGTCTACCTGGTGCAGTCGGCACGCAGCGTCCGAGGCGGCGTCGCGTTTACGTTCTAGCACTTCTGAGTTTCCCTACTCCGTTCCCTCAGGCACTAGACTCTGCGGCCGTTGTGTTTTAGGTTTGCGTGTTAAAGAATGAGACGGTCATGAGAAGACTGCTTACAAGAGGGCTGCTGACGATGTTGCTGTTCATCTATACAACTCTCTGCCGAACCCTGTACGCGCAGACAACTGCATCCCCTGCCGGTGCAGCCGGCACAACCTGGGGAGGCGAACATATTCGCCTGCAGATAACGACCGATGGAGCCATTGTCGAATTCGACTGTGCTTCAGGAACGATCACCAAGCCCGTGCAGGTTGACGCGCAGGGCCAATTCCGGCTGACAGGAATGTTCACGCGCGAGCAGCCGGGGCCGGTGCGCAAAGACGAAACCTCGACCACAACGGCAGCAACGTACTCGGGTGACATCGTCAGCGATACCATGCGACTGAGCGTCAAGACCGGACCGCAGAACGAAGCCGTCGGAGAGTACGTGCTGACGCGCGCTAGCGCGGGGCACGTGGTGAAGTGCCGCTGACATCTCTCCTGTAGCTCACCGTCACTTTAGTCCTTGACCGCTATCGCTGCCGAGTCAACGGCTTTCTTGCCAGGATGCCGCGGTACTCGTTCTTGTCGCACTGCATGGCCAGACCAGCCTTCTTGTCTCGGTCAGCGGCAATAACCCGACATATCCAATTTCTTCCGCAACATTTTCTGCCACAAGTCATTCTCGAAAGTGACGGAGCGTTGTTTGGAGTGGGCGTCGAGGTCCTGTGCTGTTAGCGTTTTACTGATGATAACCAGCGTTCTAAATGGTCTGCATAACTTCTGCTGGAGCGGTGTTCCGAACCGTCCGACAGTCTTACCAAGCATTCTCGATTGTCAATGGGGCAGAGTTCTTGAATGCACCTGGCGCGTACAATTCTTGACCGATGGATCCGAAGAAATTGCGCCGGATCAAGCTTTTCTTCCAGGGAATTCATCGTTTCGCGTATCAAATGAGAACGTCCGCCGCCGTGGAGCTCCGCATAATCTCCCGCCGCCGCGATCCATTCGATCTCGTCAGCAAGCACAATCCGAATCCGTGAACCGATTCGCACCGGGAAGCGTGATACGTATTGCCTCGGGTTCTTTTGAAGCATCCGCAGCAATCGCTCGGCCATCTGAAGCTTGGAATCACGATCTCGAATCAGTCGTGCTCTTTGTAGAGCCACGAGAAACCTGCCATCGTCCACAGGCTTAAGGAGGTAGTCCAATGCGTGAACCTCAAAAGCGCGCAGCGCATGTTGTTCGTACGCGGTAAGGAAGATTACCAACGGCAGATCCTCCTTTGGGATAGCCCTGAGAACCTCAAACCCGTCCATGCCGGGCATCTGCACATCGAGGAAAACAACGTCAGGAGAAAGGGCAAGAATTTTCTCAACTGCAGAAGATCCATCCTCACACTCTCCAACAATTTCGACATCCCTGAACTTCTTCAGCCGGAGCACGACACCGCGCCGAGCCAGCGGTTCGTCGTCGACAATCAGCGCGCGCACGCGCCCCCCTCGACCGCTTGAGCCGCTCGCCGCATAGGCACTTCGATCACTGCCTCGCAGCCGCCCGCCTCCGGCCACCGCAGCAAGAACCTGTGATCGTTTCCGTACAGCGTGTTCAGCCGCTCTTCCGTATTCGTCAGACCAACGCCTCTGGCTTTTCCATTTGAACTAGAAGCCTTGGTGTTCGAAGGAGCAGAGGCTCCAGAGCCCTCGGCCTCGACTCCGTGGCGCGACCCGGAATTGATGATGGCGATCAGCAAGCGATCAGCGTTCAGACGGCTCTCTATCCGAATCGTCCCGCCTTCCACCAGCGGTGCGATTCCGTGCCGCACGGCATTCTCCACCAACGGTTGCAGCAACATCATCGGCACAACAGCGTCGAGAGTATCCGGCGAAATGAACCTCTCAACTCGAAGCCTCTTGCCGAGCCTTGTTTCCTCAACTGCAAGATATCGTTCGATGAATGCAAGCTCCTGCGACAGCGGTGTCTCCAGCAACGCATCGTGGTCCAGCGTGGTTCGCAGCAACTCGCCGATCTGCGCCAGCATACGCGTGGCTGCCGGAGCATCTCCTTCCAGCACCAGCGTGGACGCGGCATTCAGAGCATTGAACAGAAAGTGAGGATTCAACTGGTAGCGCAAAGCGCTGAGGCGGGCCTCACGCGCCTCGGATTCGGCCCGCAGCAGGCGTTCCCTTTCCTGCGCGGACCGTTGCCATTGCTTAATGCTGAAATAGAGACTGCACCAGAGAAAAAGAACCACCGAAGACTGTATCGAGTCAGCGGCTAAATCAGTCCAATCGAACTTGTCAAAATTTAATGACACGAGTTCAGCCCCGACTGCGCCTACAGTCCCCACGATAAGAGACCACACTGACATCTTGAGTCCGAAAGCGAGCCACGAAGGCGAGTGTCGCAGCAGGGATCGGCATATTGGGTGAACCACAAAACTACCCAGGAACATGAAAACCACCAAAATGCTCGTGTCGCGGAGCACGCCCGGCCGCTTTACGACATCGGGGATGCATGCCACGAGCACAACCACATAAAGGCAAACTCCTCCGATGATCTGAAGCCGCCAGAATGAAGGGAAGCGAAGTGGGTCGTCACCCGCCATGCACAACATTCTAGTGCAGGTCCGCCACCCCGCTGCCACGTTCCGTCGCACCAAACCTGCGCTTCGTCGCATGGTGTATTCGTTCCACAGAGAAACCCTGACAGCCGGGAATCGATCTGGGTTAGCCTCCTTCTGAAGAAGTCGAGATTTGTTTATTAAGAGGTGTTTCATGGCAGAAACCGCAACAGCCATGATGAGCAAGGGACTACTGGAGAGAAGCAAGCAACCGCTTTGGCGAAGCTCTGGTGTCCAAGGCGCAGTTGTCATTTGTATTGGACTGTGCTTCTTCTTGATACCGAGCCATGCCGCCGGGGGCAAATTGGAGGACCGGAACAAGGCTGTGGCGCGGGCTGCGTTTTTCGACTACCTGAATCACCGGGACTTCAAACGGTTTGAAGAAATCCACACTAAGGACTTCGTGAAGCACTACAACAACGGCCCGGCGGAGAATCTATCGGAAGAAATGCAGGACGCCAAAGGGCAGTTCGATTCGTCCTCCGATCTTACGTTTACAGAGAACTGGATGATTGCCGAGGGAGACAAGGTCGCGGTGTGCTTTACTGCTAAAGGAACCCATGACGGAGCTTTTCAGGGCGTTCCGGCAACGGGGAAGCACTATGAACTCGCAGCCATGACCGTGTGGCGCTTTGTGGACGGAAAGATCGCTGAAGAATGGGTGTTCTCTAATGACCTCGATCTGTACCGTCAACTGGGCTTGTTCAAAGAGCCGGGATCAACTGATCATTAAGTGCAGCCGTGCAACACCGATGGACTGACCCCGCGTGGTCTGATGCCCGAATCGCAGATCATAACCTGAAGGCGTGAGTGTCGACACCAATTAGGCAGCGCTTCTAAATTACCTAAATTTGCCGTCGATTTTGCACACTAGGTCGCTGATTCGTAGCCGAAGTCTTACGAAGACCTGATTTCCTCAGAGTCTTTCCACATCGCACGTACCCGCCTAGGCACTTGTCGGGCTATGGTCATAGTGTACATTTACATCACTATGAGCTTTATTCGCCGGATCAAGCGTAAAGGCCGAGTCTACCTGGCCGAAGTGGAGAATAGG